>Ga0187809_10000668_pt1 | contig 17490 bp, 13 predicted proteins | sample NC_wetland_sal_i_8_FD_132415 | JGI IMG/M metagenome (GOLD analysis project Ga0187809, IMG submission 132415) | Wetland sediment microbial communities from Neuse River Estuary, North Carolina, USA - ASW_4 | ecosystem: Environmental > Aquatic > Freshwater > Wetlands > Sediment | place: USA: North...
AAGTGCGGCGTTGAGGTAACGCTGTCGCGGGTGCGCCGCGAGCGCATGGGCCATATCGAATTGGCCGCGCCCGTCGCCCATATCTGGTTCCTGAAGTCGCTGCCGTCGCGCATCGGCACGCTGCTCGACATGACGCTGAAGGATATCGAGCGCGTTCTCTATTTCGAGAATTATATCGTGACCGAGCCGGGCCTGACCGCGCTCAAGGAAAACCAGCTCCTCTCCGAGGAGGAGTACATGCTCGCCGTCGATGAGTATGGCGAGGATTCCTTCACGGCCATGATCGGCGCCGAGGCGATCCACGATCTCCTCGCCGGTATGGATCTGGAGAAGATCGCCGGCGATCTCAGGTCGGAACTTGCGTCCACGACGTCGGACCTCAAGCAGAAGAAGCTCCTGAAGCGGCTCAAGGTGGTCGAGAACTTCATCGAGTCCGGTAACCGTCCGGAATGGATGATCATGAAGGTCGTGCCGGTGATCCCGCCGGATCTCAGGCCTCTCGTGCCGCTCGATGGCGGCCGTTTCGCGACGTCGGATCTGAACGATCTCTACCGCCGCGTCATCAACCGCAACAACCGCCTAAAGCGGCTGATCGAGCTTCGCGCGCCCGGCATCATCATCCGCAACGAGAAGCGCATGCTGCAGGAGGCCGTGGACGCGCTGTTCGACAATGGCCGCCGCGGCCGCGTCATCACCGGCGCCAACAAGCGCCCGCTGAAGTCGCTGTCCGATATGCTGAAGGGCAAGCAGGGCCGTTTCAGGCAGAACCTGCTCGGCAAGCGCGTCGATTATTCCGGCCGTTCGGTCATCGTGACCGGGCCGGAACTCAAGCTGCATCAGTGCGGCCTGCCGAAGAAGATGGCGCTCGAACTGTTCAAGCCGTTCATCTATGCAAGGCTCGATGCCAAGGGCTATTCGTCCACCGTCAAGCAGGCAAAGAAGCTGGTCGAAAAGGAGAAGCCGGAAGTCTGGGATATTCTCGACGAGGTCATCCGCGAGCATCCGGTGCTCCTGAACCGCGCGCCGACGCTTCACCGCCTCGGCATCCAAGCCTTCGAGCCGACCCTGATCGAGGGTAAGGCGATCCAGCTTCATCCGCTGGTCTGCACCGCCTTCAACGCCGACTTCGACGGCGACCAGATGGCGGTGCACGTGCCGCTGTCTCTGGAAGCGCAGTTGGAAGCCCGCGTCTTGATGATGTCGACCAACAACATCCTGCATCCTGCTTCCGGCGCGCCGATCATCGTGCCGTCGCAGGACATGGTGCTCGGTCTCTATTACCTCTCGATCGTCAATCAGAACGAGCCGGGCGAGGGGATGGTGTTCGCGGATATGGGCGAACTCCAGCATGCGCTCGAGACCAAGGCCGTCACGCTGCACGCCAAGATCAGGGGCCGTTTCCGTACGGTCGACGCCGAAGGCAATGAAGTGTCGAAAATCTACGACACGACGCCCGGACGCATGATCATCGGCGAACTCCTGCCGAAGAATGTCAACGTGCCCTTCGACATCGCCAATCAGGAGATGACCAAGAAGAACATCTCCAAGATGATCGACACGGTCTATCGCCACTGCGGCCAGAAGGAGACGGTCATTTTCTGCGACCGCATCATGGCGCTCGGCTTCAGCCACGCCTGCAAGGCGGGTATCTCGTTCGGCAAGGACGACATGCTCATCCCCGACACGAAGGCCGATCTGGTCGCCAAGACCGAGGCGCTCGCGAAGGAATATGAGCAGCAGTACAATGACGGCCTGATCACACAGGGCGAGAAGTACAATAAGGTGGTCGATGCCTGGGCGAAGTGCTCGGAAAAGGTCGCCGAGGAGATGATGGGCCGCATCAAGGCGGTCGAGTTCGACGACAATGGCCGCCAGAAGCCGATGAACTCGATCTACATGATGTCGCACTCCGGCGCGCGCGGCTCGCCGACGCAGATGCGTCAGCTCGCCGGCATGCGCGGCCTGATGGCCAAACCGTCGGGCGAGATCATCGAGACGCCGATCATCTCGAACTTCAAGGAAGGTCTGACCGTTCTGGAGTATTTCAACTCCACCCACGGCGCCCGCAAGGGCCTGGCCGACACCGCCTTGAAGACGGCGAACTCGGGCTACCTGACCCGCCGTCTCGTCGACGTGGCGCAGGACTGCATCGTCAACGCCACAGATTGCGGCACGACGAAGGGCCTGACCATGACGCCGATCGTCGATGCGGGACAGGTCGTGGCGTCGCTCGGCCAGCGCATCCTCGGCCGCACGGCGCTCGAGGACATCAACCATCCGGTTTCGGGCGAAGTGATCGTTCCGGCCGGAAGGCTGATCGACGAACGCGATGTCGATGCGATCGAGAAGGCCGGCATCCAGTCGGTCCGCATCCGCTCGGCGCTGACCTGCGAGGTCAGGACCGGCGTGTGCGCGGTCTGCTACGGTCGCGACCTTGCTCGCGGCACGCCCGTCAACCAGGGCGAGGCCGTCGGCGTCATCGCGGCGCAGTCGATCGGCGAGCCGGGCACGCAGCTCACCATGCGTACCTTCCACATGGGCGGCACGGCGCAGGTCGTCGACCAATCCTTCCTGGAAGCTTCCTATGAAGGCACTGTCAAGATCCGCAACCGCAACGTCGTCAGGAACTCGGACGGCCATATGGTGGCGATGGGCCGCAACATGGCCATCCTCATCCTCGATGAAGCGGGCAAGGAGCGTGCGACGCACCGCATCACCTATGGCAGCCGCATCTATGTCGATGACGGCGATCATGTGAAGCGCGGTCAGCGTCTGGCGGAATGGGACCCCTATACCCGCCCGATGATGACCGAGGTCGAGGGCACGATCGCGTTCGAGGATCTGGTCGACGGCGTCTCGATGCAGGAGACGACCGACGAATCGACCGGCATCACCAAGCGTGAGGTCATCGACTGGCGTTCCACGCCGCGCGGCTCCGACCTGAAGCCGGCGATCACCGTGAAGGATGAGAAGGGCAAGGTCGCCCGTCTCGCCCGCGGCGGCGAGGCCCGCTTCCTGCTTTCGGTGGAAGCGATCCTGTCGGTCGAGCCTGGCGCGCATGTGAAGCCGGGCGACGTGATCGCGCGTATCCCGATGGAAAGCGCCAAGACGAAGGACATCACCGGCGGTCTGCCGCGTGTTGCCGAACTCTTCGAGGCGCGTCGTCCGAAGGACCACGCCATCATCGCCGAGATCGACGGCACGATCAGGTTCGGGCGCGACTACAAAAACAAGCGCCGCATCATCATCGAGCCGCACGATTCGACGCTGGAGCCTGTCGAGTACCTGATCCCGAAGGGTAAGCCGTTCCATCTCCAGGACGGCGACGCCATCGAGAAGGGCGACTATATCCTCGACGGCAATCCGGCGCCGCATGACATCCTGGCGATCAAGGGCGTGGAGGCGCTTGCTTCCTACCTCGTCAATGAGATCCAGGAGGTCTATCGGCTGCAGGGCGTGCTGATCAATGACAAGCACATCGAAGTCATTGTCAGGCAGATGCTGCAGAAGGTGGAGATCACCGTGCAAGGCGATTCGACCTACATCCCGGGCGATCACGTCGATGTGATCGAACTCGACGAGGTCAACGATCGCCTGATCGAGGAAGGCAAGAAGCCGGCGGAGGGCCAGCCGGTGCTGCTCGGCATCACCAAGGCTTCGCTGCAGACGCCGTCCTTCATCTCCGCCGCTTCGTTCCAGGAAACGACGCGTGTGCTGACCGAGGCTTCTGTCGCCGGCAAGACCGACACGCTGCAGGGCCTGAAGGAGAATGTCATCGTCGGCCGGCTGATCCCAGCCGGTACGGGCGGTCAGATGAGCCAGATCCGGCGCATCGCCACCTCGCGCGACGAACTCATCCTCGACGAGCGTCGCAAGGCGTCCGGCGCGGAGACGGCGGAGCCGATGCTGACCGACATGACGCACGCCGCGGAATAGCCCCATATTCCGGCCTCTTGCGGCCGGAACCGGGTGTTGACATGGCCAATTCTACAGAAGGCCGCCGGAGCGATCTGGCGGCCTTAATTTCGTGAATTTGGTTGTGTTCACTCCATTTGTCATTTTCTGGTGGAAATGCCGGGCCGAAAACGGATAGTGTCGGTCAACGGACCGGCAGAAGAAAGCCGAAGAGGTAAGCCGCTGCCGGGGATTTAAAGACGCGGATCGCTGATGCCTCTCGGGGGGGATGTCATCCGCATCTTGTGGCCGCCTGGTACGATGGCCCCGTCCAGGCGGCCCTTTTATGTGCTGTTTTCCTTCGCCTCGACCGGCTCGTTCAATCGTCGAGCTGAAACGTGATGATGGAGACCTCGCCCTCAAGCGCTCCCTGGAAAGCGGAAAGATAGGGCTCTTCGTCGGGTATCTCTTGCATCTCGCCGATCCGGTCCAACTCGGCCTCGGCGTAGCCTTCCTTCACCAGCGCATCGAGGGCGCGCTGTACAGCAAAGTCGTCATCCGGCGCGACCAGCATGATCTGGACGCCTTCGGCGGGACCGCCCTTGTACCGGCGCACCCGGCCGACGATCAGGCTTACGGCGTGCTGCTCATTGTCGTTCATCGCTGTCATGACTTCTCGTTCCACAATCTTTCCGGATCACGTAGGCGGTTCGCGATGGAATTGCATGCCTCTCGAACCGAGAAAGATGCTTTTCGCTCCGATATGCGGCATCGGAAAGATCACGCCTGCGGGGTCGTGAAACAGGCTAGCCGTTGACATGGCGCTGATATTCTCCTAATGACCCCTCGCGCCGGGCAGAAATGTCCGGTGTTTTCTTTGACGTGTCCCGTGGGTTTCCTCGCAAAGCGTGCGCGGGAAAGCCTGTCAGGCCTGAAATGGCCAGAGGAGGGCGCGTTTCCTGGCCCGGAGTTCCGGGCGCATCAACTTTGAGGAAATGCGATGAGCAAGCGCGAATCCGCGAAATATAAACTCGACCGCCGTCTTGGCGAAAATGTCTGGGGCCGTCCGAAATCGCCGGTCAACAGGCGCGAATATGGCCCCGGCCAGCACGGCCAGCGCCGCAAGGGCAAGCTGTCCGACTTTGGCTTGCAGCTGCGCGCCAAGCAGAAGCTGAAGGGCCATTATGGCGACGTGTCGGAAAAGCAGTTCCGCAAGGTCTATGACGAGGCTAACCGCCGCAAGGGCGACACCTCTGAAAACCTGATCGGCCTGCTCGAGTCTCGTCTTGATGCGGTCGTCTATCGCGCGAAATTCGTCCCGACGATCTTCGCCGCCCGCCAGTTCGTCAATCACGGCCATGTCAACGTGAACGGCCGCCGCGTCAATATCGGTTCCTATCGCTGCAAGCCGGGCGATGTGATCGAGGTGCGCGAGAAGTCGAAGCAGCTGGTCAGCGTGCTGGAATCCGTCCAGCTCGCCGAGCGCGACGTGCCCGACTATATCGAGGCCGACCACACCAAGATGACCGCGACCTATACGCGCGTGCCAGGCCTGGCCGACGTGCCCTTTGCGGTGCAGATGGAACCGAACCTGGTGGTCGAGTTCTATTCGCGCTGATCCTTCCGATATCTGGAAATGGAGAGGCCGTGCGTTTGCGCGGCCTTTTTCTTTGCTGCGTTCCGCGATAAGGGGACGGCAAAGGAAGCCGATCATGAACGCATTGCCGGGCGCCGACACCGACCGGGACATTTCAGCGGAAGGGTGCCACCCGCTTTTCCGCGACGTGCCGACATCCGTCGAGTTCAACAAGCTGCGCAAGCGGCTGTTGCTGGGTACGCGGCAGGCGATTGAGGAATTCGCCATGGCGCGGCCGGGCGACCGCTGGCTGGTGGCGCTGTCGGGCGGCAAGGATTCCTACGGCCTGCTGGCGCTGCTTCTCGATCTCCAATGGCGCGGCGTTCTGCCCGTCGAGCTTCTTGCCTGCAACCTCGACCAGGGACAGCCCAATTTCCCCAAGCACATCCTGCCCGATTATCTGAGCGCCAACGGCATTCCCCACCGGATCGAATATCAGGATACCTACTCGGTCGTGACCGACAAGATCGCGGAGGGGAACACCTATTGCTCGCTCTGCTCGCGGCTGAGGCGCGGCCATCTCTACCGCATCGCGCGCGAAGAGGGCTGCGCGGCGCTGGTGCTCGGCCATCACCGCGAGGATATCCTCGAAACCTTCTTCATGAACCTCTTCCATGGCGGCCGGCTGGCGGCGATGCCGCCCAAGCTCGTCAATGACGAGGGTGATGTCATGGTTTTCAGGCCGCTTGCCTTTGCGGCAGAGGCTGATCTCGCGCGTTTCGCCGAAGCCATGCGTTTCCCGATCATCCCTTGCGATCTCTGCGGCAGCCAGGACGGGCTGCAGCGCAACATCATGAAGGCGATGCTCGATGATATCGAGCGGAAGATGCCCGGCCGCAAGGACACGATGATCCGTGCGCTCGCCAATGTCAGGCCGTCGCATCTCCTCGACCGCAAACTGTTCGATTTCGCCGCTTTGGCGGCATTGCCTTCCAGGGAAGATTCTCATGCGTTTTGACGAAAAGGATATCGGCTGGCTCGCAGATCTTCTGGCGCGCGCCGCCGATCAGGAGATCATGCCGCGCTTCCGCCGGCTGGAAGGCGGCGATGTTCAGCAAAAGACATCCGCCGCCGATCTCGTTACGGTCGCGGATGTGAATGCGGAGCGGGCGATCACCGAGGCATTGTCCGAACGCTTTCCCGGCGCCCTGATCCTCGGCGAGGAGACTTATGAGCGAACGCCCGAACTGCTCGATGGCCTGGCGTCCGCCGATCTGGCGTTCGTCATCGATCCCATCGACGGAACCTTCAACTTCGCTTCGGGCACGCCTCTCTTCGGCGTCATGCTGGCCGTCGTCGCCGCAGGCGAAACCGTCGCTGGGCTGATCTACGATCCGGTCGGCCGGGAATGGCTGACGGCGGTGCGCGGGGCGGGCAGCCGTTGTTTCTCCCTATCCGGAGAAGGTGCCGCTTGCCATGTCGCCGAGCGCCGACACGTGTCCGGCTCTACCGGCTCCGTCTCCTGGCAATCCGTTGAGGAACCGCTGCGCTCCCGGCTGGCGCGGAACCACGCCAAATGCCTGGCGCAGGTCGGCTATCGCTGCGCCGCGCACGAATATCGCATGCTGGCGCTCGGGCACATGCATTTCGCGCTCTATAGCAAGCTGATGCCGTGGGACCACCTTGCCGGCTTGTTGATCCATGAGGAGGCCGGCGGATACAGCGCCCGATTTGACGGCAGCCGTTACCGACCGGGCGATACGGATGGCGGATTGCTGATCGCGCCGGACAAGACGAGTTGGGAGGAATTCCGGCGCGAATTGTGGGCGTGAAGAGGATCGCCTTCTGGCGGCCTATCTGGAATTGCATTTTTCTTGACCGGATCGCGCCATTGATGCACCTTGCACAGGCGTGCAAAAACAAAAACCGGGCAGACCGCGATCTGGACACCGGGGGGAGGAAAAGAATGATAAGCCGCCTGATGGCGGCCGGTGCTGTCGTTCTGGCGGTTGCCGGCTATCCAGCTTTATCCATGGCAGATTCGGGGCCGAACGTGCTCGTGTCGCAAAAGGGCCTCGGCGCGAAATTTCAGGCCCGCGATCCATATGCTTGTAGTTCGACTGTCGAGCCGAAGTCCGGGGCGATTTCAGCGGATTTGGCGCGGCAATATTTGATCTGCAAGATCGAGCAGGTGAACGGCGCCGGGCTGCTCTTCCTGATCGAGAACGTGAAGGTCGAGGTTGGAAAATCCGCCGGCAAGGCGCGGGATGTCCTGATCATCAACCACGACGCCGATCCCGACGGACTCATCTACCCTATTCGCGGAAGCTACGACCAATATATCTGTTTCGCCGTCGACCATGGGCTGCACAGCTCCGGGCAGAATTGCTCCGTGACGCACGAAACGAAGGCCACGGGCGACTGTCACCGCACGAGCTTTGGCGACTGGAGTTGCTACATGAACGGCAGCGGGCCGAGTTTCAATCTTCGGCCGCCTCCGGGTTATATTCCCGGCGCGCCGTCACAGGATAAAACCGCGAAGATCGCTCCTGCCGGCTCCTACACGGATTGGTCGAGCGCAACCGCCAAGCTGCCGGCTGTCGCTTCAGCCGTGAAACAGCCGGTTCTCGCCGCGCAACTCTCCCCATCGGATGCCGACGTCCAGCAGGGAATGGCCCTGTTCGAGCAGGGCCGCTACCGGGCGGCCTACCAGAAATTCCACGCCGCGGTTCAACTCAATATGAACGATCCGCTTCCCGCCCTCTGGCAAGGCGTCACGCTTCAGGTGCTGAACGCGGGCGGCGTCAGCTTCGATTTCCTGGCTGGAAACACAGACCCGAGGTTCGCCGTCATTTCGAACGAATTGCTGGCATTGTCATCCTGGTCCCACGGTGAGTTGGCGGCCGCCAAATCCGATCTGGAGAACTGCATCCGCTATCATCCGGATGCGTCTTCGTGCGCCGATATGAAGCAGGGCGTCGAAAGCGGCGCTTCCGCTCCAGCCGCGAAGGATTGGCCCGCGGATGTCGGCCTGATCAAGGCGACCAAGGCGCGCGGGACGGTCTGGAAGCCGCACGGTTGAACACGGTGCATCGCTCGGACGAGAGTAACGGGGTGCAATCGGCGGACGCTGAAATCGGAGCTACCGACGCCAACCGGATCCTCCACGGACGGCGTTGGTTTGGGGCGTGTCTATGGGTGCTTGCTCTCTTCAGTGTTGCGCTCGCCGTCTCGACCGCCCAGCTCGATTGGCTGGCGCTCCTTTTCATGGGCGTACCGGCGCTGATCGCCGCCTATATATGCCTTACTTATGGCTGGGGTGAGATTATCGCCAAGGTCGAATTGCGCGGCGACGGGTTTTCGCTCCGCCTGCCAAGCTATCGCGGCTATTTCCCGTTCTGGCCGGCGCGCCGTCTGGAAGGAAAGTGGTCCGAGGTGACAGCAATCCGCCAGTGTCATGTGGAGGCCAGATATTTCGGCATCCGCTACGACTACATCGCGCACAGGTTCGAGACGCGCCATGGCAAGATTCTGCTCGTCGAGCAGCTTCCGAACGACCTCTCACGGGACGCGCGAAAGAGCAGCTTCAATTTGCCTGTCCGCGCGATCGCGGCCGAATTCGCGCGGCGCGCGGGGCTTATCCCCTCCCATCTCGGCCGGGTTCGCGGCGGTGGCCTGTTCCGGAACGTCCTGTTCGGGGGGCCGACCCTGCCGGTTTGAGGGGCGCCCGGATCACGATCGAAGCGGGATCACTCCGACCAGGCCAGGCTCTCCACGGGCGGATTGTGCTGGCTGAACAGCTTGCCGTTCTCGGCGATCAGGATGGCGCCGAGCGCGCCGAGCGACAGCAGGCAGAAACCTACGGAAAGGGGGGTCACGGTGCCGTTGAAGGACTGACCGACGATCGTCCCCAGAATGCCGCCGAAAAAGGTCTGCGCGAAGCCCAGAACCGATGAGGCCGTGCCGGCGATATGGCCGAGCGGCTCCATTGCCAGAGCATTGAAATTCGCCCCCAACGCGCCGAATGGCACCATGGCGCAGGTGAAGATGACGATGAAGAGGATGAGAGAGATCGGCATGATGAGGGAGAGCGCGAGCCAGATGGCGCTGATCGCCAGGAAAAGCAGAAGCGCCGCCTGGGATAGCCGCCTCATCCCGATCTTCCCCACAAGCCTCGAATTGAGGAAATTCGAGACGGCGATCATGCTGGCGCCTCCGGCGAAGATGATCGGGAACAGATCGCCGACGTGATAGATGTCGGTATAAATCTGCTGTGCCGAATTCACGAAACCGAACATCGTCCCGTAGATGAACGTGCTCGCGAGGGTGTAGCAGAGCGCGACGCGGTTGGTCAGGACGATGCGGAAGCCGCCGAGGACGGCATTGATGCTTAGGGCGCGTCGATCTTCCGGATGCAGTGTTTCCGGCAGCCTGAAGATGGCCCACACGCCTATGACGAGCGCGCCGGCCGACATGAACACGAAGATGTAGTGCCATGTCGCGAACAGCATGATGAACTGGCCGATGCTGGGCGCGACGATCGGCAGCGCCATGAACACCATGAAGATGAGCGACATGACCTCCGCCATGCGCCGGCCGTCGAAAACATCTCTCACGATCGAAACGGCTATGACACGGGTCGCGGCCGCGCCGACGCCCTGGACGAAGCGGCAAAGCAACAGCGTGGCGAAGGTGGGCGACACGGCCGCCGCGCCACAGGCTGCGACATAGATCACGATACCGACGATCAGGGGAGAACGACGGCCGAAGCGGTCCGAAACCGGCCCGAAGAAAAGCTGCGCCAGCCCGAACCCAAGAATGTAGGCGGTAATGACATATTGCCGGTGGTTGTCGTCGACGACGCCGAGGCTCGCGCCGATCTGCTGCAGGCCGGGCAACATGATGTCGATGGCGAGCGAATTGAGCGCCATCAAGGCCGCGGTCAGCGCTATGAATTCCCAGCGCGGAATGGCGAGCGCGCCGGCCCGGGATCGGGCGGTCTGGTCCATGGAACGGTTCCGAATGAAAATAAAATGCGCCGGAAAACCGGCGCATCATGAAATATAGTTTTCCGAGAAAATCAGGACAGGACCAGATCGGCTGCTTTTGCAGCCCAAGGTCCGTCTCCTCTTATGCCGCGCCCTTGACGCTGACGCCTTTCTCTTCGAGGAAGGACTGCAATTCGCCCGCCTGGAACATTTCCCGCAGAATATCGCAGCCGCCGACGAATTCGCCCTTCACATAAAGCTGCGGGATCGTCGGCCAATTCGAATAATCCTTGATGCCCTGGCGCAGCTCGTTCGACGTCAGCACGTTGACGCCCTTATAATCCACGCCGAGATAGTCGAGGATCTGGACCACCTGTCCGGAAAATCCGCATTGCGGAAAACCCGGCGTGCCTTTCATGAAGAGAACGACGTCGTTTGACTTCACTTCATTGTCGATGAATTCGTTGATGCCAGCCATGGATATTCCTTTCCCGCCCGTCCGAGTCGAGCCTGAACTGTTACCGGTCAAATAAACCTTTCAGCGCGTCGAAACAAGGCAGCCGAACGACGCATGGCGTCCAAGCTATGCCTTTTTGTGGCCCTTCAATGGCCTATCGAGACGGCCACGTTCACAGCCGCTGCGACGATGACGGTGTTGAAGAAGAAGGATACGACCGAGTGGAGGAGCACAGCGCGGCGCATCGGAGTCGTGCTGATGCCTGTATCCGCTGTCTGCGCAGTCATGCCGATGATGGTCGCGAAGTAGAGGAAGTCCCATCCGGAAGGTTGCGTCTTGCCGGGGAATTCGAGACCGCCATGAGGTGCCGCCGATTTGTTGCCGTCGACCTTCCCGGCGTCGCCGGCGAACCAGTAAAGATGCGCATAATGAAGCGCCGTCATCATATGGATGGTGAACCAGCCGAGCGGAATTGAGATCAGCGATATGGCGAGCGCCAAGGGCGAGGGGCTTTTGCTGGAGGCGATAAGTTCAAAGACGGAAAGCAAGGCGACGCAGATTACCGCAAGTGTAATGGCGAAGATGATGGAGACGGGAATGTCGGCTCGCCTGGCGTTCTTCCTGAGGTAATCGGCGGTCATCAGCGGCAATTGCAGGAAGACGGTGATGATATAGACGAGGAAGAAGACATCGGCCCCGATCGTGTAGTCCAGCGACGCGGAAAAGGAAGACGCGGCCGCGAAGGCGAGCACGCCCAGGACGGCGGCGATGTAGAAAGTCGAGTGCCGCCTGAGGGGCGTCTTCAAGAACATGGGCTAGGCCGTGTGAACAGTCAGGTTTCGGGCGTGGCGCGTAGCGGATTGGATCCTGAGGAGAAAAGCGCATCCAATCTCTGCCCCATTCTTAGCCTGTCCGCAATCGGCATCGATGGCGCTTGAGCCACGGGGCGGAAGGCCATAATAAGATCGGACTGCCGGAGGGAAGTCTCGCCCGATGTTCAAGAAAATACTGATCGCCAACCGTGGCGAGATCGCATGCCGTGTCATCAAGACGGCGAAGAAAATGGGCATCGCGACGGTCGCGGTCTATTCCGACGCCGACCGCAACGCTGTGCATGTCGAAATGGCCGACGAGGCCGTGCATATCGGGCCGCCCCCCGCCGCTGAAAGTTATCTTGTTGCCGAGAAGATCATTGCCGCCTGCAAGGAGACCGGCGCCGAGGCGGTGCACCCAGGCTATGGTTTCCTCTCCGAGCGCGCCTCCTTCTGCGAGGCGCTCGAAAAGGAAGGCATCGTCTTCATCGGCCCGAAGCCCAAGGCCATCGAGGCGATGGGCGACAAGATCGAATCGAAGAAATTCGCCAATGCCGCCAAGGTAAGCACGGTTCCGGGCTATCTCGGCGTCATCGAGGACGCGGATCATGCCGAGCGGATCGCGGCGGAGATCGGTTATCCGGTGATGATCAAGGCGTCCGCCGGCGGCGGCGGCAAGGGTATGCGCATCGCCTGGTCGAAGGCGGAAGTGCGCGACGGCTTTGAACGGGCGAAGTCGGAGGCCAAAAGCTCCTTCGGCGACGACCGCGTCTTTATCGAGAAGTTCGTGGAGGAGCCGCGCCATATCGAGATCCAGGTGCTGGCAGACGCGCATGGCAACTGCCTCTATCTCGGCGAGCGCGAATGCTCGATCCAGCGGCGCAACCAGAAGGTCGTGGAAGAAGCGCCGTCTCCTTTCCTCGACGAGAAAACCCGCAAGGCCATGGGCGAACAGGCCGTCGCGCTGGCGAAAGCCGTCGATTACCAGAGCGCCGGCACGGTCGAGTTCATCGTCGACCGGAATCGCAATTTCTATTTCCTCGAAATGAACACACGCCTGCAGGTCGAGCATCCGGTGACGGAACTGGTCACGGGACTGGATATCGTGGAACTGATGATCCGCGTCGCCGCCGGTGAAAAACTGAAGCTGAAACAGAGCGACGTGAAGCTCAATGGCTGGGCGGTGGAAAGCCGCCTCTATGCCGAGGATCCCTACCGCAATTTCCTGCCCTCGATCGGCAGGCTCACCCGCTACCGGCCGCCGGAGGAGGGAAGGCGAGGCGACGTGATCGTCCGCAACGATACCGGCGTCACCGAAGGCTCCGAGATATCGATGTATTATGACCCGATGATCGCCAAGCTGTGCACCTGGGCGCCGAGCCGGATTGGGGCGATCGACGCCATGGCGGAAGCCCTCGACGCTTTCGTGGTCGACGGCATCGAGCACAATATCCCCTTCCTTTCCGCGCTGATGCAGCATCCGCGCTGGCGCGAGGGCCGGCTCTCCACCGGCTTCATCGCGGAGGAATATCCCGACGGCTTCCACGCAATCGAGCCGACGGACGAGGACAAGTCCGTTCTCGCGGCCATTGCTCTTTCCGTCGAACTCCTGAGGCGAGATCGCCTCGACCGTCTTCCCGGCCGGCTCGCCCCCCATTCCGGCGCGATAAAGACTGACTGGGTGGCGAAGATCGGCGACGACTATATTCCGGCACAAATCGGGGCGGGGATGGTATCGATTCCGCTCGAACTTGACCTCGCCATAGCGGGCAGACCACCCATCACCGTCTCGTCCGACTGGCGGCCGGGCGAGATCGTCTGGACCGGGACGGTGGGGATGGAGGCGGTTTCGGCGCAGTTGCGCCCCATCCTCAACGGCCTCCGCATCGCCTGGAAGGGCATTTCGGCTACCGTCAGGGTGATGCTGCCGAAGGCGGCCGCGTTCGACCGGCTGATGCCGGTGAAGCTGCCGCCGGACACCTCGAAGATGCTGCTTTGCCCGATGCCGGGCCTTGTCGTGGCGCTCTCCGTCAAGGAAGGGCAGGAGGTGAAGGCGGGCGAAACGCTCGCGGTGGTCGAGGCGATGAAGATGGAAAACGTCTTGCGCGCCGAGCGCGACCTCACCATTGCCAAGATCAACGCCAGGCCGGGCGACAGCCTTGCCGTCGATGCCGTCATCATGGAATTCGCCTGAGATGGCGGCGGGTGGATCGGCGCTGACCGTCCTTTTCGATCTGGACGGCACGCTGACCGACCCTTTTGTCGGCATCACCTCGTCGATCCGTTATGCGATGGAAAAGCTCGGCCGGGCCGCTCCAGCGGCGGAGGATTTGCGCTGGTGCATCGGACCGCCACTGAAGGGCGCGTTCCTGCGGCTCCTCGACACGAGCGATGAACAACTGGCCGACGAGGCCGTGCGGCTCTACCGCGAGCGCTACATGGCCGTCGGCAAGTTCGAGAACAGCGTCATCGCGGGCATACCCGAAGCGTTGGAAAGGCTACGCGGCGACGGATTTAATCTCTTCGTCGCGACGTCGAAGCTCGCCAGCTATGCCGGAGACATTCTCGACCATTTCGAACTCCGACAATATTTCTCGGCGCTCTACGGCTCACAGGCGGACGGCGCGCATGCCGACAAGGAAGATTTGATCCGCAACCTGCTCGCCATCGAATCCATCCCGCCCAGCCGCGCGGTGATGATCGGAGACCGTTCGCACGATGTTGTGGGCGCGAAGGTTAATAGTGTTCCGGCGATCGGCGTTCTTTGGGGCTATGGAGATCGCGAGGAACTCGCCGGCGCCGGCGCGACCAGGATAGCTGAATTGCCGGAAGAAATTCCCGCCTTCGTTGACGGCCTTCTCACTACCGCCTGAGCAATCAATGAATGAAGGGCGGGTCCTGCGGCAGCGGGGCCTTCTCGGGTGTTACCGGGGTCGGGCCCGTGAAGGTCAGGGCCGAGGCCGTAGGGCTGGCGCCGGCTGCCGCCATGGCAGTCGCGGCCTGTGCTCCCGCCGCAAGCTGGGCCACCTGAGGCAAGGGCTGCGCCTGCGACGCCGTCGTTTGCGCCGCTGGCAGGAATGGCGGGTTTTCGGGGATCGGCACGGAGCCGATCTCGGGGAGGGCGGAAGCGGTCATCGTCGGAGCGTAAGCAGCCGGGGCGAGCGCTGTTCCATCCCAGCCGGCTTCCTCCAGCAAACCCTTGTTTTTGGCGGTGTAATAATAGCCCGTCTGATAGAGCCGGTCGGCTTTTTTCTCATTGCCGCCAGAGACGACCCAAGCGCCTTTCAGGTAGCGCACCGCATAGCGCAGATTGGTGTCGGCATTGAGAAGGCCGTGCGGGTTGCCGTCATAACCCATGCCTTTGGCCGTGCGGTACTTGATCTGCATCAGGCCGTAATTGCCGGCGTGATAGGCTTTCGGGTCGTAGTTGCTCTCGCGCTTGATGACGCGGTGAACGAGGCTGATGGGCACTTTGTAGTAAGCGGCGTAGCGGGAAACCAGTCTGTCGATCTTGCCGTGCGTATCGGTGGTCTCGGTGGGCTGGGCGGCGGCGACCGCGGCCGGCTGGGGCGTCTTCGTTTGGGATGCCGTGGAAACCACATCGGTGGTCGTGCATCCCGCTAGCGCACAAAAAAGCGCGACGACAAGAAACCGCGTCCCCATCAAATCCCTTCCACGCCCCCGCGCAATGCAATTCGTTTGAGATGCCGAATTCTTCCGTCCAATCGGGCGGCATTGTGGCAAGTATGAGTCCAAAATCCCTTCTGGCGACTCACGAACGGTGTCAGGAGTGTAATTCTGGTTGAATGTTCCCGATATGTACACGCGAACCGGTTGTGATAGGCTCGTTTCATGGCTCCGCCCGTCGATTCCAGCGCTTTGCGTTCCGGACATTTCGTTTTCTCGACCGTCATCGGTTTCATCGCCATGGCATGGAGCCCTGAGGGCTTGGTCAGCCTGCAATTGCCGGGCGCCGATCGGGATGCCACTCGAAAACGGCTGCTCAAGGGGCTGGGCGAGCGGGCAGGGGCCTTCCCGCCAGTGGAGGAAACCGCGCTTCCATCTGCTGTTTTGGAATGGGTCCACCGCATACGCGCCTATACGTCCGGCGAACACGTCGATTTTTCCGACGTGCCCGTGGACTTGACCGGAATCGAAGCGTTTCGCCGGGATATTTATACGGCCGCGCGGCAGCTCGGATATGGCGAGACGACGACCTATGGCGAATTAGCGGGAAGGGCCGGCCATCCGGGCGAGGCGCGGGAAACCGGCCAGGCGCTCGGCGCCAATCCCGTCACCATCGTCATCCCCTGCCACCGCATCATGGCGGCGGGCGGCAGGATCGGCGGCTTCTCCGCCCATGGCGGCATCATGACCAAGCGCAAGCTGCTGGCGATGGAGAACGCGCGCTTCGGAACGCCTGACCCGGATCAGCAATCCTTCGGGTTCTGAGCGGAAACACAGTCGATATTCGAGCCTGCCCCTCAGCTCGGTCTCTTGCGCTCCGATAGCTCGGCGAAATCCGTTTCGTCGAAGGCGATGCCCCGGAACGGATCGTCGCTCGTCTCGTGCTCCAGGCGCCTAAGATGCACGCGCCTGATCTTGCCGGAGATCGTCTTCGGCAGTTCGGTGACGAATTCGATGCGCCGGATTCGCTTGAAGGGCGCGAGCCTTTCGCCGGTGAAGCGGAAGATGGACAGGGCTGTGTCGCGATCCGGCTTCGCCGAGCCGGCAAGCGTCACATAGGCCTTCGGGATGGAGAGGCGGATCGGGTCCGGCGCGGGAACGATCGCCGCTTCGACCACCGCCTCGTGCTCGATCAGCACGCTTTCGAGTTCGAAGGGGCTGATGCGGTAATCGCTCGATTTGAAGACGTCGTCGGCGCGGCCGACAAAGGTGAGATAGCCGTCATCATCGGTGAAGGCGACATCGCCCGTGCGGTAGAGCGCGCCGTCCGCGCCTTTCAACGAGCCGTCGCCATCCTGATAGCCCTGCATGAGCCCTGCGGGGCGGTTTTCGCCGAGGAGAATGCAGACCTCGCCCTCTTTCGCCGGATTGCCTTCCGCGTCGAGAAGCCTGATCTCGTAGCCAGGCAGGACGCGGCCCATGGCCCCCGGCTTGACCTTCTGGCCGGGCGTGTTTGCCACTTGGGCCGTCGTTTCGGTCTGGCCGTAGCCGTCGCGGATCGTCTTGCCCCACGCCTTGCGGACGGTCTCGATCACTTCCGGATTGAGAGGCTCGCCGGCGCCGCAAACCTCGCGCAGCACCACCTTATAGGCGGAAAGGTCTTCCTGGATGAGCAGCCGCCAAACCGTCGGCGGGGCGCAAAGCGTCGTGACGCCACAGCGCACGAGCGCGGAAAGAAGCGCCTTGGCGCTGAAGGCGGTCTGGTTGACCACAAGCACGGTCGCGCCGGCGTTCCAGGGCGCGAAAAGCGAACTCCAGGCATGCTTCGCCCAGCCCGGCGAGGAGACGTTCAGATGCACGTCGCCCGGCTTGAGGCCGAGCCAATACATGGTGGAAAGCGCGCCGACGGGATAGGAGCGATGGCTGTGGCGGACGAGCTTTGGCTTCGCCGTCGTGCCGGAGGTGAAGTAAAGAAGGAGGGGATCGTCGGCTTGTGTCGGGCCGTCCGGCGTGAACGTCTCGGGCTGGCTGAAGACATCCGAGTAAAGACGCCAGCCATTTTCCGAAACCGGGCCTGTCGTGATCCTCAAAACATCGGACCGGCCGATGCCTTCGCATTTCCTCAACTGTTCGGGA
>Ga0187809_10000669_pt1 | contig 17481 bp, 17 predicted proteins | sample NC_wetland_sal_i_8_FD_132415 | JGI IMG/M metagenome (GOLD analysis project Ga0187809, IMG submission 132415) | Wetland sediment microbial communities from Neuse River Estuary, North Carolina, USA - ASW_4 | ecosystem: Environmental > Aquatic > Freshwater > Wetlands > Sediment | place: USA: North...
CGCGTTCGATGGCATCGGCGAGCACTTTGTCCTCGACAAGGCGGCCGCCATTCTCACCCGCCATGCGAAAGCGCTCATGCCAGCGCACGAGATGCGGGGAAGTGTGGACGTGGACGCGATAGCCGGCGCTCTCCAGAAGCGCGCGGGAAAAGGCAACGGCCGATCCCTTGCCGTTGGTCCCGGCGACGTGGATCACCGGCGGGAGCTTGTCCTGCGGGTTGCCGAGCCTATCGAGAAGGCGCGTTATCCTGTCGAGCGAAAGGTCGAAGCCCTTCGGGTGAAGGGTCAGCAACCGCGCGATTGCGGCGTGGGCGGCGCTATCGGCCATGACAGGCGGCATCTCGGGAAAAGAAGTCATTTTCAGGGCTCTCCTGCCCTTGTTGCGTCGGATAGGGCAGGAAAAAGGTCTACGCTTCGGCGGCCAATTCCTGCGGCGGCCTGTGCGACGGCAAATCGCTTGAAAGCGCCGCATCGGCGGGCGCCTTCAACATGATCTTTAGAAGGCGTGCGACGGTCTTTTTCATTTCCAGTCGCGACACGACCATATCCACCATGCCGTGCTGCATGAGATATTCGGCGCGCTGAAAACCTTCCGGCAGTTTCTCGCGGATCGTTTGCTCGATGACGCGCGGCCCGGCGAAGCCGATCAGCGCACCGGGCTCGGCGATGTGGATATCGCCCAGCATGGCGTAAGAGGCCGTCACGCCCCCCGTCGTCGGATTGGTGAGCACCACGATGTAGGGCATACCGGCTTCCTTGAGCCGGTCAAGCGCAACCGTCGTGCGGGGCAATTGCATAAGCGACAGCGTTCCCTCCTGCATGCGCGCGCCGCCGGAGGCGGCGAAGAGAACGAGCGGGCATTCGCGCGCGACCGCGGTTTCGAACGCCTTGACGATCGCCTCGCCCGCGGCGAGCCCGAGTGATCCGCCCATGAAAGCGAAATCCTGCACGGTCGCGACGATCGGCAGGCCTTCGATCGTGCCTGTCCCGCTCAGCACCGTATCGTCCTGGCCGGTCTTGGCGCGATATTCCTTCAGCCGCTCGGCATAACGTTTCTCATCGCGGAATTTCAGCGGATCGGCGATGACCCTCGGGTTGTCGATGACGTCGTAGCGACCGTCGTCGAAGAAATAGCGCAGCCGTTCCCTGGCGGAGATGCGCATGTGATGCCCGGAGGAGGGGATAACATACTGGTTTTCCTCCAGATCCTTGTGGAAGACCATTTCTCCGGATTCCGGATCCTTGATCCAGAGGTTTTCCGGCATCTCGCGACGGCCGAGCATCGAATTGATCTTCGGCCGGACGTAGTTGGTGATCCAGTTCATCGCATCGCTCCGATTGTCACAGCGCCGGGATAAAGGTGAAATGTGGGGAAATTAGTAAGTGGGCGCAAGCCGGGCCGAGCGCACCCCCTGCGCCAGGCCGGAAACCAGCATCGCCACCGCCTCGGCCGGATCGGCGGTCTTTTCACCCTTCGGCCCGACCACATTGGCAATGGCGTTCACTATCGCCGTGCCGACGACGACACCATCCGCCGACTGGCCGACGGCGCGCGCCTGTTCCGCCGTCTTGACGCCGAAGCCGACGCAAACCGGCAGATCGGTATGGGCCTTGATGCGGCGGACGGCCTCGCCGATGCGGCTCGTTTCCGGTAGCGCCGAGCCGGTGATGCCGGTCATCGAAACGTAATAGACGAAGCCCGACGTGTTCTGTAGGACACGCGGCAGGCGGCGGTCATCCGTGGTCGGCGTCGCGAGGCGGATGAAATTGACGCCGGCCTTGAGCGCCGGAAGGCAAAGCTCCTCATCCATCTCGGGCGGCAGGTCGACGACGATCAGCCCGTCTATGCCCGCCTCGACAGCGTCTTTCAGGAAGCGGTCGACGCCGTAGATGTAGATCGGGTTGTAGTACCCCATCATGATGATCGGCGTTGCGTCGTCGGTGCGGCGGAAGTCGCGGGCCATGGCGAGCGTCTTCACCAATGTCTGCCCACCTTTCAGAGCGCGCAAGCCGGCAGCCTGAATGGCCGGGCCGTCAGCCATCGGATCGGAGAAGGGCATGCCGAGTTCTATGATGTCGGCGCCCGCCTTCGGCAGCGCCTTCATGATGGACAGCGAGGTCTCGTAATCTGGATCGCCACCCATGAAATAGGTGACGAGCGCCGGCCGGCCCTCTTGTTTGAGCTTTTCAAAGCGGCGGTCGATGCGGGTGGTCATGAAGCTTTCCTCTAAGAACGGTCGGATCACCGGTCAGCACGACCGTCACGGACTCGCAAGACCTCTATTCGGCTGTTGGCAATGCGGTATTCAAATGAAAAAGGCGTGTGGAGCACAACAAATACGCGCTTACCCTCCTCGGTCGGATGTCCGATTTCCGGATTATTTCTCAAGATCGCGAGCGCGCGCCGGTATTGGTTCTGTGCTCCTTGAGCGCCTTCGGGGAATACCCTCTCATAATAGCGTCTGAACCACACGAGATCACGTTGCGCCCTAGGCAAGAATACGATCTTCATGCCTATTTGTCGGGAAAAATGTCGGGCTCGGGAGGCGGTAACTCATTGTCCGTTCCCCAGCTTTCGACCCAGCGGTTCATGGCTTCTTCGGATATAAAGATGCCTTTATCCGCTTCGGCAATCCGCTGGCGCAGAATTTCCCGCTCTCGTTCGAGATATTCCAGGTAACTGGCAATCGCGCGCTGCGCCACGTCGTCGGCGGATACTTTCTGGAGCCTCGCCTCATTGTCCAGTTTTTCTTTCAGCTTCGTGTCGACATGCAGCGACAGCGGAACTTCGCCCATGGTCTCGCGTCCTCATTGGTCAATCTTAGGATATAGCATGTGTTATAGCTTCGGAACAAAAGCTCCGCCTAAATCTCCATACCCATCATCTGCGCCACCGTATGCACGTCCTTGTCGCCGCGGCCGGAAAGGTTGACGATGATGATCTGATCGGGCCGCATCTTCGGCGCGACCTTCATCGCATGGGCGATGGCGTGCGCCGATTCCAGCGCCGGGATGATGCCTTCCACCTTGGTCGTCACCCGGAACGCCTCCAGCGCCTCGTTGTCGAGGATCGGGACATAGGAAACCCGGCCGCTATCCCGCAGCCAGCTGTGCTCCGGACCGACGCCGGGATAGTCGAGCCCGGCGGAAATGGAATGACCGTCCATGATCTGCCCGTCGGCGTTCTGCAGGAGATAGGTGCGATTGCCATGCAGCACGCCCGGCCTGCCGGCATTCATCGAGGCACAGTGCTCGTCGCCGTCAAGGCCGTGGCCGCCGGCCTCGATGCCGATGATCTCGACGTCGCGGTCGTCGAGGAAGGGATGGAAAAGGCCGATCGCATTGGAGCCGCCGCCGACGGCGGCGATGATGGTGTCGGGAAGCCGCCCCTCCTGTTCGAGGATCTGCGCGCGCGCTTCCGAGCCGATGACCGACTGGAAGTCGCGCACCATTTCCGGATAGGGATGCGGGCCGGCAGCCGTGCCGATCAGGTAATACGTATCCTCGACATTCGTCACCCAGTCGCGCAACGCTTCGTTCATGGCGTCCTTCAACGTGCCGTGCCCGGCCGAAACAGGCCGCACCTCGGCGCCGAGGAGCTTCATGCGGAAGACATTGGGCTTCTGCCGCTCGACATCGGTCGCGCCCATATAGACGACGCAGGGATAGCCGAAACGAGCCGAAACGGTGGCCGACGCGACGCCATGCTGGCCAGCGCCGGTCTCGGCGATGATGCGCTTCTTGCCCATGCGCTTGGCAAGCAGGATCTGGCCGAGGCAATTATTGATCTTGTGCGAGCCGGTATGGTTCAGATCCTCGCGCTTGAAATAGATCTTCGCGCCGCCGAGATGTTTCGTCAGCCCCTCGGCGAAATAGAGCTTCGAGGGCCGGCCGGCATAGAAGGTCGAGAGCGCGCCGAGTTCGGCCTTGAAAGCCGGATCGGTCTTTGCCGCGTCCCACTCCTTTTGCAGGTCGAGGATGAGAGGCATCAACGTTTCGGCGACGAAGCGGCCGCCGAAAATGCCGAACATGCCCTGCTCGTCGGGGCCGGTGCGGAAGGAATTGGGTTCAGCCGGCTTGTTCATTGCCGATCTCCTGAAATCTGGCGCGCGCCGTTTCCAACGCGGGTCAGGCGCAAAGCAGGCGATATTGCGCGGCGCATCAAAAGTAAACCGCCCATGCAAGAGCGCGATCTAGGCCGCCTGCTCATGTTGCGCCATCCGCACGCGGCGGAAGAAATCGACGATCAGCCTGGCGTCCTTCACGCCGGGCGCGCTTTCGACGCCCGAGGAGATGTCAATGCCTGCCGGCCGCAGCAGAGATAACGCGCCGCCGATATTGTCCGCGTTCAGCCCGCCGGACAACAGATAATCGATCGACGGGTCGAGGCCGGCCAAAACCGACCAGTCAAAGGAGACGCCATTGCCGCCCGGCAATTCTGATCCTTTCGGCGGCTTGGCGTCAAAAAGGAAGCGGTCCGCCACGCCAAGGAAAGGCCGGATGGCGGCAAGATCGCCGGCCTCGCGGATCGGAAGCGCCTTGATGACGGGAAGCCCGTACCGCGCTTTTAATTCGGCCAGCCGCTCGGGCGTTTCACGCCCGTGAAATTGCAGCAAGTCGGGCGCCATTCCCGCAACGATTGCGTCGAGCGTCGCGTCATCCGCATCGACGGTAACGGCGACCGCTTTCGCTTTTCCGCGCGCCATCCCGCGTAAGGCGCCGGCCGCGGCGGGATCGAGGAAGCGCGGGCTCTTCGGAAAGAAGATGAAGCCGACATGGCTGGCGCCGCCTTCAAGCGCCGCGTCCAAGGCCTCTTTCGTCTTCAATCCGCAGATCTTGATGTCCATGGTCTCTCAATGACACAGCTTATGGCGGGGAGTCGAGGCCAACATTCTCCCCGATAGGATATTGGCCTCCCGCGGCGTAAAGCGAATCGTCGAAAATTGGCGTGTCGTATCGCGGCAATTGGCAGAAAAAGAGAGCGGGCGTATAGTTTTCGCCTTGCTTGAGGGGGAGCTTCAACAATGGCTGCGATAGGCGAATTTCGGGAGGATCGGCAAGGCCTGATCCGGTGGTATTATCTGTGGTATGTCGCGGCGGCGTTGCTGGTGATGATCGCCGCGATCGTCTATGGCAATATCTGGTTCCTCAATTGGGTGCACGTCATGAGCGGCGTGCTGTGGACCGGGATCGACCTCTTCATGGGCTTCGTCATCGGCCCAATCATCCGCAGCGTCGCAGTGCCCGTCCGCAAGGAGATCATCACGCGGCTGACGCCGGTAACGCTGTTCCTGATGCCGACATTGTCCGTCATCACCGGCACGGCCGGCTGGTTCCTTGCCGTCGAACTCGGCTTCACACAACTGCCCTGGCCGCAATTCGGCTGGATCGTCGCGGCTCTCGTTCTCGTCACGCTGATGACGATCCAGGGGTTGGGCTATCTTCTGCCGACAAGCCTGCGCGTCTGCTTCGAACTGCAAAAGCCGCAGCCCGACGGCCCGAAGATCGGCCGGATGATGAGCCGCTTCTATTATGTGGTGGCAAGCCAGGGCATCATGCAGGTGGCGATCATCGTCGTCATGGCGAAGCTCGTCACCGGGGTTTGACAGCTGGTCTGCCGCGATCAGGGCTGCGCGACGCCGTTGACCGGCAGGCGGATGCCGTAAAGCGAGGTCGTGCCACATATATAGAGATAGTTACGCTTCTCGCCGCCGAAACAGACATTGGCGACGATCTCCGGCACCCTGATCTTGCCGATGAGCGTGCCGTCCGGGTCGTAGCAATGGACGCCGTCGGCGGCGCTCGTCCAGATGCGCCCGGCGGTGTCGAGCCGGAAACCGTCGAAAAGCCCCGCGGTGCAGTCGGCAAAAACCTCGCCGCCGGAAAGCTTCCCGTCGTCCGATACCGCGAATTTCCGCATATGCGCGGGCGCGTCGTCGCGATGCGTGCGGCCTGTATCGACGATGTAGAGGATCTTTTCGTCCGGCGAGAAGGCAAGCCCGATCGGCTGGACGAAATCGTCCGCCACGATCGTGACCGTGGCGCTTTGCGGATCGACACGGTAGACGCGGTTCGCCTTCTGCTCGCTCTCCGCCTTATGGCCCTCATAGTCGGAATCGATGCCGTAGCTCGGGTCGGTGAACCAGATGCTGCCGTCCGACTTGACGACGACGTCGTTCGGACTGTTCAGCCGCTTGCCGCCATAGCTGTCGGCGAGTGTAATGACCCTGCCGTCGAATTCGGTACGCGACACGCGGCGGCCGCCATGCTCGCAGGAAACGAGCCGGCCGGAACGGTCGACCGTATTGCCGTTGGAATAATTCGAGGGGTTGCGGAAGACGCTGACCTGACCGCTGCATTCGTCGTAGCGCAGCATGCGGTTGTTCGGATTGTCCGACCAGACGAGATAACGGCCAGCCGGAAAATAGGCGGGCCCTTCCGCCCAGCGGCAGTCGGAGTAGAGTTTATCGAGCCGGGCGGTTGCGATGTGCAGGCGCCTGAAGCGCGGATCGTACACCTCGAAGATGCTCATATCCCTTCCTTTCGTATTTGCCTCAATCGGTCGGCCGCGTCTCGCGCGCATAGAGAAGCACCATGCCGAGAATGATGGCGCCGAAGACGATGTTCTTGCCCGCCTGGCCGATCTGCGCGGTCGAGAGGATCGATTGCAGCAGCACGACGATCAGCGCTCCGGCGATCGAGCCGACATAGCCGCCGGAACCGCCCATGATATTGGTGCCGCCCATGATGACGGCGGCAATGGGTATCAGGAGGTAGTCATTGCCCATGCCGAGATAGGTCTGCGAGGCATAGCCGGTCAAAAGCAGGCCAGCGATCGAGGCGCATATGCCGGATATGATGAAGGCGCCGAAATAGACCTTTCGGCTATCCACGCCGGAGAGGAAGAGGGCAGGCTCGTTATTGCCGATCGCATAGAGATAGCGGCCGAAACGCGAGCGCGCGAGGACGATAATCGTGATTACGGCGAGCACCGCCCACACCACGGCGCTGACCGGAAAGCCGCCGATCCTGCCGATGGCGAGGAAGCGGATCAGGTCCGGCACATCGGATTTCGGCGGCTGGGCGTTGGTATAAACGAGGGTGAGGCCCTCCAGCAGCGCGTTCATCGCCAACGTCCAGACCAGCGAATGCAGCCTGAAGATCGCCAGGCCGATCGCGTTGATGGCGCCGACGACGGCGCCGCAGAGAAGCGCGGCGATGACGGCCACCGCGACGCTATGGCCGTTGGCGTAAAGCGTGGCCATCAGGATGGCGGAAAACGTAAGGTTCCACGGCACGGAGAGGTCGATCTGGCCTGTCAGGATGACGAGCGTCTGGCCGATCGCGATGATCCCGATGAAGGATGCGATCTGCAATTGCGCCCTGACATTGCCCATCGAGGCGAAATGCGGATTGTAGAAGATCGCCGCGACGATCAGGACGGCAAGCAGCAGATAGGCGACGGCCACGCCGTTGCTCATCCATGCGGTAAACGATCTCGGCTTGACGGTTTCGGCACTGGCCATCGATCAGCTCCTCAACACGGCAAGCCAATTGCGCGCGCGCAGCGTCCAGGCGTTACCGAAGACGAGGACGACGATAAGGATGCCGCCCTGGAAGATGCTCTGGTAAAAGGGCGAGACGCCGGACGCGAAGAGCACGCTGATGATGATCGAGATGAAATAGGCGGCGACGATCGGCCCGAGCGCGACGCCGCGTCCGCCGCCAAGCAGCGCGCCGCCAAAGACCACCGCGGCGACGGAATTCAGCGTGTAAGTCGTGCCGACATTGGCGTCGCCCGAGGTCGTCTGCGCCGTCAGAAACAGCCCGGCGCAGGCGGCGTAGAAACCGCCCATCGCATAGGCGGCGATCAGGGTCCGGTTGACGTTGATCGCCGACATATGCGCGCCGCCCGGATTATCGCCGACGGCATAGATCGCCGTGCCGAGGCGAGTCCGCATGATCGGCGTCCAGATGAGAAGCGCGACCGCGAGCACGACCAGGAAGGCGTAGGGGAGATAGCCCCAGGCGCTCGTCAGGGCATGTGCGTAGAAATCGGGCACGGCGCCGCCGGGCTGCGGCCGGATGAGGAGTGCGATGCCGGAATAGACGTAAAGCGTCGCCAGCGTGACGATGATCGGCTGGATGCGGCCATAGGCGACGAAAATCCCGTTGATCGCACCCGCGGCCGTTCCCACCGCGAGCGTCAGGATGACCACCCCGACGACGCTCGCCGGGCCGGTCCCCATATAGGTGGCGGCGACGCAGTTGGAGAGCCCGACAATGGCGCCGACTGAAAGATCGACGCCTCCCGTCAGGACGACGACCAATTGCGCCAGCGCGGCAAGCGCCAGCGTCGTGCCTTGGTTCGCGAGCGTCCTCAGGCCGAAAGGCGAGAAGATCAGCGGCTGCCTGTACCAATAATAGGCGAGCAGCAGGATGAGTGCGATGATCGCTACCAGCGAGGTCTTGTAACGCCGGAAATTCACGCCTGCACCTCCTTGGCGGCCGACCCGTTCGCGCCTTTCCGCTTCAGGCCGAGAGACGCCGACAGGATGTTCTCCTCGGTGATTTCGGCGCCGGCCAGTTCAGCGACGATCGCGCCGTCATCCATGATGAGGACGCGGTGGCAAAGCCCGATCAATTCAACCGGCTCGGTGGTGTAGAGCACGACCGCCTTGCCCTGCTTTGTCAAGTTGGTGATCAGCTCGTAGAAAGCATGCTTCGTGCCGACATCGATGCCGCGCGTCGGATCGTAGAAAAGAAAGATATCGGAGCCGGCCTCGAGCCATTTGGCGATCACCAGCTTCTGCTGGTTGCCGCCTGACAGCGAGCGCGCCGGCTGTTCCATCGAGCCGACGCGCACCGAAAGCCGCTCGATCATCTCTTCGACGAAGGCGCGTTCCCGCGCCAGCGAGACAAAGCCGAAACTGCCATATTTCGGCAAAGTGGCGAAGCTGATATTGTCCCGCACGCTCATCGGCAGGATAAGCCCCTCCGTCTTGCGATCTTCCGGGATAAGCGCGATGCCGGCCTCTTTCGCCCGCCATGGCGTGCCGAGCCGCGTCGGCTTGCCGTCGATCCGGACCTCTCCCGTCAGCCGGCGATAGGCGCCGAAAAGCGCGAGCAGCAATTCTCCCTGGCCTTGTCCTTCCAGGCCGGCGATGCCGACCACTTCGCCACGCCTGACGGAAAAGCTGATATCCTTGATTTTCGATCCGCCGGAGAGCCGATCGACCTCCAAAAGAGGCTTGGCGTCGGCAACGACGACATTGCGTGCCGGAAAAGTGCGCTCGACACGCTCGCCGAGCATCATCTCGACGATTTCCTCGTCGCTGCACTCCGCGGCATTGACGCTCGCGACAGAGCGGCCGTTGCGGAAGATGCTCATTCGATCGACGAATTCGCGGATTTCGCTCATCCGGTGTGAAATGAAAACGACGGACGTGCCGCTTTTCGCCAGCTTGCGCAGAAGTTCGAACAGCCGCTCGACCTCCTGGCGGCCAAGCGCCGACGTGCCTTCGTCGAGGATGAGAAGCCGGGGGTTACGCGAAAGCGCCTTGAAGATTTCCACCAGCTGACGGTCGGCGAGCGACAGTTCGGAGACGAGCGCCTCGGGCTTCAGATGCGTGATGCCGAGGCTCTCGAAAAGGCTCTTCACCCTGGCGCGCATCTGCCCGCGATTGATCTGGCCGAGTGCGCCGGTCGGCTCGTGGCCGATCAAGATGTTCTGTGCGATGGTGAGATGGGTGAAGAGCGAAAGTTCCTGGAAGACCGTGGAGACGCCCTTGGCGGCTGCGTCCGCCGGTCCAGAAAAAGAGACCTCTTCCCCGGCGATCCGAATCGTGCCCGCATCGGGCTGCTGCACGCCGCTCAAAATCTTGACCAACGTGCTTTTCCCCGCGCCATTCGCTCCCAGCAGGGCATGGATTTCGCCCTGCCGGCAGAGGAAGTCGGCGTCGCTCAACGCGTGGACGCCGCCGAAGCTCTTGGAGATGCCGCGGGCCTCAAGCAGCACGCCACCCTCGGTCCCCTTCGCCGGGCTCGTTTCAATGCTCGTCAATGATCGAGCCTCCGCAGGCGCGCCGCAGGAATATCTTCCGACCCTCGCCTAGACCTTCTGCTTCAATATGGTCTTGATATCGAACTGCAGGCCGCATTCAACGATATTGATCGGCGTGAAGAAGCTGTCGGGCAAATCGGGGAAATAATTGACGCCCGCCTTCAACGTATCCGTCGTCGCCGTCGGCAGCGGCACGTTGATCGCCTGCGGCACCTTTTGTCCCTGCAGGATGGCGATCGCAGCCTTAATCGAGAGCGCCGAGAGCGCCGGAGACTGGCCGATCGACAGCATCGGGAATTTCAACTGCGCGGCAAGCTTGCGGAAACCGTTCTCCGCTTCACCCGCGATGGGGGGAATGGCGGCGCCGGCCTGCTGGAAGGCGCGGATGACGCCCGTGTCGCCGCCCTGGCACCAGACCCCGTTGAACTTCGTGCCGCTGGCGAGCGCGTTGGCGGTCACTTTCTGAGCCGTGCCGTCATCCCAGTCGCCATAGACTTCAGTGGTCTTGATGCCGCTGTGCTTGCCGAACACATCCTTGGCCGCGCGGGTGCGCTCCTGGTCGACAAAGGTTCCGGCGACGCCGCGCACCATCAGGACATTGCCGCTGTCACCCATCTTCTCGACAATGAAATCGGCCCATTTCTTGCCCATTTCGTAATTGTCTTCATTGACGATGACGGCCTTCTTCGTCGTCACAAGGCTGTCAAAGGAAACGACGAGAATGCCATTGTCGACGGCCTGGTCGATCACGGAATTCAGGCCGGTCGGCGTCGCCGCGTCGACCACGATGGCATCGACGCCGGAGAGAATCATCTGATTGATCTGGGCGATCTGCGCATTCACGTCATTGCCCGAACTCGACACCTGGAAACTGGCGACGTGCGGCTTGACGTCCGGCAGTTCGGTATAGGCTTTGGCGATCTGCACCATCTCGGTGCGCCAGGTGTTGCCGATATAGGAGTTTGACAGCGCGATCTTGTAAGGGCCGTCCTTCTTCTTCCACGACACCATCGGCGTGTCCGATTTCGCCGGCAAAAGGCACTTCTCCTCGTCTGCGAAGGCGACGCGCGCGAGCGTACCGCCAAAGGCTGCCGCGCCAGCGCCGGCAGCCATCATTCTCATCAATTCTCTGCGATGCATATCCTGTTCCTCCCGGAAGACGCGCGACCGTCAGATCAACGCAGCGCGCACACTATGGCATCCATTTGCCGCCTTCAAGCTTCTGTTCAAGCTCGATGACATTTGTATCGCGTAAGTTTTCCGACACCGCAGACTTGGCTTCAAAGCAGCCCGCGCTTCGCCAGGTTCCGCATCAAAGCAGCCGGGCCGAACGTCCATGGCGGGCATTCCGTGGAAAGCCGCACCGTGTTGGCCAACGTTCCAAGCGACGGGGTCGAAATCGAGACACGGTCGCCGATCTTGTGGGTGAAACCTTCGCCCGATACGTCCCGATCCTCAACCGGCGCGAAGAGCGTTCCGAGATAGAGCACGAAGCCGTCCGGGTATTGATGGTGACGGCCCACTGTCTGTGCCACCAGATCGAACGGGTCGCGGCTGATCTCCTTCATCGAGGAATGACCGTCCAGCACGAAACCGTCCTCCCCCTCGATCCTGAGCGCGAGTTCGGCATCGCGGACATCATCCATATCGAAACCATCGTCGAAAAGCCGGATGAATGGCCCGATGGCGGAGGAGGCATTGTTGTCCTTCGCCTTTGAGAGAAGCAGCGCCGAGCGCCCCTCGATGTCGCGCAGATTGACGTCATTGCCGAGCGTAGCGCCCTTCACGCGCCCCTTGCTATCCACGGCAAGCACGATTTCCGGCTCGGGATTGTTCCATCTGGAAATCGGGTGCAGGCCGACCGAGGCGCCATAGCCGACCGACGACATGATTTGAGCCTTCGAGAAAACCTCCGCGTCCGGCCCGATGCCGACTTCGAGATATTGCGACCACAAGCCTTCATCGATCAACGCCGCCTTGACCTTCGCGGCCTCGGCGGAGCCGGCCTTCAGATTGCGCAGGCTGTCGCCGATGATCGAGGCGACGCGCGCGCGGATCTTCTCCGCCAATGCCGGATTTCCGGCCGCCCGTTCCTCGATGACGCGCTCGACCATCGAGCGCGCGAAGGTCACGCCGCAGGCCTTCACCGCCTGCAGATCGCAGGGCGCGAGGAGATGGGCTTTCGCCGTTCCGGGAGCAGGCTCGACGGATTGCGCGGCGATCGCATCGAGAGAGCCGACATCCGCGCCGTCCGCCGCGCGCACGAGGGAAACCGGATCGTCCTGTTCAAGCAGGTCGCGCATGGTCGGAAATTCGCGGCAGGTGATGTCGATCACCCGGTCGTCGCGAACTGTCACGATCGACGGACCGCCAAGCTCAGGCCGCCAGATCCGGCCGACAAACAGACCATTCGGCAGTTGCATCTTTCTGCTCCTCGTTCTCTTCGAGCCTTGTCGTCAGAGCATGCCGCGATCGGACGAAGCACACCGCGCTCTTTCTTCGAGCATGGTCCTCCACATTTCGGAATCACGCTCCAGGCAGCCTACAGCACCTGATTGAGGAACGCCCTGGTGCGCGGGTCGCTCGGGTTGCGGAAGAACTGGTCCGGCGGCCCGTGCTCGACGATGACGCCGCGATCGGTGAAATAGATATGGTTCGCCACTTCGCGGGCGAAGCCCATTTCGTGCGTCACCAGAAGGCACGTCATGCCTTCCTGCGCCAATTCTCGGATGGTGACGAGCACTTCCTTCACCGTTTCCGGATCGAGCGCCGCCGTGACCTCGTCGAAGAGCATCACGTCGGGCTGCATGGCGAGACTGCGGGCGATGGCGACGCGCTGCTGCTGGCCGCCCGACATCTCGCCGGGATAGGCATGCTCGCGGCCTTCCAGCCGCACCTTCTTCAACAGCGCATAGGCCTGCGCCTCCACTTCCGCCTTCGGCCGCTTCAACACGTAAAGCGGCGCCATCATCACATTCTGCAGCGCGGTGCGGTGGGGAAACAGATTGTATTGCTGAAATACCATGCCGACATGCTTGCGCAGCCGGAGTTTGTCGAGGTTCGGATCGCCGACATCGATCCCCATCAGGGTCACGGTTCCGCTCTGGAACGGGGTGAGCGCGTTGACGCAGCGGATCAGCGTCGACTTGCCTGAGCCGGACGGGCCGATGATGCAGATCACCTCGCCCTTGGCGACATCGAGACTGACGCCTTTCAGCACTTCGACTTCACCGAAGGCCTTGTGCAGGTCCTGGATGTGGACGATCGGCTGGTCCGGCGTCCATCCGGTAGGCTGGTCGTCGCCACGGGGCATGACTCACAATCTCCCAAATTTTGAAAACGACTTGTCAGCGGGTCGCATATTTGCGCTCCAGCCGTCGCGTCCACACCGAGATCGGATAGGAATAGATGAAGAAAAGCAGCAGCACATAGCCGTAGATGGGCGCCAGCAGATCGGTCCGGCCGCCCTCGGCCGCCTGCACCTGACCGGCGAGCGTCACGACCTCGTTGACGCCGATGATCGAGGCAAGCGTCGTTGACATGGTGACGATGGCATAGAGGTTCATCCATGGCGGGATCATGCGCTTGATGCATTGCGGCAGGATGATCCGCCACATCTGCTGGCTGCGCGTGAAGCCGAGCGCCTCGGAAGCTTCCCACTGGCCGGGATGGATCGACTGCACCGCCCCGCGCACGATCTCCGCCACATTCGCCATGATGGCGAGCGCCAGCCCCAGCACTGCCTTGATCCAGCCGGGGAACGGAATGGTGAAATGTCCGATTTCCACCTGGAAGGGCAGCATGAAGGTGACGAAGAACAACAGGACCAGCCACGGTGCATTGCGGAAAAACTCGGTGGCCGCCAACGCCGGCGCCCGTATCGCGGAATGTTGCGAAACGAGAGCCAAGCCGAGCCAGAGGCCGAGGATGGTGCCGAGCAGCATGGAGAGAAGCGAGATGATGATGTTGAAGACGAAGCCGCGCAGCAGCAATGGCGACCAGCGCAGCAGGATGGACAAGACGCCTGGCGCCTCGGGATCCGAAGCCGCATGCGCCGTGGCGCCGGCAAGGATCAGCCAAAGCGGGAGGAGCGCGTGCCACGCGCGCAATCGCGTCACCGGCAGGCCTCTTGCCTTGAGCACGGCTCCGACGTGATGGATGACCGGAAGGATGCGCCCCTCGCTCATGTGCCGAGCCCCGGCTTTTTCAGCGCCCGCTCCAGTCCGCGCATGAAGGCGACAAGGATGCCGACGAGGACGAGATAGATCACCAGGAGCGTCACCATCATCTCCGGCACGTTGCCGCGATCGGACCATATCTGGCCGGAAACATAGAGCAGTTCCGGCACCGCGATGGCATAAGCGAGCGTGGTGGTCTTGATCAGATTGACGAGATTGTTGGTCAGCGCCGGCAGACAGATGCGTATCGCCAGCGGCAAGATGATGTGCTGGTACGCCTTGATCCGGGTGAAGCCTAGCGACTCCGCCGCCTCGGACGTCGCGTTCGGGATCGCTTCGATGCCGGAGCGGAAGATTTCGACGCTGAAGGAACCGGCGTAGAGCGACAGCGACAAGGCTGCCCAGGCGAAGCCGCCGAGCAGCGGCAAGTGCTGCCCATAGGCGTTCTGGACCGTCGGCAACAGCGTCGACATGCCGAAATAAAAGAAATAGATTTGAACCAGCGGCGGCGTGTTGCGGAACATCTCGACATAGACATTCGCGATGCCGCGCGCGACCGCGACGCGGCTCGCCTGCATCCAGGCGCCGATGATGCCGATCAGAGTGCTCGCCGCGATCGTCACGACGGACAGTTCGATCGTCAGAAGAAGCCCGTGCCAGAACCGCGCGGCGTCAAAAGAATCATAGAGATAGGGAAGGTCGATCCCCGACGCCGCGAGATGCTGGAAAAAGGAGGCGAAGCCGTTCATGCTCGCCTCCCCTGCCCCGCCAGGATCACGCCTTATCCCTTTTTAGCGGCGTCGTGCGCTTTGACCACGAAATCCGAGTGGTGCTTGATCCCGTATTTGGTCTCCAGCTTCAGGATAAAGCCGGTCTTGTTCCAATCGACGATAGCGTCGTGAACTTTCGCAGCCAGCTTGTCCTCGCCCTTCTTCACCGAAATGCCCCACGGTTCGGCATCCTGGCTCGGCAAAGGCATGTCGTAGGACGACCATTCCGATTTCAGCAACTGGCCTTCGATCGCAGTGTCGTCATAGAGGAAGCCGACGCACCGGCCCTGTTTCAGCGCGGTCAGAGCTTCGGCGACACCAGCAAAGGCGCTCAGCTGCAAGCCGTATTTCTCCGACGCGCCGCGATTGTAAAACGAACCCTGAATGGCGCAGACGGTCTTGCCCTTCAGCGCATCCCAGGAGGTCGCCTTCATCGCCTTGGGAATCATGACGTTATAGCCCGAAGCGTAATAGTTCGGCGGGACGAACTGAACCTGCTTGGCGCGCTCCGCCGTATAGTTCATCGTCGCGATCATAACGTCGATCCGGCCCTGCTGCAGGAACTGGATGCGGTTCGACGCGACCACCGGCACCAACGCGATCTTGACGCCGAGGCGCTTGGCCAGGTCACGCGCCATATCCGGCTCGATACCTACAATATCGCCGTTCGCCTGACGGAAACCGAAGGGCGGATAGTCCGCCTTGACGCCGACTGTCAGCGTTCCCTTCTGCATGATCTGCTGCAAATCGTCGGCCTGCGACTGGCCTCCTCCCAAGCCGATCAAAGCGGCAGCGGCTACACCGGCTAGAATGACGCGACGGTCCATGATGTGTTTTTCCCTTTTCATTCTTTTTGTCCCTCTTATCGGTGCGATGACCAATGACCCGCATCCGGCTTCGCTTCTACAGGAAGAATCCTCCCGCAAAAAGCCTGTGAGGTCATTCGATGCATCTTTCAAGGTTTGCGGTCCCCTATCCACAAGACAACCGCATGGCTCTCTCTATAACAGCGCATCGGCTCCAGTAGAAGCCCGCAAGCGGCTCGCCGGCGAGGCGTTCAATTCTGGACTTTCTCCCCCGCTTCTCCTGGTCCAGCGGATCAGGTTTCAGTCCCGAATCGTCAGCATCTGGTGATTGAAGTAAAGTGCGAGAAGCGTGGCGATCGCGCCGGACAGGAGATAGATGCCGACGGCGACGAGACCGTAGAGATTGCACAATTCCAAAGCCACCAACGGCGCAAAGCCGGCGCCGATCAGCCAGGCGAGATCGGACGTGATCGCGGAGGCGGAATAGCGATAGGCCTTCTGGAAGTTGGAAGCGACGGCTCCCGAAGCCTGGCCGAAAGAGAGGCCGAGCAGGGCGAAGCCGAGGACGACGATGAGGTCTTCGCCGAAAACGCCCCAACTATAGAGGAATGGCGTGAGAAATCCCCCGATGCCGATCAGGACGGCCGCCCAGCCGAGCAGGCGGCGGCGGCCGATCCTGTCGGCCAGGATGCCCGACAGGACGATGGTGCCGGCGCCGACAAGGCCGCCGATGATCTGGACGGACAGGAAGTGGCTGATGGAATCCCGCGTATAGAGCACCACCCAGCTCAGCGGGAAGACCGTTACGAGATGGAACAGCGCATAGCTCGCCAGCGGAACGAAGGCGCCGATGACGATCGACTTGCCGTTGGCGCGGAAAGTCGGGCGGACGCGCTCGGGCTGAAGCTCGTTTCGTTCGAGCAGGGCGACGAACTCGGCCGTCATGACCAGCCTCAGGCGCGCGAACAGCGCCACCACGTTGATGGCGAAGGCGACGAAGAAGGGGAAGCGCCAGCCCCAGTCGATGAAATCGGCTTCCGAGAGGCTGGAGACGAAATAGGCGAAGAGCGCCGAGGCGAGCATGAAGCCGAGCGGCGCGCCCAACTGCGGCATCATGGCGTACCAGCCGCGCTTGTTATCGGGCGCGTTCAATGCCAGAAGCGAGGCCAATCCATCCCAAGCGCCGCCGAGCGCCAGGCCTTGCGCGAAGCGCAGGACAACCAGGAACCACACGGCGTAGTAACCGATATCGGCATAGCCGGGCAGGAACGCCATGGCCGCCGTGGCGAAGCCTAGGAGCAGCATGGCTGCTGTCAGCTTGACGCCGCGCCCGTGCTTGCGATCGACGCGCATGAAGATCAGGGAACCGATCGGCCGCGCGATAAAAGCGAGCGAGAAGATGGCGAAGGACGAAAGCATCGCGCTCATCGGATCGAGATGCGGAAACAGGAATTTCGGGAAGACCAATACCGAGGCGATACAATAGACGAAGAAGTCGAAGAATTCCGAGGTGCGGCCGATAATGACGCTGATGGCGATCTCGCCGGGACTGGCCTGGTCGTGGCCGTGCTGCCCCGAGTTAACGCCTGCCATTGCGGGGGTCTGTACCGTCGCCATCCTGCGCTCTTACGTCCGAGAAAAACCAAGCCCTATCCACGGGCAAC
>Ga0187809_10000670_pt1 | contig 17467 bp, 14 predicted proteins | sample NC_wetland_sal_i_8_FD_132415 | JGI IMG/M metagenome (GOLD analysis project Ga0187809, IMG submission 132415) | Wetland sediment microbial communities from Neuse River Estuary, North Carolina, USA - ASW_4 | ecosystem: Environmental > Aquatic > Freshwater > Wetlands > Sediment | place: USA: North...
GCTGAGCGAATTGGGGCGAGGGCGTCGTTGAGCCGTCACCGACCGCGCGAAGCCGGTACGACGCCAGAACGTGTCCGTTGCGCGCCAGTTGGCCGGGTGAACTCAGTCCGACAGGCTGCTAGCAGCACCGGCGCGGCCGCACAGCCCCGCCGCCGGGCCGGAAGTCCGCGCTGGAAGGGCCTAATGGGGTGCTCCCCGAGCGCGAACAGAACATGACCGATAGTGGGAGTCGCCCGCGTGGCGCGACGAGGCTCCTCGCCGGCGCCCCTCGAAGAATGTATGTTGCCAGGGCACAACGTGGCACAGCTGCAACAGTGGCGCGCTTTCTGGCATGCATTTTGTGGGTAGCGGCTCCGCTCCACGCCATATGTAGTTGACCACGAATCGCCTGCCGCGACATGAGGGGATGACCGCACGTCCAGACGCCAGGGGAGGCAGCCATGCTCGACGCCGTACAGATGCCAGGCCGGCACCAGGTCCGCATCGACCGCTCCCGCGATGCCCTGTTGACCGATTTCGGCCGAGCCACGCTGTCCGACCGGTATCTGATGCCGGGGGAGGATTTCCAGGACCTGTTCGCCCGGGTGGCGTCGTTCTACGGCGATGATGCGGCGCATGCGCAGCGACTGTATGACTACATCAGCAGGATGTGGTTCATGCCGGCGACGCCGGTGCTGTCCAACGGCGGGACCCAGCGCGGGCTGCCGATCTCCTGCTTCCTGAATGAGGCCTCGGACAGCTTGGATGGCATCGTCGGGCTGTGGAACGAGAATGTGTGGCTGGCGTCCAAGGGCGGCGGCATCGGCTCCTACTGGGGCAATCTGCGCTCGATCGGCGAGCGCGTCGGCGCGGTGGGCAAGACCTCCGGCGTGATCCCCTTCATCCGGGTGATGGATTCGCTCACGCTGGCGATCAGCCAGGGATCGCTGCGCCGCGGATCGGCCGCGGTGTACCTGCCGGTGTGGCACCCGGAGATCGAGGAATTCGTGGAAATCCGCCGTCCCACCGGCGGTGACCCGAACCGCAAGGCGCTGAACCTGCATCACGGCATCCTGGTGCCGGACGCCTTCATGCGCGCGGTGGAGGCGGACGAACTGTGGCCGTTGCTGTCGCCGAAGGACAGCAGCGTGGTGCGGTCGATCTCCGCCCGCGCGTTGTGGATCCGCATCCTGACAGCGCGGATCGAAACCGGCGAGCCGTACCTCGTCTTCTCCGACCATGTCAGCCGCGCCCAGCCCGAGCATCACAAGCTGGCCGGGCTGGAGGTGAAGACGTCCAATCTATGCAGCGAGATCACCCTGCCGACCGGGCGCGACCAGCATGGCAAGGATCGCACCGCGGTGTGCTGCCTGGCGTCGCTGAACCTGGAGAACTGGTTCGAGTGGGAGAAGCATCCGACCTTCATCGAGGACGTGATGCGCTTCCTGGACAACGTGCTGCAGGATTTCATCGACCGCGCGCCGTCGGGCATGGAGAAAGCGAAGTATTCCGCGATGCGCGAGCGATCCGTCGGGCTCGGCGTGATGGGGTTCCATTCGTTCCTGCAGTCGCAGAAGGTGCCGTGGGAGAGCGTGATCGCGAAGGTCTGGAACAAGCGGATGTTCAGGCACATCCGCGAACAGGCGGACACCGCGTCGCGCGTGCTGGCGGAGGAGCGCGGGGCGTGCCCGGATGCGGCGGAATACGGCATCATGGAGCGGTTCAGCCACAAGATGTCGATCGCTCCGACGGCGTCGATTTCGATCATCGCGGGGAATTCGTCCCCGGGGATCGAGCCGATCGCGGCGAACGTGTTCCTGCAGAAGACGCTGTCCGGCAGTTTTACGGTCCGCAACCGGCATCTGCAGAAGCTGCTGGCGGAGCGGGGGATGGACAATGACGAGGTGTGGTCGTCCATCACGCTGAAAAGCGGCAGCGTGCAGCACCTGGATTTCCTGACCGAGCAGGAGAAGGCGGTGTACAAGACCGCGTTCGAGCTGGATCAACGCTGGATCGTCGAGCACGCGGCGGACCGCGCGCCGTTCATCTGCCAGAGCCAGTCGGTCAACATTTTCCTCCCGGCAAACGTGCACAAGCGGGATTTGCACCAGATCCACTTCATGGCGTGGAAGCGGGGGGTGAAGTCGCTGTACTATTGCCGCAGTTTGTCGATCCAGCGGGCGGATTCGGTGAGCGAGAAGGCGGTGGCGCCGACGGCGTTCACCGGGGTGATGGGTGCGCCGGCGAATGACGGGCAGGGGTCGCTGTCGCTGGTGGCTGGTGCGGCGGCTGGGGGGAATGCGACGAATTACGAGGAGTGTCTGGCCTGCCAGTGACTCAAACATCTAGCCCACTTGTTCGAGCGGGGTTGAACGAAGGCTATTCATAATCGCAGTTGTGTTAGAGCGTCATCCAGAGTCCAAAATCGGTCGGCAGGCGGCGAAGGAAAGACACGTCTTCTTCGGCTTCCTCAAAACAGGCAGTTCGCGACAATTGCGAGAAGCGCAGCGCCCTCACGCGTCTTGCCGTGGTTGCCGTAATCGGTTGCCAGTGCCCGCAGGCGATCCCTCAGCTCCGACACGTCACTGCCGCGAAGGCCATGCGCCTTCAGCGCGCCGACGACCCGTTTCCCCTCCGCGACCAACTCGGCCTCGGAGCCCGCGGACTCAACACATTCCTGCAAATGCTGGAACGCCATCTGCAACCTGTTGGAACTCAGCAGCCGCTCCATCGGCACCTCCAGCGCGTGCGCCAGGTTCAACAGCGCCTCGGCGCTCCCCGGCTTGCGCCCGGTTTCGATCTCGGCCAGGTAGCTCGGGCTCACCCCTGCTGCGCGGGCGAGATCGCGCTGTGACAGACCGCGCTTCTCGCGCCAAAGCTTCAGCGGGCTTTCCCAGTCCAGCAGCCGGCGCAATTCATCCCCCGTCAGGTAGTCGCGCCGCGCCGGATCGCGCCCGGCCGCGCCTTCCTCTGCTCGGCGCGCCACCACCGCGGCCATGTCTTCCGCGTCCTCGAGAAGTTCGATCAGCGATTCCCAGTCGGTGCGGCGTAATGTCACGGTGTCGCGGGATTCCCGTAGCGGCTTCGGCACAACGACGTTCACCGGTAAACCTCCCTGCGGTGTGCGACGCGATCGACAACCACGTCATCCCCCTCGATCGAAAACACCGCCCGCCAGTCACCGTGCCGTAGCCGGAAGCTGCCGGGACAGCCCACCAAGGGACGGACATTCGGGTGCTGCGCCTGCGGAGCCGCGGCAATTGCCTCCAGCCGGTCCCGCAACCGCCGAGCGTCCGCTTTTGGCATCGAGGCGAACTGCTTTTCAACCGATGGAGGGACCAGCAGCGTCATCACAATGCTCGCCGATAGCGAGCAATCTTGTCAAGCAGCCGCAACGGCCGGATGACGCCGTGCCGGCGATACCGGTTCGCGGACCTGTTGCCGTCGGGCCGCAATGCCGTCGCCGAACTGGCAAACGCAGATCTGCCGGAAACACCGGGCCCGGAAGCAGGGCGGCTGACGTCCGGTTTGTCTCGATCCCCGGTCATGCGCGTTGGTAGGCCGGGCGAGTAAACCCAGCCTTAACAGACGTGCCGGTTTACGATCCTTATGACCCGACGATCCTCCCTCCGCGCGCCGACGATGAGGATGACCGTGTGTTGGACGCCGCCGTGCCCGGCCGGGCGCATCTTCTCGCCACCTGCAATTTCGCCGATTTCCGCACCCCGAGCATCGCAGTTCCGGAATCTGGCCCATTGCAGATCTTGCGCGCCGCCGGACACAGCGTCCTGATCCCCGATGCCAACCGCACAGCCGATACGATGATGCTCTGAAACGCCAGTTCGTCGTTCGCCATTCAGCCGAGGTCCTCCTCATCCGGCGCAACCCAAAGGCGAATGTGCACAAAGGGCCGCCCGTCCCGGAGCGACCCCCAACGTCATAGCATGCACACACGTGATGCGGTCGGCGGGTGTGGGTGCCCGACCTGCCGCCCGCTACTCCGCCGCCAGCGCCTGCGCCTCCTCAGCCGCCAGCCGCTCCATCGTCCGCCGCATGTGCAGGCGGGCGGCATCCGTGCGGATATCCACCAGCCCCGCCTCGCCCAGTTCGTCCAGACGCGCCTGCTGCGCTTCCACCACCGCACGGTCCTCATTGAAGGCTCGCCCGGTCTCGGCGAACAGCATGTCGGTCGCCGCAGAATCCTCCGGCCGGAACCCGTTCAGCGCCGACCAGAAGTAGAAACAGCTCGTTTCCGTCTCCGGCGTCAGGCCGTGGAACAACCGGAAGCGCAGCTTGCTGTTCTCCAGCTCCTCCTGCGTCGCCGCACCGCTCCGGTAGGCGCCCACCTCATCCGCGCTGGTGAATTGCGTGATGCAGCCCGGAGCGATGAACTCGAATTTCTGCACCCGGTCGATGCGGCCCTGGAAGCCGACGGCCTTCACATAGGTGGGCGGCGGTACGGAGTTCAGCATCCAGCGGGTGAACTTCAGCCCCAGCGGCGTGCGCTCCACATCCATTTTCGCTGCCACGTGGGTCATCGGATTGCCGCCGATGGTGGAAGCATGCACGTAGCCCAGATGCGTCAGGTCCATCAGGTTGTCGATCATCTGCATCGCCGCGCCTTTGATCGGATAGACCGTGTGCCGATGCGGCCAGTGCGCGGCGTCGTTGTGCCAGGGGAAGCGCACAATGCTCTCCGGATCGGCCTTGGCCGGGTCGCCCATCCAGATCCACAGGAAAGCGTCCTGCTCCACAACCGGGAAGGCACGCACCCGGGCACGGTCCGGAATCTGCTCCTGGCCGGGAACGTGGACGCAGCGGCCGGAGCGGTCGAACACCAGCCCGTGGTAGCCGCACACCAGGCCTTGCTCCGACACGCGGCCAAGATGCAGCGGCGCGCCGCGGTGGCAGCACATGTCCAGCAACGCGGCGGCATGGCCCCCGGTGTCGCGGAACAGCACCACCGGCTCGTTGCAGATTCGCCGAGGGAGCGGCCGGTCAGTGATTTCGTCCGCCCAGGCGGCGATGTACCAGGCGTTGCGGATGAACATGGCGGCGACCCTCCCTGGCGGTTGTTGTCTGTCGAATTGCGAAGACTGTGCGCGATCCGGCGGAGCGCTGTCAAAGCAGCGTTGCCCTGCGGCAAAGGCAGCGGGCGCGTTCTCCCGGTTCCGGAAGCATCATGCATGTCCATTTCGTGGTCGGGACCTGACCCGCCCATCTTCCCCGAAACGACCGGGCCAGAATACAACGGAGCACGCCTAACCGGGGTGGATGGCTGCAGCACGCTCGGCCACGACGCTACCCCTGCACGCGGCGCACGAAGCGCCCGTCGCCCGGCTGGTTCAGCAGCCGCTCGCCATCCCAGATAGGCTGCCCGCGCAAATACGTGGCAGCCACGCGCGCCCGCATGCTGCGTCCATGATACGGCGACCAGCGCATCTCCGGCCGGTCCAGCAGCGCCGCCTGGTCGAACACGAAATCGCCGCGCTCCAGCACCAGCAGATCGGCATCCGATCCCACGCGGATCGCGCCCTTCCTCGGCCATAGCCCGTGCAGCTTCGCACTGCGTTCGGCGCAATAGGTCGCCATCAGCGTCGGCGGCAGGCCGCGTTCCTCCAGCAGCGAGAACATCAGCGGCGCGAAGCTCTGCAATCCGGTCAGTCCGGCGCCACACGCGAAAATGTCCGGCAGCGTCTTGCGTTCGATCGGCCAGGGCGCGTGGTCGGTGGAGACATAGGCGATCTTGTCCGCCAGCAGGCACGCCCACATACGCTCCACCTCGTCCGCAGTGCGGAACGGCGGGTTGCACTTGCCGATGCCGGCCAGGCGGACGATGTCGTCCTCGGTCATGCACAGATACTGGATGCAGGCCTCGCCGGTGGTCTGCGCGCCCATGCCCCGAAACGCCTCGGCCAACTCGAAGCCGCGCGCGATCGACGAGTGCGCGATGTGCACATGCGCCCCGGTTTCCAGCGCCATTTCGAAGATTTCCAGGTCGGCCATGCTTTCGGCCAGCGGCGGCCGGGTGCGGCAATGCATGATCGGCTCGATGCTGCCGGAGGCACGTGCCTGCGCGGTGAGCTTCTCCACCAGTTCCTGGTCTTCGTTGTGGATCGCCACCGGCAGCCCGGTCTTGGCGATTTCCCGGAAGGCCGCCAGCATGGTCGGATGGTCGATGCGCGGGAACCGCACCGCGTCGTACTCATAGGTGGAGAGCTTGAACGCGGAGACACCGCCCGCCGCCAGCGCAGGGATGGCGTCCACGCCGCCATCCTTCCGGATGGTGCCGTACAATGCCATGTCCACATGCGACGTGCGCTGCACCCAGCCGATCTTGTCCGCCAGCAACGCCGCGTCCGTCACCGGCTGCGGCACGTCGTACGGCATGTCGCAGCAGGTGGTGACGCCGCCCGCCGCCGCGCAGCGGCTCGCGCTTTCAATGCCCGGCCAGCCGGTGGAGGACGAGGTGTGCATGTGGCCATCGACCAGGCCGGGCAGGATCAGCCTGCCACCGTGGTCGATCGTTTCCGCAGCCGGTGGCGGCAAGCCTTCGCCGATCGCCGCAATCGTCTCGCCGCGGACCGCGACGTAGCCTTCCGCCAGTATGGTGTCGGCGGTCACTACGGTGCCGACGATCACCCGATCGAATGCTGCTGACACTTATATATAGACTCCCTGTGTGGGTGCTGCGTCGGCACGCTGCCCAACAACCCGGCGAGGGTAGACTGAGGCGCTTTCGGCCGCCAATCCCGCCAGTCCGCGCAGCGCTCAAGTCGTCATCCAATCATCGGGTACCGGAATATGGAGGAAGCACTGCTCTTCCTCGCAGAACCGCGTGATGTGTCCGCGCCCGCGCGTATACTCGACCGGCACAAGTTCCCCCGGGCCAAAGCGGCGCACCTCGCCATCGCTGGTCTCGTATTCGACGGCGCCGTTCACCGCCACCGAGAGCTGGCGTTCCGGCGCGGTATGCCAGTCATGGACCTTGACCGCGGCCGGCACGATCAGGAGCTTGGCGGGGTTGGCGCCGCCGAAACGCACCGCCCGATACAGCGGCTGGCGCGGGAACAGCGCAATCTCCTCAAGCGCGAGGTCGGCGTCACCGAAATGCGACTCGCCCTGCGCATCAGCATGGATGCGAGCGACCCTCATGGCCTTTTCCCCCTGGCACTTCTCCGTGGGACAGCTGCGCTTGCCGTTGCGCCGGCACACTCTTACGAAGACCACGCAAGGCTAGACCGCGCGGGTTCGGCAGCCAATCCTGCCGCTCCGCGCCCAGCGGAGGAAGGCATGATACTGCACGACGTCAGGGTTCATCCGTCGAAGGACAATCTGCCGCGCGAGGATCAGCTCGCCTGGAAGATCGCCGCCGTCGCCGCCGACAAAGTGGCGGTGCCGCGCGACGTGACGGACATGATCATCAACCGGATCATCGACAACGCCGCGGTGGCGATCGCCTCGGTGAACCGTCACCCGATCATTTCCGCCCGCGACGCGGCGCTGGGGCATCCGCGCAAGGGCGGCGCCACGCTGTTCGGCATGGCGAGCAGCAAAGGCTTCAGTCCGGAATGGGCCGCCTGGGCGAACGGTACCGCGGTGCGCGAGCTGGACATGCACGACACCTTCCTCGCCGCCGACTACTCGCATCCCGGCGACAACATCCCGCCGGTCCTGGCCGTGGCACAGACCATGGAGAAATCCGGCCGCGACCTGATCCGTGGCATCGCCACCGGCTACGAAATCCATATCGACCTGGTGCGCGCTATCTGCCTGCATGAACACAAAATCGACCACATCATGCATCTCTGCCCGGCGCAGGCCGCCGGCATCGGCACGCTGCTGAACCTCAAGACCGACGTGATCTACCAGGCGGTGCAGCAGGCGGTGCATGTCAGCGTCACCACCCGCCAGTCACGCAAAGGCGAGATCAGCTCTTGGAAGGCGTACGCCCCGGCGCATGCCGGCAAGCTGGCGGTGGAGGCGGTAGACCGCGTCATGCGCGGCGAGGGCGCGCCGAGCCCGATATATGAAGGCGAGGACAGCGTGATAGCCTGGGTGCTGGATGGGCCGGACGCGCATTACCAAGTGCCGCTGCCGGCGCCGGGTGAGCCCAAGCGGGCAATCCTGGACAGCTTCACCAAGGAGCACAGCGCGGAATACCAGTCGCAGGCGCTGATCGACCTGGCGTTCCGCATGCGAGAGCAGATCGCCGACCTGGAGAAGATCCAGAAGATCGTCATCCACACCAGCCACCACACGCACTACGTGATCGGCACCGGCGCCAACGATCCGCAGAAGATGGATCCGAAGGCGAGCCGCGAGACGCTCGATCACTCGATCATGTACATCTTCGCGGTGGCGCTGCAGGACGGGCGCTGGCACCACGTGGACAGCTACGCGCCGCGCCGGGCGGCCCGCGCCGATACGGTCCGGCTGTGGCATAAGATCGAGACCCGGGAAGATCCGGAATGGACGCGCCGCTATCGTTCCATCGATCCGAACGAGCTGGCGTTCGGCGGCCGGGTGGAGATCACCATGCAGGATGGCAGCGTCATCGCCGACGAACTGGCCATGGCGAACGCGCACCCGCTCGGCGCGCGGCCCTTCGCGCGGGAGGACTACATCGGCAAGTTCCGCACGATGACCGACGGGATCATAAGCACGCGCGAGGCGAACCGCTTCCTGGAGGTGGTGCAGGACCTGCCACGCCTGGGCGCGGGCGAGCTGCACCTGTTGAACGTCGCACTGCCCGCCGGCGCGCTGAAACAAGGCAAGCCGGGGATTTTCTGACCCTTCACCGTCAAGGCCGGCGGAGGCCGGCACCCGCTTTCGTGTCGTGGCCGGGCTTGACCCGGCCACCCACGCACCGACGATCGGGTCGCGTGCGGAGCGCGACCCGATCATCATCGGGTGGATGGCCGGTCCAGGCCCGGCCATGACACGAAGGACCGGCCATCACCGCCAGAAAGGAGCACTTCCATGAGCGACACAGCCAACACCCCCAACCGCGCCAAGCGAGGCGTCGGCCTGTCCGGCGTGGTCGCCGGCAACACCGCGCTCTGCACGGTCGGGCGCAGCGGCAACGACCTGCACTATCGCGGCTACGACATCCTGGACGTCGCCGACACCTGCGAGTTCGAGGAGATCGCCCACCTGCTGGTGCACGGCACCCTGCCCACTCGCGCCGAACTCACTGCGTACAAGGCCAAGCTGCGCTCCATGCGCGGCCTGCCGCTGGCAGTGAAGCAGGCGATGGAGGCGCTGCCGGCCGCGTCGCATCCCATGGACGTCATGCGCACCGCCGTCTCGGCGCTTGGCTGCACGCTGCCGGAGAAGGACGACCAGAACCAGCCGGGCGCCCGCGACATCATCGATCGGCTGATGGCCTGCCTGGGTTCCGCGCTGCTCTACTGGTTCCACTACGCCCATAACGGCAAGCGGATCGACGTGGAGACCGACGACGACAGCATCGGCGGCCACTTCCTGCACCTGCTGCACGGCAAGCCCCCCAGCGAGATGTTCGTCCGGGCGATGCACACCAGCCTGATTCTCTATGCGGAGCACGAGTTCAACGCGTCCACCTTCACCTGCCGCGTGGTGGCCGGCACCGGAGCGGACATGTATTCGGCGATCACCGCCGGCATCGGCGCGCTGCGCGGGCCGAAGCATGGCGGCGCCAACGAAGTCTCTTTCGAGATCCAGAACCGCTACGCCAACCCGGACGAGGCGGAAGCCGACATCCGCAAGCGCGTGGCGGAGCGTCAGGTGATCATCGGCTTTGGCCACGCCGTCTATACGGTGTCCGATCCGCGCAACAAAGTGATCAAGGAGGTGGCGCGGCGGCTGTCGCAGGCGGCCGGCAGCATGAAGCTGTTCAACATCGCCGACCGGATCGAGGCGACGATGTGGGACGCCAAGCAGATGTTCGCAAACCTCGACTGGTTCAGCGCCATCTCCTACCACATGCTCGGCGTACCGACGTCGATGTTTACGCCGCTTTTCGTGATCGCCCGCACCTCCGGCTGGGGCGCCCACGTCATCGAGCAGCGCATCGACAACAAGCTGATCCGCCCGACGGCCAACTACACCGGGCCGGAAGACCTGAAGTTCGTGCCGATCGACCAGCGCGGCTGACCGCGCAGACCGCACCTGATGACAACCGCCGCGGCAGCGATGCCGCGGCGGTTTTCGTTTTCGCGTCATGCCTGGGTTCGGCCGGCTTGTTCCGGGCATCGACGCCTTATGCCGGCGGTCCGAAGTTTTGGCCGCAGCTGGTCCCACCATCGTCATGGCCGGCGAAGGCTGGCCATCCACGACTTCTCCTTGCGCTCTGCTGCAAAGACTTGGGTGCCCCGAGCAGGTCCGGCCATGACGCTGACGCCGGCTCCTGCCGACTCTTCATCAGCCCCCGGCCGACTCGCCGTCAGCTTCACCGATTCTCCGTTGTGCCGGCACAGCGTGCCAGCGGACTTGTTCCAGCGGGTCGGCATCCACGAGTCTCGGTGTCCTCAACAGCGAATCGTGGCTGGCAAGGCAGCCTCCGCTGCGATTGCGACCTGTGGTGTTGAAACTGCCTTGCGCGACTCAATGTGTGGCCGCGATGCATCGCATGACGTGTCACGCCAACTTTTTCGTCGCGCGTGCGACTCGCATGCTGTTTTTTGTTTGACACGCGCGTGCGACACGCGGAATAGCGAATCTGGTATGCGTGACTCCGAGTCGCACCGATCTTTCGATCCGTTGCAACGCGCATACGCAAGCAGAAGGACGGTCGATGGACCGCAGCCTCGTCCAGGCGAAGCAGAGTCGATCCTGCACCGGCACGTTGGAGCGGATCGCGGCGACGGTGGCGAACACCACGACGCACACCTGCGTCGGCTGGTTCGTCCCCTCTGCGATCGTCGGAGGTTTCGCCAACTACGGTGCCGGTTCAGACCTGCGCTGGGCTGGCGAGGCAATTGCCGGTCCGACCACTGTCCCACTGCCACTGGTCCGCATTCGGGAACTTTGTTCCGCCGCGGACATCGCGTGGGGCCGGGGGCACGCCGTGCCACTCGTTGACCGCGCGTCGGCAACCAACGACACCAAAAGGAGCTTCAACACGTGAGCAACGAAGAGACTGAGAAGCCGCGCGCCCAGGCCATGGCGATGCGCGCCGGCACGCGCAAGAAGGCTGCGGCGAAGAAGGGTGGCCGCAAGGCCGCTGCCAAGAAGGGCACGCGCAAGGTCGCGGCGAAGAAGAGCACCCGCAAGACGGCTGCGCGGAAGACCACCACCCGCAAGACCGCAGCGAAGAAGGGCGCGCGCAAGACGGCTGCGCGGAAGACCACCACCCGCAAGGCCGCGGCGAAGAAGACCGCGCGCAAGGGCGCCCGCAAGACGGCTGCGCGGAAGACCGCCACCCGCAAGGCTGCGACCCGCAAGACCACGGCGCGCAAGACTCCTGCGCGGAAGACCACCACGCGGAAGACCACGGCGCGCAAGGCCGTCACGCGCCGTCCGCGCAAGACCGCCGCGCCGGAGATGCCGGAGACCATGCCGGAAGGTTCCGGCGAGTCGATGGAATAGTACCGCTGCTTTTCCCTCTCCGCCCCCGCTGGGGCGGAGAGGGGCAGGGTCAGGTGCAGGCAACCTTCGAACGAGCGGGAAAACACTCGGTGTCGCGTTCAGCTTCGTAGCGACAGGGGGTCGCGGATGCGAAGGGCGGTGGGGGTTGCCCCCACCTCACCCCAACCCTCTCCGCCCCAAGGGGCGGCGAGGGAGTTTGCTGGGCGGATCCTGCTGGACTCAGGCCCGTTCCACGAAACGGTCCAGCACGCGCTTCTGACCGGCTTTATCGAAAGCGACATCCAGCTTGTCGTCCTCGGTCGCGGTGACCGTGCCGTAGCCGAACTTCTGATGGAACACCCGCGTGCCAACCGGTACCGCCTCGCCGCGTGCCGGCCTTGCGGGCTGCTCCCATGCCTCGATCACCCGCGGACGCCGAGCCACCAGCGGGAACTGCCCGCTGAAACTGGTGGCCGCGGCGATACGCGCATCGCGCGCCAGCGCGGCTGAGCCGGTGCGTTCCACGTCGGTGTCCGGCAACTCGTCCAGGAACCGGCTGGGGATGCTGCTCTGCCAGTTCGCGTAGATCCGTCGGTTTGCTGCATGGCTGACGATGGCGCGGCGGCGCGCGCGCGTCAGGCCGACATAGGCGAGCCGGCGTTCCTCCTCCAATCCCTTGTTGCCGTGCTCGTCGATGGCACGCTGGTTGGGAAACACGCCTTCCTCCCAGCCGGGCAGGAACACCGTGTCGAACTCCAGCCCCTTGGCGCCGTGCAGCGTCATCAGGTTAACCCGGTCGCCGTTGCTGGCCTCGTCGTTCTCCATCACCAGCGAGACGTGGTCGAGGAAGCCCTGCAGCGTCTCGAACTCCGCCAAGGCGCGCACCAGCTCCTTCAGGTTCTCCAGCCGGCCTGGCGCCTCGGCCGACTTGTCCTGCTGCCACATCGCCGTGTAGCCGCTCTCGTCCAGCAGCGTGGCGACGGCGACGACGTGGCCGTCGGTTCCCAGAAGCTTGCGCCACTGCTCGAAGCCCTGCAGCAGCTGGGCGAGCGACTCCTTCACCTTGCCCTTCACCGCGCCGGTCTCGATCGCGCGCGCCGCCGCACCCGACAGCGGCAGGTTCTCCGCCCGCGCCGTACTGTGCAGCGTGCGCAGCGCGGCATCACCCACGCCGCGGCGCGGCACGTTGATGATGCGCTCGAACGCCAGGTCGTCGGCCGGCTGCACCAGGGCGCGCATATAGGCGATGGCGTCGCGGATTTCCGCACGTTCGTAGAAGCGCAGGCCGCCGACCACACGGTATGGGATGCCAAGGTTGATCAGCCGCTCCTCGAAGGCGCGCGTCTGGAAGCCGGCGCGCACCAGGATGGCGATCTCCGCCAGCGGGTGGCCGTCGCGCCGCAGCGCTTCGATGCGGTCGCCGACCATGCGGGCTTCCTCGTCGGAGTCCCACAGGCTGACGATGGTGACCTTTTCGCCGCCCTGCGCGTCCTGCTTGCCCGGACGCAGCGTCTTGCCCAGGCGGCCTTCGTTGTGCGCGATCAGTGCCGAGGCGGCGGCCAGGATGGTTGCCGTGGAGCGGTAGTTCGACTCCAGCCGGACGATTTTCGCGCCCGGAAAGTCCTTTTCGAAGCGCAGGATGTTCTCCACCTCCGCGCCGCGCCACGAGTACACCGACTGGTCGTCGTCGCCCACGCAGCAGATGTTGTGGTGGCCCTGTGCCAGCAATCGCAGCCACAGGTACTGGATCACGTTGGTGTCCTGGTACTCGTCCACCAGGATGTAGCGGAAGCGCCGGTGGTAATCGGCCAGCACGTCGGCATGGCCACGCAGGATCTCCGTCATGTGCAGCAGCAGGTCGCCGAAATCGGCGGCGTTCAGCGCGCGCAGCCGCTCCTGGTAGGCGGCGTACAGCTCCTTGGCGCGGCCGTTGGCGGCGTCGCTGTCTTCCGCGGGGGTGATGCGCGCCGGCGTCAGACCGCGGTCCTTCCAGCGCTGGATCGTGGCCATCAGCAGCGCCGGGGGCCAGCGCTTGGTGTCGATCCGCTCCGCCTCCATCAGCTGTTTCAGCAGGCGCAGCTGGTCGTCGGTGTCCAGGATGGTGAAGTTGGACGACAGGCCGACCAGAGCGGCGTGGCGGCGCAACATGCGGGCGCACAGCGCGTGGAACGTGCCAAGCCACAGGCCCTCGACGGGGCGGCCAAGTATGGCGCCGATGCGCTCGCGCATCTCGCGCGCGGCCTTGTTGGTGAAGGTCACCGCCAGCACCTGGCTGGGATACGCCCGGCCGGTCAGCAGGATGTGCGCGAAGCGGGTGGTCAGCACGCGCGTCTTGCCGGTGCCGGCGCCGGCCAGCACCAGCAGCGGGCCATCGACGGTTTCCACCGCCGCGCGCTGTTCGGGATTCAGGCGGGAGAGATAATCGCTCATCGGGGAGAACTTACCGGCGGGAGCGTCCCCCTGGCCAGACAAGCCACAGCTTCCCTCTCAATCTCAGGGGGCTCGGCTCCATTTCCAGGGGCTCCTCTCCACCTCGAGGGGGCTCGTCTCGACCTCGAGGGGCCCATCTCCACCTCGATGGGACGAGGCAAGCTTGACCGCGCCTGTCCCTGCGGCGGATCATGCCGCAACGCACCAAACGGGACCGGTTTCCACCATGAATGTTGCCACCCTGCCTGCTGCACTCGCCGGCGTTTCGGACGAGGAATGGCGCATCCGCTGCGACCTGGCCGCGCTGTACCGGCTGGTGGCGCACCATCGCTGGACCGACTTCATCTACACCCACATCAGCGCGCGCCTGCCGGGGCCGGAGCACCACTTCCTGATCAACAAGTACGGCGTCAACTTCCATGAGATGCGCGCCTCCGACCTGGTGAAGATCGACCTGCACGGCAACGTGGTGGAGGAAGGCGACAAGCTCAGCCGCCGGGTTAACGCGGCGGGGTTCACCATCCACTCCGCGATCCACATGGCGCGTCCGGACCTGATGTGCGTGGTGCACACCCACACCGCCGCCGGCATCGCGGTGTCGGCGCAGAAGGACGGGCTGCTGCCGATCTCGCAGCACGCGCTGAAGTTCTACGGGCGGTTGGGTTACCATGACTACGAGGGCATTGCCCTGGACCTGGACGAGCGCGATCGGCTGGTGCGCGATTTAGGGCAGCACAAGGCGATGATCCTGCGCAACCACGGGCTGCTGGTGGGCGGCACCTCGATCGCCGAGGCGTTCCACATGATCTACATGCTGGAGCGCGCCTGCGCCGCACAGGTGGCGGCACTGTCCGGCGGGCGGGACCACATCGTGCTGGCGCCGCACGACGTGGGGGTGCACACCGCGGAACAGTTCCGCAAGCAGGAGAACGACGAGCACTACGCCATGGTGTGGGATGCGGCGCTGCGGCTGATCGAGAACGGCCGGCCGGATTTTCGCAGCTGAGCCGGATGGCTGCCCGGTTGGCAGACGCGCGGACGCTGCCCCACGTGTCGTGGCCGGCCCTGGCTTGGCGACCCACGACTGTGTCGCATGCAGAGGAAGGGCGTGGACGGCCCGAGTGCGCAGGCCGTCTGAGGCGGGCGAAGTCCGCCGTGCCGGCTGAACAGGCTTTCTCGTGACCACCGTTATCCGCGACGCCGAGATGGTGGTCGGCTGGGATCCCGGGGCAAAGTCCCACGTCTATCTGCCCAACGCGGACGTGGCGTTCGACGGCGGCGCGCTGACCTTCGTTGGCCGCGGCTACGCCGGTCCCGCCGACCGCGTGATCGACGGGCGGGGCAAAATGGTGATGCCCGGGCTGGTGAACATCCATTCTCACCCGTCCAGCGAGCCGATGAACAAGGGGCTGATCGACGAGATCGGTTCGCCGGGTTTCTACAATTCCTCGCTCTACGAATACCTGCCGATCTTCCGCGCCGACGCCGAGGCGATCCCGCATTGCGTGCGCGTCGCGCTGTCGGAGCTGCTGCTGTCCGGCGTTACCACGGTCGCCGACCTGTCGATGGCGCATCCCGGCTGGCTCGACCTGCTGGGTGAGTCCGGCATGCGGGTCTGCATCGCGCCGATGTTCCGATCCGCCCGCTGGTACACGAAGAACGGCCATCTGGTGGAATATGCCTGGGACGAGGCGGCGGGCGAGAAAGCGATGGCGGAGGCGCTGTCGCTGATCGAGCGCGCCGAACAGCACCCCAGTGGGCGGCTGTCCGGCATGGTGGTGCCGGCGCAGATCGATACCTGCACCGAGGGCCTGCTGCGCGATTCCTTCGCCGAGGCGCAGGCGCGCGGGCTGGCCTGGCAGATCCACGCCGCGCAGTCGGTTTCCGAATTCCACGAGATCACCCGCCGGCACGGCCACACGCCGATCGGCTGGCTGGACAATCTGGGCCTGCTGTCGGAGCGGTCGATCATCGGCCACGGCATCTTCCTGGACGATCACCCGTCCACGCTTTGGCACACCGACAGCGACCTGCGCCGGCTGGCGGAGACCGGCACGAGCGTCGCGCATTGTCCGACGGTGTTCGCCCGCCGCGGCATCACGCTGAAGGATTTCGGCCGCTACCGGCGGGCCGGCGTGAACATGGGCGTCGGCACCGATACGTACCCGCACAACATGCTGGATGAACTGCGCCTGGTTTCCTACCTGGCGCGCACCCAGGCCGGCAATCCACGTACCATGACCAGCACCGACCTGTTCGACGCCGCCACGACCGGCGGTGCGCGGGCGCTGGGGCGGGACGATATCGGCCGGCTGGCGCCCGGATGCAGAGCGGACCTGGTGCTGGTGGACATGGCGCACCCGATGATGCGCCCGACGCACGACCCGGTGCGCAGCCTGATCTACGCCGCTTGTGACCGCGCGGTGCAGGCGGTCTATGTGGATGGCGAGAAGGTGGTTGAGGATGGGCGCGTGCTGACGATGGACTATCCGGCCGCCGCGGCGGCGCTGCATGAGGCTCAGGCACGGGTGAAGGCCAGCGTCCCGCAGGCGGACTGGGCACATCGCACGGCGGAGACGATCTCGCCGCGGACCTTTCCCACCGCATGACCGGCTTCCGGGCCGACACGGTGGTCAGCAGCCCGGATGGGCAGGGAACCGCCGCCACCGCCGCTTCCGGCGCTCCGTTGCTGAGCATCTCAGCCCTGCGCACGGTGTTCTCCACCCATAACGGTGACGTCGCCGCGGTGGATGGCGTCGATTTGTCCGTGGCGCGCGGGCGCACGCTGGGCATCGTGGGAGAATCCGGCTGCGGCAAGTCGGTGCTGTCGCTGTCGGTGATGCGCCTGGTCGCGCACCCCGGGCGCATCGTGTCCGGCCGCATCGACTTCGACGGCCGCAACCTGCTGGACCTGCCGATGGCGGAGATGCGCGCGATCCGCGGCAACCGCATCGCCATGATCTTCCAGGAGCCGATGACCAGCCTGAATCCGGTGTTCACCGTCGGCGACCAGATCGTGGAAGCGATGCGGGCGCACGACCGCACCGCGTCCAGCGCCGCGCTGCGCAGCCGCGCGATCGAGGCGCTGGCGCGCGTGCGCATCCCCGCACCGGAACGCCGGCTGGACGAGTATCCGCACCAGATGTCCGGCGGCATGCGCCAGCGGGTGATGATCGCCATGGCGCTGGCCTGCGCGCCCGATCTGCTGATCGCCGACGAGCCCACCACCGCACTGGATGTCACGGTGCAGGCACAAATCCTCGACCTGCTGCGGGAATTGCAACATCGTTCATCGCATCGACGGCGCGCTGCCAGGCTTCCTTCTTCGAAACGGAGTTGTGCGCAAGCACCGCCTCGGCGATCTGATCGCCCACGCGCATGACAGGATTCAGGGCCGTCATCGGCTCCTGGAAGATCATGGCGATGCGCGAGCCGCGCAGCTGGCGCATGCTGTCGGAGTCGAGCGCCGCGAGATTGCGCGCTTCAGCACCATTCTCTGCATACAGGA
>Ga0187809_10000671_pt1 | contig 17454 bp, 15 predicted proteins | sample NC_wetland_sal_i_8_FD_132415 | JGI IMG/M metagenome (GOLD analysis project Ga0187809, IMG submission 132415) | Wetland sediment microbial communities from Neuse River Estuary, North Carolina, USA - ASW_4 | ecosystem: Environmental > Aquatic > Freshwater > Wetlands > Sediment | place: USA: North...
GCCTCCGGCCGTCGGCATCATCATGGGCAGCGATTCCGACTTTGCGGTCATGCGTGCCGCCGCCGAGGCGGTGCGAGAGTTCGGGATCCCGTTCGAGGTTCGGGTGGTCTCGGCTCATCGCACGCCGGAGGGCATGGCCGAGTACGCCAAGTCCGCGGCCGGCCGCGGACTGCGGGTGCTCATCGCTGGGGCCGGCGGAGCCGCTCACCTGCCGGGCATGGTCGCCGCGCTGACGCCGCTGCCGGTGATCGGCGTGCCGGTGCCGCTGAAGTACCTCGACGGCATGGACTCGCTGCTGTCGATCGTGCAGATGCCGGCCGGGGTCCCGGTCGCCACGGTCTCCATCGGGGGCGCCCGCAACGCCGGGCTGCTGGCGGTGCGGATCCTCGCCGTGGCCGATCCCGCCTTGAGGCAAAGGGTTTCCGGCTTTCAGTCGGAATTGGCTGAGACCGCACTCAGTAAGGACCGGGCCCTGTCGGAGCAGATCCGTACGCTCGGCTGGTGACCATCGGGCAGCGGCGGCGGGCGCTCGGCGCCGGCCTCCGGCGTGCCTGGCCCTGGCGGACCCGCCGTCGCGCGCTGATCAGTGTGGTGACTGCGCTGGCGCTGCTGATTGGCCTCACCGCGCTGATCGTTGTCCAGCAGAGCCCCGCCGTGCGGACGAGTTCTCAGTTCCTCGACGGCGTCGCCGAGCCGGGTGGCCCCCCGGTCCGCCTCGACACCACGCTCTACCTACCTGCCCGGACCCCGGCCCCGGCCATCCTGCTCGCGCACGGCTTCGGCGGTTCCAAGATCGATCTGACCGGTCAGGCCAAGTCGCTGGCTGAGCACGGCTACGTCGTGCTGGCCTACTCGGCCCGGGGGTTCGGCCGCTCCGGCGGCCTCATCCACCTCGACTCGGTGCACTACGAGGTTGCTGACGCGAGCAGGCTGCTGGACTGGTTACAGCGCCGGCCCGAAGTGTTGCAGCGAAACGGCAAACCGGTTCTCGGGGTGGCGGGCTCTTCCTACGGCGGGGCGCTGGCGTTGATGCTCGGCGCAACCGATCACCGGATCGGTGCGGTGGCAGCCGACATCACCTGGAACAACCTGGCCAGCGCGCTCTTTCCCAACAACGGTGGCAACTCCCTCGGTGTGTTCAAGAAGTTGTGGGCCGGTTATCTCTTCTCGGCCGGCTTCACCAGCGGCGCCGGTGGTGGCGCCGATCCGAGCACCGCCCGGTGTGGCCGGTTCGCCCCCCAGTTCTGCCAGCTCTACCAAGCGGCAGCCGGCGGCGGCCGGCTGAGCGGGGACGTGGTGCAGCTGCTGGCGGATTCCAGCCCGGCTTCGGTCCTGAGCCAGATGCGGGCCCCGGTGCTACTGACGCAGGGCGAGCAGGATTCGCTCTTCCCGCTCAGCGAAGCCGACGCCAACGCCCGGCAGTTGTCGGCGGCCGGTGACCAGGTGAGCGTGCGCTGGCGCGCCGGCGGCCACGACGCGCCCTCGGCCGGCGACAACGTCTCGGGCTGGCAGCAGCAGTTCTTCGACGCCACCCTGCGCGGCCAGGGCAGCCGGCAAGACGGGTTCCTGATGTCGCAGATCGGCGCGGGAATCTCGGCCACCAACGGGCGGACCATCGATGCCACCCTCAAGGCTGCGAACTATCCGGGCCTCAATGGCGCCGGCGGCTTCCTCACCGAAGCGGTTCCGCTCTCCGGCTCGTCGCAGACGGTCAATGCTCCGGCCGGGGGTACCCCGGCGGCGGTGTCGAGCATTCCCGGGCTGTCCAGCGCGCTCGGGACGGCGGCCCGCCTGTCGTCGGTGCTCGGTGCCACCGGCCTGTCGGCCATCCCTGGCCAGACGGCGACCTTCGCCTCCGCTCCGCTCGATCAGGCCCGGCGTCTGATCGGCTCGGCCAGCGCGACGCTCGACGTGACCGCAGGCCAATCAGGAAACGTGACGCTCTTCGCCGCGCTGCACGACGTCGCTCCGGACGGCAGTGACACCCTGCCGGCCCGGCTGGTCGCGCCGATCAGCCTGAGCGGCCGGCCCGGACAGCAGCATCGGGTCACCGTCCGGCTGCCCTGGATCGTGCATGACGTGCCGAGCGGGCATCGAATCGAACTCGAGGTGTCCACCACCGACTTCGCCTACGCCCTGCCGACCCAGGCCGACAGCTATCAGGTGGCGCTGGCCGCAACCACGCTGGCGCTGAGCAGCACGCCGACCACGCAGATCAGTGGCGGCGGGGTGCTGGTCTGGGTCGTCATCGCCGCCATCGTGGTGATCGGCTGCCTGGTCCTGGCCGGGTGGCGGCTGCGACGGCGCCGGGCCGGCGCTCCGGCGGCGGAGTTGGCTGCGGTCCCCGTCGTCGTGCAAGACCTGCACAAGGTCTACGGCGACGGCTACCGGGCCGTGGACGGGGTCAGCTTCCGGGTCGAGCACGGCCAGGTGCTGGGGCTGCTCGGTCCCAACGGCGCGGGTAAGACGACCATCCTGCGGGTGCTGATGGGACTGATCATCCCGACCGCCGGACAGATCCGGGTCTTCGGCGAGCAGGTGGTGCCCGGGGCCCCGGTCCTGTCCAGGCTCGGGGCATTCGTCGAGGGCCCCGGGTTCCTACCCCACCTGACCGGAGCGGAGAACCTGGCCCTGTTCTGGGCTGCCTCCGGCCGGCCGGAGGCCGAGGCCGAGCTCGACACCGTGCTCGAGATCGCCGGCCTGGGCAAGTCCATCGAGCGCCGGGTCAAGACGTATTCGCACGGTATGCAGCAGCGACTGGCCATCGCGCAAGCCATGCTCGGGTTACCGGAGGTGCTGGTCCTGGACGAGCCGACCAACGGTCTCGACCCGCCCCAGATTGCCGAGATGCGGCTGGTGCTGCAGGCCTACGCCGCGACCGGCCGCACGGTCATCGTGTCCTCGCATCTGCTGGCCGAGGTGGAGCAGACCTGCTCTCACGTAGTGGTCATGCACCGTGGGCGGCTGGTGGCAGCCGGATCGGTCGCCGAGGTCGCTGGCACCGGCGGCTCGCAGCTGGCGGTCGACGATCCGGCCGGGGCCGAGCAGGTGCTGGCCGCGGCCGGCATCCGGGCCGAGCTGGTGCCGGCCCGGCGCGCGCTGGAGGACGTCTTCCTCGACCTGATCGGAGACCACGATGTCTGAGCCGCGCGCGCCGCGACCGAACTCGCCCGAGCCAGCTGCGCTCCCGGGCGGGGCGGGCTTGCAGGCCGCCACCCGGCGGGGGGTGCACGAGCGGCTGTCCGCGATTGGTCCGCCGGCCGCCACCTCGTTCCGCCCCGGACGGACGCTCGCCCTGCGGGTGGAGTTCCGGCGGCAGTTGAAGCGGCGCCGGACGCTGTGGACTTTCGGCTTGCTGGTGGCGCTGCCGATCATCATGGCCCTGGCGTTCAAGGTCGGTGGCTCGCCCAGCAACGACAACGGCGGCTCGGCCCTGCTCAACCTGGCCACCGACGGAGCCGGCAACTTCGCGCTGTTCGCCGAATTCGCCGCGATCGGGTTCCTGCTGGTGGTGCTGGTGGCCATGTTCTGCGGAGATACCGTGGCCAGCGAGGCGAGTTGGTCCTCGCTGCGCTACTTGCTCGCCTTGCCCGTGCCCCGCGGCCGGCTGCTGCGGCAGAAGCTCATCGTGGCGATCTGTTTCAGCACGGTGGTGAACCTGTTCCTGCCGGCCTGGGCTTACCTGGTTGGCGGGGTGTTCTTCGGCTGGGCGCCGGCCCGTTCGCCGTTCGGCGGCACGTTCAGCTATCCGGAGACCGCGCAGCGGGTGATCATCGTCGCCGTCTACGCGAGCGTGCAGGCGCTGATCGTGGCCGGCTTGGCCTTCCTGCTCAGCGTGCTGACCGACGCCCCGCTGGCCGCGGTCGGGGGAGCGGTGTTCCTGGTCGTGGTGTCCAACATCCTCGACTCGATCACCGCGCTCGACCCGTACCGGCAGGCGTTGCCGACGCATTTCCAGTACTCCTGGCTGGATGCCCTGACGCCGAGTATCAGCTGGGGCGACATGACTCGGGGCACCGCGCTGGCCGCGATCTACACCGCGGTCTTCCTGACCGCGGCCTGGATCCGCTTTTCCCGCAAGGACATCACCAGCTGACGGCCGGCTGGGCGGACTGGGCCGGCCTCGCACGTTACGGCCGGCTGGGCGGACTGGGCCGGCCTCGCACGTTACGGCCGGCTGGGCGGACTGGGCCGGCCTCGCAAGTTACGGCCGGCTGGGCGGACTGGGCCAGCCTCGCAAGTTACGGCCGGCCGAGGGCTCGGTAGTGCCAGCCCGCATCCCGCCACTGCGCCGGCACCAGCACGTTCCGGCCGTCGACGATGTTCTGGTGTCGCACCAGCGAGCTGACCGCCTGCGGGTCCATGTTGCGGAATTCCTGCCACTCGGTGAGCAACATGACCAGGTCCGCACCGGTCAACGCCTCGTTCAGCGAGCCGACGTAGTTGAGCTCTGGTGCGTGCTTGCGCGCGGTCTCGTTCGCCTCCGGATCGAAAACCACGACATCCGCTCCGCGCCGACCGACCGCGGCCGCCACGTCCAGGGCGGGCGAATCCCGGACGTCGTCGGAGTTCGGCTTGAACGCGGCGCCGAGCACCGCTACCCGGGTGCCCCGGTAACTTCCGTCGAGCAGGTCCAGGCCCAACTCCAGGGTGCGAGCCCGGCGACGCAGGTTGATCTCGTCCACGTCACGCAGGAACGAAACCGCCTGGTCGACCCCCAGTTCGCCGGCCCGGGCGATGAAGGCCCTGATGTCCTTGGGCAGGCAGCCACCACCGAAACCCAGACCGGCGTTGAGGAAACGCCGACCGATCCGCGCGTCGTGCCCGATCGCGTCGGCGAGCTGGGTCACGTCGGCGCCGGTGGCCTCGCACACCTCGGCCATGGCGTTGATGAAGCTGATCTTGGTGGCCAGGAACGAGTTGGCCGCCACCTTGACCAACTCGGCGGTGGCGAAGTCGGTGACGATGACCGGCGTGCCCGACTCGATGACCGGCGCGAATGCGGCGCGCAGTTGCTGCTCGGCCCAATCGCTGTGGACGCCGAAAACCAGCCGATCCGGGCGCAGCGTGTCCTCGACCGCGAATCCTTCGCGCAGGAACTCCGGATTCCACGCCAGCTCCACGCCGTCGGCCGGGGCGAGCTCGGTCAGCACCTGTTCCATCTGTACAGCGGTTCCGGCCGGCACGGTCGACTTACCGACGACCAGCGTCCGGCGCTTGAGGTGCGGGGCCAGCGTCCGGAAGGCCGACTCGACGTAGGTCAGGTCGGCGGCGTATTGCCCTTGCTTCTGCGGGGTTCCGACACAGATGAAGTGGACGTCGGCGAATTCGGCCGCCTCGGCGTAGTCCGTGGTGAAGCGCAACGCGCCGGAATTCATGTGCTTGGCCAGCAGTTCCGGCAAGCCGGGCTCGAAGAACGGGATCCGGCCGGCTCGCAGTGAGTCGATCTTGGCATGGTCGACGTCGACTCCGATGACCTCGAAGCCGAGCTCGACCATGCACACCGCATGGGTGGCGCCGAGGTAGCCGGTACCGATGACGGAAAGGCGCGGACGCTGCGTCATAGTGACTGGTCTCCCGAGGTTGACGCGGGCCGGACCCTTGCCCGGCGGGGTTTGCGCAACAGGCTAGTCGTTGACCGCCTGGCCCTTTGCGCCAGCTCTGGACGGGTGCGGTCGGCGTCTCATCGAAGGCCCATTTTCTCGGGGGGTACTGGCTAGTAACCTGTGATGCATGGCGTTGAACCCCAACTTCGAGAGCTACCGGCTGACCGACGAACACCAGATGTTGAGGGAAGCGATTCGCGAGCTGGCCGAGGACAAGATCGCGCCGCGGGCGGCCGAGATCGATGAGAAGGCCGAATTCCCGTACGACGTGCTCGAGGCGCTGACCCGGGCCGGCTTCCACGCCACGCACATCCCGGAGGAATACGGCGGGGTCGGGGCCGACTCACTGGCCACCGCGATCGTCATCGAGGAGGTGGCTCGGGTCTGTGCCTCGTCTTCGCTCATCCCGGCGGTCAACAAGCTCGGCACGATGCCGATCCTGCTTTCCGGCTCGGAGGAACTGAAGAAGCAGGTACTGCCGCCGGTCGCCAGCGGGGAGGCGATGTTCTCCTATGCGCTGTCCGAGCGCGGGGCCGGCTCGGACGCGGCGTCGATGCGAACCCGCGCGGTCCGCGACGGTGACGGCTGGGTGCTCAACGGCACCAAGTGCTGGATCTCCAACGCCGGAGTGTCGGCCTATTACACGGTGATGGCCGTGACCGATCCCGCCGCGGGTGCGCGGGGTATCTCGGCGTTCGTGGTGCACAAGGACGACCCTGGCTTCTCGGTCGGCACGCACGAGCGCAAGCTCGGTATCAAGGGCTCGCCGACCTGCGAGATCCACTTCGAGGACTGCGCGATTCCCGGTGACCGGATCATCGGTGAGCCCGGTACCGGCTTCAAGACCGCGCTGGCCACGCTCGACCACACCCGGCTGACCATCGGCGCGCAAGCATTGGGAATCGCTCAGGGAGCGATCGATGCGTGCATCGGTTACATGAAGCAGCGTGAGCAGTTCGGTCGGCCGATCGCCGATTTCCAGGGCCTGCAGTTCATGCTGGCCGACATGGTCATGCAGACCGAGGCGGCCCGGCAGCTGATCTATGCGGCGGCGGCCAAGGCCGAGCGCGGCGAACCCGGCCTGACCTGGTATTCGGCCGCGGCCAAGGCCTTCGCTTCGGACGTTGCGATGAAGGTGACCACTGACGCCGTGCAGCTGTTCGGCGGTTACGGCTATACGCAGGACTTCCCGGTCGAGCGGATGATGCGCGACGCGAAGATCACCCAGATCTACGAGGGCACCAACCAGATCAACCGGATGGTCATCGCCCGGCAGATCCTGAAGTGAGGTCCCGCCCGTGAGCTGTCCGACCTGGCCGGCAGCGATGGGCATCAGAACCGGGTAAGGGCACGCCGAATGTGCGCCGGCTGTGGGAATGACCTCACCAGGTTTGAAAGCGGTTTCAGCCAAGGTTCTGGCCGAGGCCCCAGCAGTCAGACGGTTTTGGGAAGATGCTGCCAGCTTGGCTTAAGCCGCTCTGGGCAGACTCTTAACTATGCGAAATCAACTGGTCACGGCACGTATGCAGGCCGGCGGCGTGTGCGCCGGCGCGGTCCTAGCCGGCGGCATCGCAGTTGCCCCGGTCCCGGTCTCGGTCCGGCTGACTCTCGCCCTCGGGCTGGCCGCACTGGCGCTGATCGGCTGGACGGCTCGCGCCGCCAACCGGCTCGGCGCGGCCGAACTCTCGGCGGGCGGCCGCCGCTACGACGCAATCCACGAAGACCTCGAGGTGACCGGCGTGGTGGGGTTGAGCGCCCAGGGCTCGCCCATCCTGGAGATCGCCTACCAGAGCCGGCAGATCGTCTTTCTCGACGATGACGGCGCCCCGCAGACCGCGCTGACGACCGGGCCTGGTTCGGCCCAGGTCGTGGCCAGCATCGACAGCCACGACGGTATGCAGAATTACCAGCAACTGCTCGACCGCAGCCCGGTCGCCCTGATCGAACGCGGCGTGCAGACCGACTCCGGCCGCCTCGTGGCCAGCTGCCTGCTGGCCGGGGCTGACGACGCGCCGGCGGTGCCGGCCGAACTGGCCGCCTCGACCTCGTTCCCGTCCACCTGACCGGCTTTCCGCCGAGCGCCGTAACCGGCCCGGGCGCGGTGTAACGTCTGGCGGCAGCGCACTTCGGGGCAGCGCGAGCTCGGCGGGGGCAGCAGATGCGGCGGCAGATCATCGGGGCGACAGCGGCCTGTGCCCTGCTGCTCACCGGCTGCGTTTCCCGCGTGGTGCCGCCCCCCGCGGCCGCGGCGTCGGGTTCGACCGCAACCTCCGGCTTCCGCGGGGACTACTTACCCAACCCGATAAGGCTTTCCCCGGCTGCGGCGCGACAGCCGTTCACCGTCGCCAGCGGTGGGCGGGTTGGCGGTGACGTGACCTTGGGACAGCTTCAGGCCGCGCACCCGCTGTTGCTGGTCTACTTCGGCTACACGAACTGTCCCGACGAATGCCCGACGATCATGGCCAATCTCGGCGTCGCGTTGCGGAGTCTGCCGGTCGCGAGCCAGAAACAGGTCGAAGTCGCGTTCGTCACCAGCGATCCCCGGCGTGATACGCCCGCCGCCCTCGGCCGGTGGTTGACCAACTTCGACGTCGGGCTGCCGGTGCCGTTCGCTGGCCTCAACGCCCCGGTCGCCACGGTGGATCCGCTGGCCGGCACGCTCGGGGTGCCACTCAGCCCGCCGGTGACCAAAGCCGACGGCACGGTCGACGTGGAGCACGGAACGCAGGTCCTTGCTTTCCGCCACGGGCAGGCCGACCTGGTGTGGTTGTCCGACGCCACGCCGGCTGATCTCGAGCACGACATCCCCCGGCTGCTGGCCTCGGCGTGAGCACGAACGCCGCGCAGCGGCCAAGATTGTCTGATCGCGGCGGCGCCGGCCCCACCGGAGTTAGGGTCAGCCGGTGCGCCCCGAGGTAAGTCGCAGACCGGTAGTGGCTCTGATCGCCGGAATGGTTTCGGCCGTTCTCATGCTGACCGGCTGCAGCCGCCCGGCCCGCCCGGTCGGAGCAGTGCATGACGGCACCGGTCTCAGGGTCGGGGTGACCAGCTACCCGGCCGGGCACCGACCAACCGTGCCGCCCCTGTCAGCAAAGTCCCTTGCCGGCACGCAATTCTCGCTCCGCGCCCTCGCCGGCACGGTCGTTGTCGTCAACGTCTGGGCCTCCTGGTGCGGACCGTGCCGGGACGAGTCGCCGATCCTGGCTCGCCTGGCCAAGACGGCCGGGCCCGGCGTGCAGTTCGTCGGCCTCGACGAGTCCGACCGCACCGCAGCCGCGATCAAGTTCGCCGGTCAGGCCGGTATCAGCTATCCCCTGATCGCCGACTCGGACGGGAGTTTGCTGGCCGGGCTGAAGGTGCTGCCGGCCTCGGCCATCCCGAGCACCATGGTCATCGACCGGCAGGGACGGCTGGCCGGCAAGATCATCGGGCCGGCGTCGGCCGCCGCGCTCGATCAGTTGATCGCGGACGGGAAGTCGGGCTGATCCACCGGCCGGACTATGTACAGCGGCCGAAACGAGTGCTAGCTTGCCTGCGCGCCTTACGCGCACGGGGGATCGGGGACTGAGCATGGTCGAGGCGCTGGCTCCAGCCGATACGGCTGGCCGGACGACGGCAAGTTTGCTTTCGCTTGCCCGTGACTACCTGGCCCTGACCAAACCCCGCATCATCGAGCTCTTGCTGGTGACCACCGTGCCGACGATGATGCTGGCGGCGCGAGGTCTGCCCGACCTGGTGCTGGTCGGCGGCACGCTCGTAGGGGGTAGCTTGGCCGCGGGCAGCGCCAACGCGCTGAATTGCTACCTCGACCGGGATATCGATGCGGTCATGCGGCGAACGGCCCAACGACCGCTGAACCGGGACGGGGTCAGCCCCGGTCAGGCTGCGGTCTTCGGCTTGATCTTGGCCGGACTGGCCATCGCTGTGCTGGCCACCGTGACGAACCTGCTCGCCACCGGCCTTGCCGTCGCGGCAATCGCCTTCTACGTCTTGGTCTATACCGCCGTACTGAAACGGCGCACGTCGTCCAACATCGTCTGGGGCGGCGCGGCCGGTTGTATGCCGGTCCTGATCGGCTGGGCCGCGGTGACCGGGTCCTTGGCGTGGGCCCCGGTCGTGCTCTTCCTCGTCATCTTTCTCTGGACGCCGCCGCACTTCTGGGCGCTGGCCATGCAGTATCGCGATGACTACGCCGCGGCCGGAGTGCCGATGCTGCCGGTGGTGGCGACGCCGAAGCAGGTGGCGGCCCGGATCGTGGGCTACAGCTGGCTGATGGTCCTGGTGTCCCTGCTGCTGTGGCCGGTAGCGCACACGGGTTTGCTCTACCCGCTGGTTGCCGCGGCGGCCGGGGCGGCGTTCCTGGTCGAGGCTCACCGGCTGCAACGCCGGGTCGGCCGGGGTGAACCGGCCCGCCCGCTCCGGCTGTTCCACAACTCGATCAGCTATCTGAGCGTGCTGTTCCTGGCCGTAGCGCTGACCACCGTCCTGCCCATCGGCTGAGGAATCAGCGCCGCTCGACTGGTGGTCGGCCGGCTTCGTCCCCGGAATCGAGCCGGGCCAGATATGCCTGCCAGGCCTGCAGATCAGGGTCGTCAGGGTCGATCCGATCACCCCGGCGCGCCGGCCGATCCCGGCGGCGGCGATCCGGCCGGCCGACCCGCCACCAGATATAGCTGCCCAGCACGGCATACAGCGGCCACTCGAACACGTACACCCAGGCCACCGCGTGACCCTGCTCAGCACGGGTGTATTCGAACCAGCCGGCCAGCAGGCACAATGCGTTGCCGCCGATCAGGACCAGGTAGCGCAACACCGGGTACCACCAGCGGCGGCCCTGACCGGGCGAAACGGTGTGAGCCGTCGCCGTCACAGGAATCTGATCCGGGGTCGCGACAGGTCACGAGCGACCGCAGCGTCGATCCGGCGGGTCCGGCGGGCATCGGCGCGTAACCAGTCATGCGCGGCCAGTACCAGCCAGGCGGTGTCGAGCAGCATCCCGCTCGACCACATCAATGCGCCGCCGAGCTGCTGGTCGGCCAGTGGTCCCGGCCCGAACGGCCGGTCCGTGCTGGCGTAGAAGCGATACATCACGTACGGCGTGGAGTAGATGAAGAAGCCGGTGAACGCCTCCGGGGCCATCATCAGGGCCAGCGAGACGACCCGACGCGCCGGCGGCACCGGGTTCGGACCGGGACTGTTTCCGAGCAACGGATAGAAGTAGAGCAGCGCCGCGCCGAGGAACAGCGGGTGCTCGATGAACTGGTGGGCCCAGGCGTGATTCAGAGAATAATCATAGAAAGGCGAGAAATGAGTTCCGAGGACCACTGCCGCGAACAGCACCCAGGTGACAATCGGGTCGGTCAGAATGCGGACGAATCGGCTTCGCAGCACGGGGAGGATGAGCTTGCGCCGGGTGTCACGAGGGCTGAGCCGGAGCACCATTAGGACCGGTTCGCCCAGTACGAGCAGGGGCGCCGCAAGCATGGTCAAGATCAAATGCTGGCTCATGTGAGCCCAGAAAAAGGTGTCGTCCAGAGCCCCGAACGGGCCGAGCAAAGCCACCCAGATCAGGACCAGACCACTCATAAAGCAGATCGTATTGCGTTTCGGCCAAGGGGTGTTCGGCGTTCGGCGACCGAGCTGCCTCGCCCCCAAGCCGTACCCGAGGGCGACCATAACCAAGGGAAGGGCGACGGTCGGATCGAAGATCCAGTCGCTGAGTACCTGCCACCAGTCAGACACGTCGCGCACGATACGCCCGGCGGGAACGGCCGGAAAGCACGTTTTGGATCAAGGTCTCGCTGATGATCATGAAGGATTCGGCCGCGACCCTTGACAACGAATGGCGATGCGCCCAATCTTCCATCGGACATGTCGACTATGGGGGCGGCGTGATAGTTAGACGCGTACTTCTGGGTGGTGCTGCAGTCGTTCTCGGTGGCGTGGCGGTCGTCGCGCTCACCGGCACGATTCTCAACCGAGCCGGAGCAACTCCGGGCACCCTTCGGGCCACCGTCAACGGAACGGCACAGACATCGCAAGGCGTGCTGCCACACGCCTTTCTCGACCTGGCCACCTATCCGGACAGCATGGCCGGCCCGCACGGGTCGAGCGGTGGGGCGCATCCGGATTGGGTGACGTACGGGCCGGTGAGCAACTTCAGCGTGCCGGCCCACAGCCTGGTGACCATCACCATCAAGCAATACGACTCTGGCGAGAAGATCACCAACCCGTACTTCGCCAAGGTGCACGGTACGGTCGGCGGCACGGTGACGGTCGACGGCAAGACGGAGACCCAGACCGATCCCGACCTGATCGGTCACACCTTCACCATTCACGGTGCGCCGACCAACCAGGACCCGTTGTTCGTCAGCGTGCCGCTGCCGGCGGTCGCCGACGATGCGCCGACGGCTCCGGGTTCTGACTACCCGGCGCCGCACGTGGTGACCTTCGACATCATCACCGGTGGTCCGGGCGAATACATCTGGAACTGCGAATACCCCTGTGGCGACGGCTACTACGCCAAGTTCGGTGGCCCGATGGCGACCCAGGGTTACATGTCCGGGACGTTCAATGTGGTGTGACCGGCCGGTCGCGGCCGCCGAGGAGACATCGTGCTGAGCGCAACGTCGGAACGCAGCCGCCGGCCCGAGTTCCGCCAGATCTTCTGGCTGTGGCTGGGAATGACGGTGCTGCTGGTGCTCTTCTCCCTGTGGGTGCCGGCCCGGCTGATGGGACCACCGGCCTCGCAGACCATGCGGGACGTCGAGGAGACCATGACCGTGTTCTCGGTCGCGGCCAGCCCGGTCGCGGCCCTGGTGTGGTCGGTGGCGGCGTACAGCCTGTTGCGGTGGCGCGATCGCAGCGGCGGTCAGCCGGCTGAGGACGGCGTGCCGTTGCGGGGAAACAGCGTGGTCACCCTGAGCTGGGTAACTGTCTCCAGCCTGCTCTGCGTCTTCCTGCTCATCTGGGGCCTGGCCGAGATGACGACCACCAACGCCTCGGCCGAAGCCACCAATCCGCTGGTCGTCGACGTGACCGGCCAGCAATGGGTGTGGACATTCACCTATCCCGATCAGGGCAATGTCGAATCGGACCAGCTCTACCTGCCGCTGAACCGGCCGGTCGTCTTCCGGGTGACCAGCGAGGACGTGATCCACTCCTTCTGGGTCGTGCAGATGGGGATCAAGGTCGACGCCAACCCGGGCACGGTGACCAAGACCTCGGTTCGGCCGGACAAGCTAGGAGTCTTCGACGTGCGGTGCGCCGAACTGTGCGGCTTGCGCCACGCCGATATGGAAACCAGTGCCCACGTGGTCAGCCCGGCCGATTTCAACGGCTGGATAACGCAGAACGGCGGTCACGTCTGATGACCGGCCGGCCGTCGCGCCAACGAGTGTCGCAGGAGGAGACCGCATGACCGCCGCCGTCGTGGACCATCCGGTGGAGCATTCCTCGGGTGGCGGAGGGCTGATGCGACGCCTGAACGCCGCCACCGCGGTGCTGGCCGGCGGAGTGCTGGCTTTGATCGGCTGGTTCGTATCCCATGTCACGTTGCAGGACGGCGATCACGGCTCGAACCAGGTCGTGCTGATCACCATGGCCTGCTGGGCCCTCGGCTTCATGATCGGGATCGGCGCCTTCAACGGCCCGATCAACTGGCTGCTCGGCCGCGATCAGGAACACGCCGACGAACTGTTCCTGGCCGGTAAGGATCAGGGGGTCCGTCGCTACTTCCGGTTCACCACCGATCACAAAGTGGTCGGCATCCAGTACCTGATCGTCACCATGACCCTGTTCGCGGTCGGCGGCACGCTGGCGATGATGATCCGGACCAACCTGATCACGCCGAAGTCGCACTTCCTCAATGCCCAGACCTACAACGCGGTTGTCGGCCTGCACGGTCTGATCATGATCATCGCGACGATCATCATGGTCACCGGACCGTTCGGCAACTTCATCATGCCGATCATGATCGGTGCCCGCGACATGGCTTTCCCCCGGTTGAACGCGCTGAGCCTGTGGCTGATCGTGTCGGCCATTCCGGTGTTGCTGTCGGCGGCGTTCCTCGGCGGCATCCCGACCGGCTGGGTCGGTTACGCGCCGCTGGCCGACCAGGCCCCTCCGGGGATGGAGGCGTACGCGGTCACCATCATCATCTTCGCCATGTCCAGCGCCGTCGCCGGGGCCAACATCACCACCACCGTGCTGACCATGCGGGCGCGAGGGATGAGCTGGAACCGCACGCCGATCTTCGTCTATGGCACCGTCGCCAGCGTCGGTCTGGCCATTCCGGCGTTCCCGATGTTCATGGCATCCCAGGTGCTGCTCGAGGTGGACCGAACCCAGGGCGGCAACTTCTACGTCGCTTCCGGCGGGGGCAGCCCCTGGCTGTACGCCAACCTGTTCTGGCTCATGGGCCATCCCGAGGTCTACGTCATCCTGATCCCGGCGCTGGCCGCGCTGATGGAGTTGACACCGGTATTCGCTCGCAAACCACTGTTCAGCTTCAACGCGGCCATCGTCGCCATCGCCGGCATCGTCGGGTTGAGCGTGATGGTGTGGGCGCACCACATGTACGCCTCCGGCTGGGCGCCGGACCTCAACGGACCGTTCATGCTCACCACCGAGATGATCTCGGTGCCGACCGGACTGCTGTTCCTGGTCATCCTGGGCACGATCTGGCGCGGCCGGTTGTGGACGACCCTGCCGATGATGGCGACCTACGCGATGCTGTGGAACTTCATCATCGGCGGCGTGACCGGCATCTACCTGTCCGACGTGCCGGCCGACTACGCCCTGCACGGTTCGATGTTCGTCACGGCCCACTTCCACTACACGCTGATGGGTGCTGGTCTGACCGGCGCGATCGGCGCGCTCTGCTACTGGTTCCCGAAGATGACCGGCCGGATGCTCAGCCGGGGTCCGGCGCTGATCTCGTTCTGGCTGGTCCAGATCGGTTTCAACATCACTTTCCTGGGCATGTTCGCGGTCGGCCTGGCCGGCCAGCCGCGCCGGGTGGTCACCTACGCGCACCTGTTCGCGACCGGCAACTTCGTTTCGACCATTGGTGCCTACCTGATCGGGATCGGCATGCTGTTCCTGCTCTACGGCGTCATCAGTTCCTGGCGGCACGGCGAGCTCGCGCCGACCAACCCGTGGGGGGCCAAGAGCCTGGAGTGGACGGTGCCCAACCCGGTTCCGTTGGAGAACTTCGAGGTGCTGCCGGTCGTGACGGCTGACGTGTACGGGTTCGGCGAGCCGGTTTCGGTACCGGAGGAATTGCCGGCGACCGAACCGGCCACGGTCGGTGCGGGTGATTCGACGGTGCTGGCCGCGCCGGCTGGGACGGAGTCCTGATGACCGCGATCACCACCGCCGAGGTCGGTGGCCACCACGAGAGCATCGATGTCGTCGGCCAGCGCTGGCGGACCGGGGTGTTGCTACTGATCCTGGCCGACGCCTCGTTTGTCGTGGCGTTGATCTTCGCCTATTTCTACCTGCGTGGGCTCAACACCGAGGGCAACTGGCTTACCCAGGGCGCCCACACCGCCACCATCTGGGTCGGGTGGCTGGTGGCGGCGGTGCTGGTAGCCGGAGCCGCGGCTTTCCGCTGGGGGGTTGCCGGGCTGCGGGCCGGCCAGGCGTCTCGGCTGGTGTCCGGAGCGGGCGTGGCGGTCTTGCTGGTGCTGGTCGACGCCGGACTGCAGCTATGGCAGCTGACGAGTTTCAACTTCAAGCCGGATGCCAACGCCTACGCCTCCAGCGTCTACACCCTGGCCGGAGCCAACCTCTTCCACTTGCTGCTGACCCTGTTCATCGGGGTGGGGTTGTGGAACCGTTCGCGAATCGGCAAGTACTCAGCCGGTGATCGCTGGCAGGTGGAGATCGTCAACCTCTGGTACATCTGGGTTGCCGTTGCCGCGCTGGGCGGTGCGCTCACTACGTCCTTCATCGCCAGCCCAAACCTCGGACACTAACTGCCGTTCATCGTGTTGTTCGGTCCGATCGTGTCCACCCAGGCCGGCAGCGGCTGTCGGTCGAAGGTCGCGGATCCGGCATCGAGTCGGATCCGGTAGAGAACGCCGCGGTCGGCCCGCTTTCCGGCGGCGAACCCGCCGGTGGCGTCCACCAGTTGCACGTCGGTGAGCCCGGCCGGAACGGCGCCATGATCGCTCCAGTGCGCCCCGGCATCGGTCGAGGTGAGCAGATGAGCTGAGCCGCCGACCGATGCCAGGGTCCAGGCCAGCCCATTCTGGCAACCCCAAGCCGGAACCGGCCGGGTGCTCTGGATGGCGGCGCCGGGCTGCCAGCTTCGGCCGCCGTCGGTGGTCCGCAGCAACTTCTCGCTGCCGTCGTCGCCAAGGATCGGCAGCAACCAGGAATTACCCGCTCCGCACGGGGCAAGCGCCGCTCGCGCAGCGGTGGCGCCGGCCGGTACCTCGGTCCAGCTCACGCCGCCGTCCTCGGTCTGAAACGCGACCGGCCCGCCGTCGCTCCGGTGGCCGGTGAGCCAACCGATCCGACCGGACTGCGTCCACCGGATTCCTTCCAGCGTGAGCCCCGAGCTCAGCTTTGCCGCCGACACCACGCGCTGCCAGCTGCCGCCGGTTCGCCGCAGCAGGGCATTGTCGACGATTGCGGTGGGGTCAGGGCCGGACCAGGCCACCGCGTCACGGCCGGCGGCGACCGGTCCGGGTAGCTCGGTCGGGGTCCAGCCCCGGTCCGGGGCGGTCGTCGTCAGCAGCGGCGAGTCGACCAGCCGGTCGTAGGTACCGACCGCGGCGGCCAGCCCGTCAGTACTCGACGCTATGGCCAGGCCGCCGTCGGTCGGCACCGCGACCGGAGTGATCGCGGTGACGTGCTGCCACGTGTCGCTGGTCGCGAGCAGGATCCACACCTTGCCGCTCGGCCACACCGCGAACCACTTCCCGCCGCCCGCGTCGACCAGGCGCGCGGTCGCCAGCGGCAGGCCGGGCGGTGCGACCGGTTTGCTGGCGCTGGAGCTGCTGCAACCGCTCAAAGTAGCTACCAAGAGGCCGCTGACGATCAGTGGCGCGAGCCGGGCGGCGCGCCTCACCCCAGCAACCGCGACAGCTCGGTCCGGATGGCGGTGGCGTACCCGGTGGACAGGTTCGGATCGGCGCCGTCACCCAAGTAGGCCGTTTCGGCCCCGGTCCGGTCGAGGAAGTAGATCCCCTCGTCGTGGGCGATCATCCCGACCGAGGGGACCTGCACCGCGACGCCGTAGGAATCCAGCACCGCCCGCAGCGAGGGTTCGGGACCAGCCACGAAATGCCAGCCAGGAAGGTCCTGTAACCCGTGCGAGGTGGTGAACGCGGCGACATCTGCGACGTTGTGGAAGACCGGGTGGGTGTCGATGGCAACCACCTGGACGTCGGCGGCACGCGGCCCGAGTTGCCGGATCGCAGCGGCGATTTGGTTGGCGATCACTGGGCAATCGTCGCTGCAAACCGGGTCGAGAAAGGTCACCAGGACGAGCGAGCCCCGGACCGTAGCGAGCGAGGTGCGGTGGCCGTTCTGGTCGAGCAGATCGAAGGCGGGGGCCGGGCGTCCGGTCAAGCGCAGCACCCCGCCGCCGCTGTCGGCGGTGACCGCGGCGGCATCCGCCGGCCCGAACAGCGATGGCACCGACAACAACGGCACTGCGATCAGCGCGGCCAGCCCGACCATGGACAGGGGCAACAACGCACTCGCCGGCAGCTGCCGCCGGGCCCGTTGCCGCCCCGCACTCGGGGCCGGCCAGCCGGCAAGCAAGATCATGGCCAGAGGCAAGCCGGCGTTGGGGTCGGTGCCGAATCCGCCGATGACTCCGAGGTCCTGAGCC
>Ga0187809_10000672_pt1 | contig 17452 bp, 16 predicted proteins | sample NC_wetland_sal_i_8_FD_132415 | JGI IMG/M metagenome (GOLD analysis project Ga0187809, IMG submission 132415) | Wetland sediment microbial communities from Neuse River Estuary, North Carolina, USA - ASW_4 | ecosystem: Environmental > Aquatic > Freshwater > Wetlands > Sediment | place: USA: North...
CCAGTGGTACCCACCGTCACGGGAGTGGAAGATGCGCGCGGTCGCCCCGCCGCCGCTGCCGAACCAGGCATCGCGGCCGGCCGTGGTCAGGCACTCGCCGCTGGCGGCGAAGCCGGCCTCACCGGTCTGGGCCGCCGGCATGCCGGCGTTGGGCAGCACCCGCCAGCTCCGGCCACCGTTGCTGGTGGCCAGGATCCGGAACTTGCCGTCGACCGGATCGCTGAGCACCAGCCCGCGCTGACGGTCGGAGAAGGACATGCAGTCGAAGAACGCGGCCGGGTCGGTGTTCTGGTAGGCCAGCTGCCAGTGCCGGCCGCCGTCTGAGGTCTGGTAGAGGCGGGAATCGGTGCCACCGCCGGCCGCCATCGCGACCGCGTGCCAGGCGTCGCTGGCACTGATGTCGCGGAACTGCAGCGATCCGGCGCCGGCCGGTGAGACGTCCTGCCAGTGCCGGCCGCCATCGGTGGTCCGCAGCACCGTGCCGTCGTAACCCCCGAGCCAGGCCACCGACCGGCTGACCGCGGCCAGGCCGCGGAAGTGCTCGGTGCTGCCGGTCGAGATCAGCTGCCAGCTCGGCAGCCGGGTCGGGTGGGCGGACGGGTGCGCCTGCGCCGCCGGGGCGAACCCGATCGCGGCAGCGACACCGGCAGCGGTCACGGCAAGCGCGCGAGAGTGTCTCATGCCGGCAAGCTACCGCACGCCAGGCGCGATTTCGGTTAAGTCCGGCTGCCACCCATACCGTCGAATCGAACGCCATCAGCCACGAAATCCATTGTTAACGTCCCACCGGACGACCGATCACGGCTATATTGCTGATGCTTTCCTTCGTTGACACAAGCGGCGCGCTGGGCACACCATAGGGCCCCACCGCCCGAGCATCTGGGAGCACTCGTGACTGCTGGAACCGTGAACCGGCCTGCTAACGCCGACGATGGCGGTAAAGGTCTCAAATCCGGCGCACTTGGCCTGGTGTCGAGCGTGGTGATCGGGGTTGCCTCGACCGCGCCGGCCTACAGCCTGGCCGCCACTCTCGGCTTCATCGTTGCCCTGATCGGCCTGCAGTCGCCGTCGGTGGTGTTGCTGGCCTTCGTGCCGATCCTGTTCGTCTCGATCGGCTACCAGCAGTTGAACAAGGCCGAGCCGGACTGCGGCACCACGTTCACCTGGGCGACCAAGGCGTTCGGCCCGAAGTCCGGCTGGATGGGCGGCTGGGGCATCATCGCCGCCGACGTGCTGGTCATGGCCAGCCTGGCCCAGGTCGCGGGCCAATACGTGTTCCTGCTGTTCGGCGCCAACGGCATCGGCAGCGATGCCAGCAGCACCTGGGTGCTCATCGTCGGGCTGATCTGGATGGCCCTGATGACCTACATCTGTTACCGCGGCATCGAGATCTCTGCGGCCATGCAGCGCTGGCTGCTCACCGTCGAGGTCATCATGCTGGCGGTGATGGCCATCGTCGCGCTGGTCCGGGTCTACACCGGTCACGGCGTCGATGGCACCTCCATCCACCCGTCCTGGTCGTGGTTCAACCCGCTCAACATCAAGGGCGACAACGGGCACTTCTCGTTCAACCTGTTCTCCCAGGGCATCCTGCTCATGCTGTTCATCTACTGGGGCTGGGACTCGGCCGTGTCGGTCAACGAGGAGACCAAGGACCGGGACAAGACCCCCGGCCGGGCCGCGGTCATCTCCACCGTGCTGCTGCTGGCCATCTACGCCCTCGTGTCGGTGGCGGCCCAGGCCTTCGCCGGAGTGGGCGACAAGGGCATCGGGCTGGGTAACCCGGACAACTCCTCGGACGTGCTCAGCGTGCTCGGCCACGCCATCTTCGGCTCGTCCGGCTTCGGCACGGTGATGTCGAAGCTGCTGCTGTTCATGGTGCTGACCTCGGCCGCCGCATCGACCCAGACCACGATCCTGCCCACGGCCCGGACCACGCTGTCGATGGCGGTCTACAAGTCCATCCCGAGCACGTTCGCCCGGGTGCACAAGAAGTACCTCACGCCGACCAGCTCGACGATCTGGATGGGCGTGGTCTCGGCAATCCTGTACCTGGCGATGAACTACTTCGCCAACGGAAGCGTCATCGCCGACGCCGTGACCGCCATCGGCATCCTGATCGCGTTCTACTACGGTGCCACCGGCTTCGCCTGCGCGTGGTACTACCGCAAGGAGCTGACCAGCAGCCAGCACGCGCTGTGGATGAAGGGCATCATCCCGTTGCTCGGCGGAATCCTGCTCTGGGGCGGCATGGTCCTGACCACCATCCAGGACTGGAAACCGGTCAACAGCTATGTGGTGTGGAACATGCACTTCGCGCCGCACTGGTCGATCGGGTTCGCCTTCCTGCTCGGTGTGGGCAGCGTCATCGTCGGGATCATCCTGATGGGCGTGTCGATGCGCTTCTTCCGGCCGTTCTTCCGCGGCCAGACGCTGAACCGGGACACCCCGGTCTACGTGGTCGAGGGTGAGAGCCTGGACGGCCTGCTGCCCGATTCGCGCGAGGACCTGGTACTGCCGGAACGGCCGTTCGACCAAGGGGTCTGAGCCGCCGTGGCGGGTCCGGCTGCTGGCACGCTGCGTGACCGGACCCACACGGAATTGATCATGTACCGGGTCTACTCGGGCGAGCGCGAATCATCAGCTAAACACGGCAGATTCGACATCGGCTCTACTCCGGCCGGCGACACGCCCGACCATGCGGCAAGATTTTCTCCCGGGGCGATCGGACGGCGGCCCGGGGCGACCAGACTGACAGCGGCAGGCCGAATCCGCTGCGGGCCAGCAAATGCCGGGCCTGCGGACGGCGACGGAGTGGGCGCGCTCGGCTTCAGCCTGCTGTCTGATCAGACGTGCGCTCGAACCCGACCCTGAAAAAGTTGCTTCAGCTTTACCTGGCCAGCGGATTCGGGCACAATCATGACGACCTCTTCGGAGGAACGAGCGGCCCGCGCACCTCACCCCCCGTGGGTGCGCGGGTCCTTTTCTTTCCCGGTTGCCACCGCTTACCGACGGTGAGGTCTCACTGCTCGGCCTCCGTGGCCCCGACGTCCCCGACCGGCGGCTCGACCGCGGGATCGCTGATCGGCCCGATTGCGGCGGCAAGCAATCCCGCGTTGGGCAAGGAGACCACACCGGCCTCGGTCTCGATCGTCGTGTAGACCAGCCCGGAGCCGAGGATGGTGCCTTCGAACGGGCCGCCCATCCCACCGGTGTTGACCTTGACCCGTTGCCCGGGCACGAACGGGCGGGCGAACAGCAGCACCAGCCCGGCGAAGAAATTGCCCAGGGTCTGCTGGGCCGCGATGCCGACCACGACGCCGGTGACCGCCCCGCCGACCAGCAGGTTGCCCAGGTTGACCCGGAGCAGGCTGAGCAGGCCGAGCAAAGTGGTGGCGTAGCCGAGAATGCTGGCCAGCAGCCGCAGCGCCGAGCCGGCCGACTTGCTGGCGCGGGCCGTGCTGACCCGATCCAGCTCGTTGGCGATGGAGCGGGTGGCGATGACTGCCGCCAGCACGAACAGCACACACAGCCCGAGCACGATCAGGCTGACCTGGCCCTTGCTGAGCATGACGCTGTGGGAGCCGAAGCGGAACCGCGAGTCGTGAGTCCGGCCGACGCCGCCGAGCCGGTCGCCGATGCTGAAGGCGATCATCGCCACCAAGACCGAGGGCACCGCCCGCTTGAGGTTGAGCGTGACCGAGGCGTCGATCGAGCGGAGCGCGCCCATCGCCGCGGACGGGTCGATCAGGTTGCTCCGCAGCCGGCGTGAGCGCGGGGATGGATCGTTGCTCATGTCCCCATCCTTACCGCACGGCTCAGTCGGCCTCCAAACGCTGGGCCGCGGCCAGCGCCTGGCGCGCGGCCCGGCGGGCGGCGCGCCGGTCGGCGTGACCGTAGTTGCGGGTGATTGCCTTCAGGGCAAAGAGCATCAGCGCGGCCACCGGCACGGCGATGAGGAACCGGATGAGCGCGGTGGTGGTGTCCAGAGTGCCGGTGACGAATCCCGACCACAACGCCGGGCTGGACAGCAGCACCGCGACCAGCAGGGTCTTCGGGGTGAACACTGATTGCCTCTCTCGTGATCGGTCGGATCCGGCGCCGGGCCGGAGGCCGAAGCGGACGCTCAGGCGCTGGCGCGGTGCGAGCTGACCTCGCGCCCGACCAGCCGGATCAGCAGGCTGAGCCAACCCACCCGACTGGGCCGGCGCTCGTCGAGCAGGGCCAGCGGCAGGTCCAGGTCCCAGACGGTAGCCGGGCTGGCCGAGAGCTCGGCGCCGTGCACCACCAGCGCCTGCACCACTCCGAAGCGCTGCAACGCAGCCAGGCAGTCCTCGGACTTCCAGCGCGCGTCCAGCACCGCCCAGGTCAGGTCCGGTCGCAGCGCATCGAGCAGGTCGGCGGCCCAGGTGTCCTCCGGTCCGGCGCCATCGGTGGCCACGACCACGATCAGCGGCAGGTCGGCCTCGGCCGCTTCCCGGCGCAACCGAGCGGCCTGGCGCCGGCCGTTGAGCCGGCGCAGCCCGGGCGCGTCGGCCTCGGCCAGTCCGGCGACCACGATCTGATCGGCCGGTTGCCGGAGCAGCCGGGCCGTGGCCTCGGCCGCCCGCAGCGCCGGCGTCGCGTCGCCGGCGATGGCCAGCACCTGACCGGCGCGGTTCGGCAGCGGGGCCGGCTCCGGCAGCTGCTCGACGATCTCCTCCAGGGCCTGGTACACGTTGGGCACGCCGGCGGCGGGGTTGATGCTCACCGGGACGCCGACCTGGCGCAGCTGCACCAGCAGCTCGAGCCGTTCCCGAGCCCCCTCGCCGCGGCCGGTGATGGAGGTGACCGGGGCCAGCGGCTGATCGGTGACGAACTCGGCCGGCCCGACCATCGGCTCCCCCAGCGATCCGTCCGGGCTCAGCTCGGGCCAGCCGGACGGGACCGGGTTGCTCGGGACCGGGGTGCTCACGGCAACGGCATCGTTGCCCTCGGCCGGGTCCGGCAGGTACTGCCGCAGGACGGCGGCGAAGTCGACGCCGGTCCCGGCGCTGGCCGCTGCCTCGTCGGCATCGGCCTCGGCCAGCAGCGCCGCCAGCGGATCGGCCGGAGCCTCGGCCCACGAATCAAGGCCGGCAAGCACGTCGAGTACGGGGCCCACCTCGGTGGCGGCCGGCCCGTCGAGCGCGGTAGGAACCTCGTCGGCAGCCAGCAGGTCAAGCACGGGCTCAACCCGGTCAGCGGCCGGCAGTCCGGTCGCGGCGGGATCGGCCAGGTAGGCCACCCGGTGCACCTCACGGGCGAAGAACCCCAGCACGCCACCCCGGCGGACCGTGTCCTGGTACAGGATGCGAGCCCCCGGCGTCTGGTTCACCTTCTCCAGCAGCCGGTCCAGGCTGGTGTCTTCACACACCAACGGCTCGGGCATCGGCGATCACCCCCACGCTGTCGATCGATCGGGCGTTGTTGGAAATCTCGGTGTAGGACAGCACCGGCAGGTCCGGCGCCGTGGTCGCGATCATCCGGCGCAGCGGCAACCGGATCTGCGGCGCACAGGCCAGTACCGGGCGCAGCCCACGTTCCAGGGCGCGCTGGTACTGCCGGCCGACGTCGGTCACCAGCGACTCGACCACTTCCGGGGCCGGCAGCAGCTGGGTGCCGGACTCGGCCGGGCGGACCGACTCGAGCAGGCTCTGCTGCATCCGCGGGTCCAGCGTGAGCACGGACAGGGTCCCGTCGGAGGTGTGGGCGGCGGTGATCGCCGGGGCGAGGGCCTGGCGGGCGGCCTCGACCAGGCGGTCGGGTTCGGTGCCGGCCTTGGCCGCCACCGACAGCGCTTCGAAGATCCGGACCAGGTCGCGGATGGACACGCCCTCCTCGAGCAGGGCGTGCAGCACCCGCTGGATCTCGCCCAGGCTGAGCAGGGCCGGCGTCAGATCCTCCACCACCACCGGATGGCTCTTCTTCAACGACTTGGTCAGCGCCGCCACTTCCTCCCGGCCGAGCAGCCGGGAAGCGTGGGTGCGCACGATCTCGGACAGATGCGTGATGATGACCGAGGCCCGGTCGACCACGGTCGCGCCGAGCAGTTCGGCCTGGCCCTGCAACTCGACCGCGAGCCACTTGCCCTCCAGACCGAACACCGGCTCCCGACCGGCGACACCGGGCAGGTTCTCCAACCCGTCGCCGATCGCCAGCACGGTCCCGGACGGCGCCTGGCCCCGCGCGACCTCGACCCCGTTCACCTTGATGGCATACGTGGCCGCGGGCAGGTCGACGTTGTCCCGGGTCCGCACCGGCGGCATCACCACGCCCAGTTCGAGGGCCAGCTTGCGCCGCAGCGCCCGGACCCGGTCGAGCAGATCGGCCCCGACGCCGTCGACCAGGTTGATCATGTCCGAGGACAGCGACAGCTCCAGCGGATCGACGGCCAGGTCGTGCAGGATGCCTTCCGGACTGTCCGGGGCCGGGCCGGCAATCGCCGCCGGCTGCTCGGCCGCGGCCGGTTCCGGCGTGGCGTTCTGGCCCAGCCGGTAGCCCAGGAAGAGCAACGCGCCACCGACGAGCAGGAAGGGCAGCTTGGGCAGCCCCGGCACCAGGACCAGGGCCAGGGCGGCACCGCCGGCGATCTGCAGCGCCTTGCGCTGGCTGCTGAGCTGCCCGGCGACCGCGGTGCCGAGGTCGGCCGAGCCGCCGGCCCGGGTCACGATCAGGCCGGTCGACACCGAGAGCAGCAGCGCCGGGATCTGCGACACCAGGCCGTCGCCGACCGAGAGCAGGCTGTACTTGGTCAGGGCCTGGCTGATCGACAGGTGGTGCTGCAGGATGCCGATGGCGATGCCGCCGACCAGGTTGATCACGGTGATGATGATGGCCGCGATCGCGTCACCCTTGACGAACTTCGAGGCCCCGTCCATCGAGCCGTAGAAGTCGGCCTCGGAGGCCACCTCCAGGCGCCGCTTGCGGGCGGTCGCCTCGTCGATCAAGCCCGAATTCAGGTCGGCGTCGATCGCCATCTGCTTGCCCGGCATGGCGTCCAGGGTGAAGCGGGCGCCGACCTCGGCCACCCGGCCGGCGCCGTTGGTGATGACCACGAACTGGATCACCAGCAGGATCGCGAAGATCACCAGACCGATGATCAGCGAACCGCCGATGACGAAGTGCCCGAACGCGTTGATCACCGAGCCGGCGTAACCCTTGCCGAGCACGCTGCGGGTGGCCGAGATGTTGAGCGCCAGCCGGAACAGGGTCGCGACCAGCAGCAGGGACGGGAAGCTGGAGAAGTCCAGGGGCCGCTGCACATACATGCTCACCAGGACGATTAGCAGGGCGGCGGTGATGTTTATGGCGATGAGGAAGTCCAGCAGGGCCGCCGGCACCGGCACGACCATCATCAGGATGATCGCGACCACGCCGATCGGCACGGCCAGCTGACTCAACCGTTTCGGGTTCACAGCACCTTCAACTTGTGCGGGATGGAGCTTCGGGTCGGTTCGTACTCTCGTCCGCGGTCCGATCCGTGGTCCGCACCAGCTGAGCCGTCCTGGCTCGAACTGCCTATCGGCATCCGTTTCGGACACCTGAGCCCCCCCGCGGCCCCGCTACAGAACAGGCGGTCGCGGCCGATCAGGAGGACAGCCGAAGGAGAGGTACCAGGAGTTGTCGAAAGCGAATCGGCGGCCGGATATGCCCGAGCCGCAGGAGGCCTGCTGCCTGCGCTGCAACCAGACCTTCCTGCCCGCGGATCCGGACGACCCGATCCACTTCCAGCGCCGCGACGGTGAACTGTGCGGCGGCACTGGCGCCTACTTTCGTCCTTTCGTCATCCGCAACGACCCGAATCGCTGGTGAAGCATGAGCCCTGACGCGCCCGGCCCGCGGGCCGCGGCCGCCCACCCGGGCCGCCGGGTCCGGGTGCTGCTCATCGACGACTCGGTGGTGATCCGCCGGATGCTGTCCGACTCGCTGGCTCTCGACCCCGAGATCGAAGTGGTCGGCACCGCGGCCAACGGCGCGCTCGGGCTGGACAAGATCGAAAGCCTCGAGCCCGACGTAGTCGTGCTGGACATCGAGATGCCGGTGCTGGACGGCCTGGGCACGCTGCGGGAGCTGCGCCGGCGCAACCGCCGGGTGCCGGTGATCATGTTCAGCACCCTCACCGAACGCGGCGCCCGGGCCACCATCGAGGCCCTGGCCAACGGGGCCAGCGACTACGTCACCAAGCCGGCCAATGTCGGCAGCGTGGCCGAATCCCGGGAAGCGATTCGGACCGAGCTGCTGCCCCGGATCCACGCCCTGGGCGCACCCCGGACGCTGCTGCACCGCAGCAGTGTGAGCCCGGGCCGGGCCGGCGGGCTGAACCCGGCGGCCCCGATCCGGCTCGCCCCGGCGCCGGCGGTGACCCAGCAGCCGAAAATGCTGCTGATCGGCTCCTCCACCGGCGGCCCGGAGGCGCTGGGCCGGCTGCTGCCCACCCTGCCGGCCGGCCTGCCGGTGCCAGTGCTCATCGCCCAGCACATGCCCCCGGTGTTCACCACGATGCTGGCCGAACGACTGAACCGGCTCTCGGCGCTGACCGTGCGCGAGGCCTCGGCCGGTGACGTGCTGGCGCCGGGCACGGTGTACCTGGCTCCGGGCGACTTCCACCTGGAGGTCCGAGCCGAGTCCAAGCTCCGGTTGACGGCCGGGCTGTCCTCGGCTCCGCCGGAGAACTTCTGCCGGCCCTCGGTCGACGTGCTGTTCCGCTCGGCCGTGCAGGCGCTGGGCGGCGCGCTGCTGGCGGTGATGCTGACCGGCATGGGCACCGACGGGCGCGAGGGCTCCCGGTTACTGGTCTCGGCCGGTGGCCAGGTCATCGCCCAGGACCAGGCCACCTCGGTGGTGTGGGGCATGCCGGGGGCGGTGACCAACGCCGGCCTGGCCAGCGAGGTCCTGCCCCTGGATGCCATCTCCGCCGCTGTGGTCCGCCGCCTGGGCCGCCCGGCCGGCTCCCCGTCCCGCCTGGCGCCGGACCCGGGCGCAGTGGTGAGCGCGCTATGAGAACCGAGGAAGCAGCGCCATGACCGTCAGCCCCGCCGCCTTCGACTGGGTCCGGACCGTCGTCGCCACCGATGCCGCCATCGTGCTCGAGCCGGGCAAGGAATACCTGGTGCAGTCGCGGCTGGCCCCGCTGGCCCGGGCCGCCGGCCAGCAGGACGTGACCGGCTACATCGAACGGATCCGCGCCGGCGCCGACCGCCAGGCCCGGGCCCAGATCGTCGACGCCCTGACCACCAACGAGACCTCGTGGTTTCGCGATGGCCGTCCGTTCACCGCGCTCGAGCGGGTGATCCTGCCCGAACTGGTGCAGCGCCGGGCCGCGACCCGCTCGCTACGGATCTGGTCGGCCGCCTGCTCGACCGGGCAGGAACCGTACAGCCTGGCCATGCTGCTGACCGAGGCGACCGGACCGGGCTGGCAGAACCAGATCCTCGGCACCGACCTGTCCCCGACGGTGCTGGCCCAGGCCGCTCAGGGAAGCTACAGCCAGATCGAGATCAACCGCGGGCTGCCGGCCAACCGGCTGGTCTCGCACTTCACCCGGGACGGGATCCGCTGGCGGGTGAACGAGAACCTGCGCCGGATGGTCAGCTACCGCGAGCTGAACCTGGCCCAGCCGTTCGGTGCGATCGGGCCGTTCGACATCGTCTTCCTGCGCAACGTGCTCATCTACTTCTCGACCGCGACCCGGCGCGACATCCTGACTCGGGTCCGCGCGGTGACCAAGCCCGACGGCTACCTGGTGCTGGGCGGCGCCGAGACCACACTCGGCGTGGACGAGCACTGGATTCGCCGTTCGGTCGGCAGCACGTCGGTGTACCAGCCGGGCTAACCGGCCGGGCGGCCGAGCGCGGCCCACCAGCCGCGACCGAGCAGGGTCAACGTCTCCTGGGGCAGCACGTCGGCGACGACGCTGGCCTGGACGTGCCCGCTGATCAGGTTCCACACCCCCTCGGCGCCGTCGGCCGCGGTCAGGCCGCCGGCGATGAAGGCCTGTACGGCCCGGAACTGGGCGGTGGCCGCGGTGCGGATGCGGCCGGTGGTGAAGGCCGCCCAGGATGCCTCGTGCACTGCTTCGGCCCAGGCCGAACCGCTCGAGCCGAGCAGGCCGTTGACCTCCCGCAGCCGGCTGCGCCCGTCCGCCCCGAGCCCGGCCAATCGGTCGAGCACGTCCTGCACGCCGGCCAGGCACGGGCCGAGATCGTAGCGGCGCGGCCCGATCCGGCCGGACAGCTCGAGGAAACCGGCTCTCAGCTCGGCCTGCAATCGTGGCGCCAGTCCGTCCACCCAGTCGGCGGCCAGGGCATCGAGCACGAGTTGCCTGGTGACGGCCAGTTGTGACGCGGTTACCGTCCCGTCGGCCTTCGCATCGGCCGCCCAGGCGAGAATATCCTTGGCCAGCAGGGTATCCAGATCGTCCAGATCGTTGATCATGCTCCGGCGCAGGCTGGCGATCATCACGCCCAGCTGGCTGCTGCCCTCGGCCGCCGGCTCCGGCTGCAGGGCCGAACCGCGCAAGGAGCCGGCCCCGAGCCAGGCCCGGGCCTCGGTCAAAGCCTGGCGAGCGGCCGGACTGACCTGATCGGAGATCGTGGCGGCCTGGGCCAGATCGTGCGGTCCGAAGGTGAGCGACCGCAGCAAGGTCTCGGCCAGTTGCGCTCCGGCCGGATGGCGCACCAGGTCGAATCCGAGCACCGGGGCGCTGACCAGCGAGATCGTCATGGCTCCATTGTTGGGCAGCCGAACCCGATCCGGTGGCCGAATTCGCGGTCAGGGTGAGCTGGATCCAACCCGCGGTCCCGGCATTTGCGGACGCTCGCTGGCAAACTCCGTCGGCTCCCGGGGGCCCGGGCCGCCGGTCAGCCGGCGACGGCGAGCTCGGCGCTCAGGTCCAGCAGGGTCGCCACGTCGAGCATCAGCAGCAGCTTCGCGTCCAGCTTGTAGGCACCGATGATGAACTGCCGCCATTCTCCGGTCAGGGTGTCCGGCGGCAGCTCGAACTGGGCCTCGTCGACCTCGATCACGTCGCCGATCCGGTCCACCAGCAGGCTCCACACCTCGTCGCCGCGCCGCACGACCACGCTCATCGCACCGTCGTTGTCGCTCGAGCGCACGCCCATCCGGGCTCGCAGGTCGAGGGTGGGAACCACCTGCCCCCGCAGGTTGATCAGCCCGGACACCCACGGTGACGAACACGGCACCGGAGTGCAGGGCTGCGACATCAGCACCTCTTGCACATCGGCGGCCACCACCGCACACAGGTGGTCACCGAGTTCGAACGTCGACAGCAAGGTTCCCATCAGCTCGCTCCTACCGAGTCGTAGTCGGCGTCGTAGTCATCGACCTGTTCGGCGGTGATCTCACCCTCGGGCTGGTCGTCGAAGTAGTGCGGGTCGGCGGCCAGGATGGCCGCGCGCACGTCGAGCATCTCGGTGACCTTGTCCTGGATCAGCGCCGAGCCGATCAGGCCGTAGTCCTCGACATCGCTGTAGACCGTGCTGCCCTCGGCCACGATGTCGACGATGTCCTCGACCAGCAGGGCAACGCTGCGGCCCCGCGAGGTGTAGACCACGCCGGGTACGAACTCGGCGTTGCTGTCGGCCAGTTCGCTGAGGTGATCGGCCAGCCGCACCACCGGCAGGATCTTGCCGCGGTAGCGGACCACGTCGCGGCGGCCGACGTGTTTGATGTCGGCCAGCGGGAACTGCTCGAGCCGGGTGACGACCTCCAGCGGCACCGCAACCCGCCGCTGGGCTCCGACGCTGACCACGAGCAGCTGTCGCTCGTCGTCGGCCCCGGACTGGCGGCTGGTGTTGGCCGCCTGCAGGTCGTCGTGCGCCTCGCCCTGCAGTTGCCGGCGGGACAGGCTGGCCACGTCGAGGATCAGCGACACCGCACCGTCGCCGAGGATGGTCGCCCCGGCGTAGAGCCCGATGTCCTTCAAGGCCCGGGGCAATGGCTTGACCACGATCTCCTCGGTGTCCAGCACCCGGTCCAGGACCAGTCCGAACCGGCGGCCGTTGCCTTCGAGCACCGCGACCACGGCGGCCATCCCGTCGTCGCCGGCCGGCCGTTGCAGGCCCAGCGCCTCCTCGAGCCGGACCAGCGGCAGCAGCGAACCGCGCAGCCGCAGTACCTGGGCTTCACCGACGGTCTCGATCCCGGAGGCGGCCCGCTCGGTGTCCAGGCTGACCAGTTCCAGCAGGCTGATCTGGGGCAGCGCGAAGCGCTGGCCGCACGATTCCACCGTCAACGCCGGCACGATCGCCAGCGTGAGCGGGATCCGCAACCGCCAGCAGGTGCGCTGCCCGGGCTCGGACTCGACCTCGATCGAGCCGCCGATCCGCTCGACGTTGGTCCGGACCACGTCCATGCCGACGCCCCGCCCGGACACGTTGGTGACCTTGCTCGCGGTGGAGAAGCCGGGGATGAACACCAGCTGCTGCAGCTCCTGGCTGCTCATCGTCTCGACCCGGCTGGCCGGGAGCAGACCCTTCTCCACCGCCTTGGCGGCCAGCTTCGGGCCGTCCAGGCCGCGGCCGTCGTCGATGACCTCGAGCAGCACCTGGCCACCCTCGTGCGCCGCCCGCAGCCGCAGCACACCGGTGCCGGGCTTGCCGGCCGCGGTCCGCTCGGCCGCCGGTTCGATGCCGTGGTCGATGGCGTTGCGCACCAGGTGGGTCAGCGGGTCCTTGACCGCCTCCAGCAGAGTCCGGTCGAGCTCGGTGTCGCCGCCCTCCATCTCCAGCCGGACCGTGCGGCCGAGCTGAGTGGACAGGTCGCGCACCACCCGGGGCAGCTTGGACCAGATGTGGTCCACCGGCTGCATCCGGGTCCGCATCACGCCCTCCTGCAGCTCGCCGGTGACCAGGCTGAGCTGGTGGGCGGCCCGGGACAGCTCCTCGTCGCCGATGTTGCCGGCGCGCTGGGTGATCTGGTTGCGGGCCAGCACCAGCTCACCGGCCAGCCGGACCAGCTGCTCCAGCAGGTTCACGTCGACCCGGATGGTGGCATCGCCGATGGCGCTGCGCACGTCCACCTCGGCCGGCTCGGCCTTGGCCGGCGGCTCCGCGGCCTCGACCGGGGCCGGCGCATCGGCTGCTTCCGGTTCGAGCACCGCGGCCAGCTCGGCCACCGCCGCCGCCTCGGCCACCGCCGCCAGCTCGGCCACCGCCGCCGCCTCGGCCACCGCGGCCGCCTTGGCCACGGCCTTGGCCGCCGCCGGCTGGGCCGCTTCGGCCAGCTTGGCCTCCAGCAGCTCCCGCAGCTCGTCGGCCAGCGGGGCGACGTCGACCTCGCCCTCGCTGCCGGTGTGCTCGATGCTGGCGAGCAGGCCCCGGACCTGATCGACCAGCCGCAGCAGCGCGGTCGCGATCTCCGGAGTCATCACCAGCACCCCGTCACGCAGCTTGGCCAGCAGGTTCTCCCCGACGTGGGTTATCGATTCCAGCTTGTTGAAGGCCAGGAAGCCGCTGGTCCCCTTGATGGTGTGGATGGTCCGGAAGATGCTGCCGAGCAGCTCGCGCGACCCGGGCGACTGCTCCAGCGCGACCAGATCCTGGTCGAGCTGATCGAGATTCTCATGACTCTCGATCAGGAACTCCTGAACGATTTCGGCGTCTAGCTCATCGGCAGACATCGGCGGCTTCCTAATTCCTCGTCGGTTCAGAGCTTGAAGGTGTTGACCGAGTCGTTCAGACCGGCGGCGATCTGGGCCAGCTCGGTCGCCGCGGCCGCGGTCTGGGTCGCGCTGCTGGCGCCCTCGGCCGCGGCGGTGGCGATCCCGGTGACGTTGGCCGCGATCTCGTTCGCGCCCAGGGATACCTCGCCGAGGTTGCGCACCATCTCGTTGGTGGTGGCCGATTGCTCCTCGACCGCGGCCGAGATGACCACCTGGATGTCGTTGATCTGCCCGACCACGGTGGTGATCTCGCTGATCGCGGCCACCGCCGCCTCGACATCGGCCTGCGTGGTCTCGACCCGGGCCGAGATGTCCTCGGTGGCCCGGGCTGCGGCCTGGGCCAGTTCCTTGACCTCGTTGGCCACGACCGCGAAGCCCTTGCCGGCCTCGCCGGCCCGGGCCGCCTCGATGGTGGCATTGAGGGCCAGCAGGTTGGTCTGCTCGGCGATCGAGGTGATCATCCGGACCACCTTGCCGATCTCCTCGGAGGATTCCCCGAGCTTGGCCACGGTGTCGTTGGCCGCCTGCGCGGTCACGCTGGCCTTACCGGCGATGGCGGTGGCCTCCGAGGCGTTGCTGGCGATCTCCTGGATGGCCGAACCCATCTGATCCCCGCCGGCCGCGACGGTGGCGATGTTGCGCGAGATCTGCTCGACCGCGGCCGCCACCACCTGGGTCTGGGCCGAGGACTGCTCGGCCGCTGAGGACAGCGAACCGGAGACCGCGCTCAGTTCCTCCGAGGACGAGCTGAGCAGCTGCGAGTTGTGGCTGATGTCGCCGATCACCTTGCGCATCTGGTCGATCGAGCTGTTCAGGGCCCGGCCCATGGCGCCGGTCTCGCTGCGGTCGCGGACATCGACCCGGCTGTCCAGCCGGCCGGCGGCCAGACCTTCCAGGGCCACCACGGTGGCCTGCAGCGGTCGGGTGATCGCCCGGCTCAACAGCAGACCGAGCGAGACCGCCGCCAAGATGGCCAGCACCAGCACCACCAGGACCAGGTTGCGGGCCGAAGCGTCGGCGGAGTTGGCGGCGGCCACCGTTCGGTTGGTATCGGTGTCCTCAACCTTCACCAGGTTCTGGACATCGTTGAGGACCTTCGTTCGCAACGGATCGACTGCCTTCGCATTCAACGCGACGAACTGCTGGAACTTGCTGGCCTGGGCCAGCGGCAACAGGGCCGCCCGCTGAGCCAGGTAAGCGTCAGCATCCTGCTTGAGCTGCGCCGCCAGTGCCGGGTCAGCCGGGTGGGACGACAGGTACCTGTCGATGCTGGACCGGAGGTCGGCGACGAAGCCGGCGTCCTGGGCGACGATCCCGCTCTTCTGGGCCGGATCCTGAGCGATGGCCAGGTCCCGGACGTTGACCTGCAGGCCCATGAAGTCGTAACGGACGGTAGCGATGGCCTCCAACGAGGCGACATTGCTCGTCTGGAGGTGGTGCAGTCGAGCGTTGGAGGAGGACAGCGCCGAGATTCCCAGCCACCCCACCACGCCCAGCAGCACGGACAGGCCGGCAAAGGCCGACAGCAACTTGCGCCGGATCGGCAGGTCTCGCAGCAGGCCGGCGAATCCGCCGCCGCGCGTCTGGTTGCCACCGTCGGTGTTCAGGGTCCCCATCGGGGCGTCTCCTCTCGAACGCGCCGGCCTCCTGCCGGTGCCTCTAAGTAATCGGCGTGGAAGCGCTTTGCCTTACCCCTGGCCGGGACTTCGGCCAACGAATCCGGCACCCCGTCCAGGCGATTCGGACCACGGGCGCGAAAGCCCCGCCACGGCTGGGGCAGCTGGTGACGCTTGCCCGGAATGGACCCGTGAGTGTGTCCAACTGCACGGGCCGAGTTCGCCCCGACCTCAACGACGCAGGGTGATTGCCGATGGGAACGCCAGACCGGACCAGTCAGCGGGCTGAGCCGTGGCCCAGGGACATGTTTGGAGAATCCGTTGCGCGCACTCGTGGTCGATGACTCACGCGCCATGCGCATGATCCTGCGCCGGATCCTGCTCGGCGTCGGCTTCGAGGTGACCGAGGCGGTGGACGGGCTCGACGCCCTGGCCCGCCTGAACGAGGACGAGCCGCCGGCGATCGCCCTGATCGATTGGAACATGCCGAACATGAACGGCCTGGACCTGATCAAGGAGATCCGGCGCCGGCCCGACTGTTCCCGGATGGCGCTGATGATGGTGACCACCGAGGGCGAGCAGAGCCAGATCGTGCGCGCGCTGGCTGCCGGCGCCCACGAATACGTGATCAAACCGTTCACGCCGGACGCGATCCGCGACAAGCTGGATCTGCTCGGCCTGATGCCGGCCGGGGTGTCCGAGTGAGCGCCACCGTCGAGATCCCCAGCAACGCCGATATCGCCGAGCTGGTCAGTGAGATCTGGTCGACGCTGTTCTACGAGCAGGAAGGCCTGATCGAGGTCGAGCCGCCGGCCGACCTGCCGGAACTGGTCGAGTCTCGGGTAAGCATCACCGGGCCCTGGCAGGCCAGCATCCGGCTCGGCCTGAGCGATGCCGCGGCTGAACTGGCCGCCCATGCCATGCTGGACGAGCCGCTGGGTTCCCTGACCCCGGCCGAAGTCGCTGACGCGGTCGGGGAACTGATCAACATCATCGGTGGCAACATCAAGTCCTCGCTTCCCGAGCCCTCGGCGATGTCCCTGCCGACGGTGTCCCGGCAACCCGCCCAGGCCCAGCCGGTCGGCGACGTCCGCCAGGTCGCGCTGCACTGGGGCGAGCACCTGGTGCTCATCACGATTACCCAAACCGCGAAAGCGAGCTGACCCGGTGCGAATCATCGTCGCCGACGATTCGGCGGTCATGCGCAAGATCGTCATCCGCACGCTGCGCCAGACCGGCCTGAGCAACCTGGACATCATCGAGGCCAACGACGGGCGCGAACTCGTCGACCTGGTCGCCGAACACGGCCCGGACCTGGTCCTCTCGGACTGGAACATGCCCAACCTGACCGGGATCGACGCGCTGGCCGAGCTCCGGGCTCGCGGTGACAGCGTGCCCTTCGGCTTCGTGACCTCCGAGGGCTCGGAGGCGATGCGCGAGCGAGCGACCGCGGCCGGGGCTCTGTTCCTGCTGTCCAAGCCGTTCACCGCCGAGACCATGGAAGACGCGCTGGCGGCAGTGGGCTGAGCCCGCCCCTCATCACTCCCCCGCCCGGCCCGTGGCCGGAACCGATCTGCATCGAGGAAGCACCATGCACCTGCCCCCCATCCTCAAAGTCCGGGAAATGCTGGAGACCCTGCTCGGCCGTGACGTGACGGTCGAGCCGTCACCGACCACCCTGGCCGGAACCGACACGATCGGCTCGCTGGTCGCCACCTACTGCGACGATGACGGTCGCAACCGGGCCATGCTGGGCTGGAGCATCGAGGGTGCGGCCAACGTCGGCGCCGCCCTCGGACTGATCGCGGCCCCGATGGCCAAGGAGATGGCGTCCGAGCAGTTCCTGCGGCTGGACATCGCCGACAACCTGGCCGAGGTCTCCAACGTCATGGCCGCCCTGTTCGACCTGCCCGGCAACCCGCACGTGCGGATGAACGGTCGCTACTGCCCGGCCGCCACCACGCCGGCCGAGCTGGCCTCCTTCCTCTACGCCAACCCGGACCGGCTCGATCTCGACTTCACGGTCAAGGGCTACGGCAGCGGCAAGCTCGCGCTGGTCACCTGGGAGTAACTCTCGAGCCCGGCCACCGGCCGAGACGGCCTGGTCCCACCCGAGTCTGGCTAGGCCAGAGCC
>Ga0187809_10000673_pt1 | contig 17439 bp, 20 predicted proteins | sample NC_wetland_sal_i_8_FD_132415 | JGI IMG/M metagenome (GOLD analysis project Ga0187809, IMG submission 132415) | Wetland sediment microbial communities from Neuse River Estuary, North Carolina, USA - ASW_4 | ecosystem: Environmental > Aquatic > Freshwater > Wetlands > Sediment | place: USA: North...
CTCTGCCTTCGGAGGGCAGCGCTCTATCCAGCTGAGCTACGGGTGCATCGAAGCGAAACCGCTCCGCTCGCGGCGATCCGCAGAGCCTGAGCTTCATAGACGATCTGCCGCGATGCTTCAACGCTCAATCGGCCAAGCGTCAAATCTTTGCGAAGAACGGCCTGTTTGCTTTTGTGGGACGGGAGGGCGCTTTCAACCGAAACCGCGATCGACCAACCAAGCGGAGCGTCTTTTCGATGAAATGAGACGGCAGCGAACCCGGATTGGGAATTTCCGCCCTGCGAATTGCCAGATCGAACGCGGCGCGTTACTCGAACGCCATGTCTCTCGAATCCGTCCGCGCCTTTTTCACCGTCCATGCTCCCGAAATTCCCGTTCTCGTAACCGAGGCGAGTTCGGCGACCGTGGCGCTTGCCGCCGAAGCCCACGGCGTGTTGCCCGAACAGATCGCCAAGACGATCTGCCTGCGTGCCGGCGAGGAGACGATGCTGGTCGTGGCGAGCGGCACCGCCCGGCTCGACAATCGCAAGTTCAAGGACAGGTTCGGCGCGAAGCCCAGAATGCTCGATGCGGAAGAAGTGAAGGAGGCGACCAGCCATCCGGTCGGGGGCGTTTGCCCCTTCGGCCTGCCGCGTCCGCTGCCGATCTATTGCGATCTCACGCTGAAGGCCTTCGACGAGGTCGTACCCGCCGCCGGTGCGACCAATGCGGCGGTTCGCCTCACGCCGCTCCTTCTGGCGGAGCTGACCGGGGCCGAATGGATCGACGTCTGCAAATCATCGTCTGACGAGAGTTGAGGCCGGGCGATAGCAAGACTGGCCCAAGGAGAGCCAATCTTTTTGGCCGGGAGGTGGACGCTGCCTCCTCATATGCCAATATGGGGCTGGCGTTCGCGCCGCGTTGCGTCGGCGCAAGGATCATCATCATGGGGTGCGCATCCTCGGATGCCTGCCACCCGTCATAAGCAAGGAAAGAAAATGTATCCGGATACTCTTCTCCATATCGACGGCGCCTGGCGTCCAGCCTCCTCCGGCCGCGCCATTCCCGTACTCAATCCGGCGACTGAGGAGCGCATCGGCACGGTCGCCCACGCCGATCGCGCCGATCTCGACGCGGCGCTCGCGGCGGCCGCCCGCGGTTTCGAGATATGGCGCAGGATGTCGGCCTATGAACGCTCCGGCATCATGCGCAGGGCTGCCCAATTGATGCGCGAGCGCGCCGGCGACATCGCCCGCCTGATGACGCTTGAACAGGGTAAGCCGCTTGCCGAGGCCCGCGGCGAGACGCTTGCGGCAGGCGACGTCATCGAATGGTTCGCCGAGGAGGCGCGCCGCGTCTATGGCCGCATCGTTCCGGCACGCCAGCCGGGCGTCAGTCAGCTCGTCATGAAGGAGCCGGTCGGCCCCGTCGCCGCCTTCACGCCGTGGAATTTCCCGATCAACCAGGTCGTGCGCAAATTGTCGGCCGCGCTTGCCGCGGGCTGTTCGATCATTGTCAAGGCGCCGGAGGAGACGCCGGCTTCGCCCGCCGAGCTCGTCCGCGCCTATGTCGATGCCGGCGTGCCGGCGGGCGTGATCAATCTGGTCTACGGCGTGCCGGCGGAGATATCCGAATATCTGATCCCGCATCCGGTTATCCAGAAAATCTCCTTCACCGGGTCCACGCCCGTCGGCAAGCATCTGGCGGCGCTTGCAGGGCAGCACATGAAGCGCGCCACGATGGAACTCGGCGGCCATGCGCCTGCGATCGTATTCGACGATGCGGATATCGATCGCGCCGCTACGGTTTTGAGCGCGGCGAAATTCCGCAATGCCGGCCAGGTCTGCGTCGCGCCGACGCGCTTCCTTGTCCAGGAAGGCGTGCATGACCGCTTCGTCGACAAGCTCGTCTCCATCGCAAAAGGCATCAAGGTGGGGGACGGCCTGGCGGAAGGCACGACGATGGGGCCGCTTGCCAATGAGCGGCGCATTCCGGCGATGGAGGCCTTGATTCAGGACGCGGTGCATCAGGGCGCGAAACTCGCGACAGGCGGCAAGCGCATCGGCAACAAGGGCTATTTCTTCGAGCCGACCGTCCTGACCGACGTGCCGGTCGAAGCGCGCGCGATGAACGAGGAGCCGTTCGGGCCGGTCGCGCTGGTCGCGAAGTTCAACAGCCGCGAGGAGGCTATTTCCGAGGCGAACCGTCTTCCCTACGGCCTCGCCTCCTATGCCTTCACCGGGTCGGGGGAAACCGCCGACATCCTTTCGCGTTCGGTGCAGGCGGGCATGCTGACCATCAACCATAATGGCCTTGCGCTTCCGGAAGTCCCCTTCGGCGGCATCAAGGATTCTGGCTACGGATCGGAAGGCGGCAGCGAGGCTGTGGAGGCGTACCTCAACACCAAGCTTGTTACGCACGCGGCAAGCCGTGGTTGAGTAGCTGAACCATTTCTGTAGAGCGCCCGCCAGGCTATTCTTTCTGGAGCGCCGACAAAATGATCATGGCGGCAATCGGCGCGAGTTCCCCAAGGATTCGCGCCGAAGCTTTTCGCACCGGCGATCGGCCGTGTTTGCAGCGCCAAAGTGCCTCCATGGACATGGTTTACCTTGTCCCGGCAGGCATCAATCCTTAGATGCGGAAGGCGGGATGTAACAAGCGGGAGAACGACCGGTGGAATTTGAGACCATGCGCAGCTTGACGCCCTCTCGTTCCGCCAGACCTGAAATTCCATCCGCGACGTGAAAGGCCTGACCCGGGATGGATTTTCTTACCCCGCAAGCGGTCAGCGCCTTTTTCCAGGTCATCGCGATCGACCTTGTGCTCGCGGGCGACAACGCCGTCGTCATCGGGCTTGCGGCCGCGGGCCTTCCCAAGGCCAATCGCGGCAAGGTCATCTTTATCGGCATTCTAGCGGCGACCGCGCTTCGCATTCTCTTTGCGGTTCTTGCGACCCAGTTTCTGCGTATTCTCGGGCTTGTCCTCGCAGGCGGCATTCTTCTCCTCTGGGTGACGTGGAAGATGTGGCGCGAGCTTCGCCATCCGCCCTACGACCCCGACGAAGCCCAGCACGCGATAGAAGACGCGGAAGCCGAGCAGATGCGGAAAGGGAAAACCTTCGGCCAGGCCGTGTGGCAGATCGTGGTTGCCGATCTTTCGATGTCGCTCGACAATGTGCTCGCCGTGGCGGGCGCGTCGCGCGACCACCCGATCGTACTGGCGGCGGGGCTCGTCCTGTCAATCGCGTTGATGGGCTTCGCGGCCTCGCTCATCGCGAGATTGCTTCATCGTTACCGCTGGATCGCTTATATTGGGCTTTTGGTCATTCTTTACGTGGCGCTCGACATGATTTTCCGTGGCGCGCTTGAGTTATGGCCGGTCGTCAACGACGCAGCAGCTGCAATCGCAAATTGAGCGGCGTTCCGGCGGGCAATGGTGGAGGGGGACGATGCTGGAACTCAGACCGAATTGCGAGTGTTGCGATCGTGACCTGCCGCCGGCCTCGGCGGAAGCGCGCATTTGCACGTTCGAATGCACCTTCTGTACCGCCTGCGCCGAAAATGTTCTTGCTGGCATTTGTCCCAATTGCGGCGGCGAACTGGCGAGGCGGCCCGTCCGGCCGCCGCGCATGCTGGCGAAATACCCGGCTTCGACAAGACGCGTGCTAAAAGCGGATGGCTGCGCCCCGAGCGCCGAGGCGCTCCGGAATGCCTAGGACGCTGGCGATCGTCGGCAACGGCGAAATGCGTGGGGGCGCAGCCGAGGCTATCGACGCAGCCGACCTCGTCATCCGTTTCAACGAATGCCGCTCCTACGGTTCCGGCGGCGCTCGCACTGATGTGGTCGCTGTCTGCAATACAGGTCTTCCGGCGAAGACGATGCTCGGTTCGGCTAGATGGCGCACGCATCCGGCGGTGGCCGCGGCTACGGAAATCTGGAGCGTGCGCGATCCGGCGAAGTTCGCGGAAATGCGCCCCTTGCTGGCGTTCTCCCATCCCGAACTCGACGATTTCTGCGACGACTATACCGGCCAGTTCGGGACTTTCTGTACCGCAACCGGCAAGACGCATCTCGTCATCGAGAGGACGATCCACGAAGCCATGGATCATGCGCTCCTGGCATTCGAGCCGGAGCGCTATGTCGTGCCGAGCAGCGGTATGATCGTGATCGGCTCCGTGCTTGAAAGATTTCCCGGCCACGATATCGTTCTTGCCGGCTTCGACCATAGCGGCTGGGAATGGCATCCGTTCGCAGCCGAAAGACGGCTCGTCGAACACTATATCGCGGCCGGGCGCATCAGCCGGGTCGGCGCGGGCCTGCCTGCGCGTTCCCGCGAAGGGGTGTGAGAAGCTGGCTACTCGGCACGACCATTTGTCGCCGCCACGATCCTTTCCGCCATTATCGCGATGTGGCATGAAGCCCATAATCGAGGGTGTCCGGTCATGATCGTCCTTGCATCGCTTCTTTCGCTCGTCCTGCTCCTGATAACGGCGCTGCATGTCTATTGGGGGCTGGGCGGCATATGGCCGGGCCGGGATTCCGCCTCCTGTGCAAACCTGGTGGTCGGGTTTGAGGAGGTGGACGAGATGCCGTCGCCGCTCGCCTGTTTTGCCGTTGCCGCCTGCCTGCTTCTGGTGACGCTTTGGCCGATGGCGGTGGTGTCCGCGTTCGCCACGCCTTTTCCGCCGGAAGGACTGGCTACCGTCGCGTTTTTCATCGGCCTTGTCTTTCTCGGAAGGGGCATTTTGGGCTTCACGCCGCAATGGCGACGGCTGACGCCGCGAAAGCCCTTTGCCGGGCTCGACGTGAAATTTTATTCGCCGCTTTGCCTGCTGCTTGGCTGTGGTTTTCTGTTTCTGGCGGTCAGCAGCTTTTCGGCGTAGAAACGATACGGCTTCGCGGGAAGGAAGGAATTGTGGAGATGAGCGTTACGCAATTGTCCGAGCGCCGGTCGAACCTGCCCTATTACGAAGAGCGCGTCGATCTGGCCGCCGCCTTGCGCTGGACGGCGAGGCTCAACATGCATGAAGCCGTGGCCAATCATTTCTCGCTTGCCGTCAACGAGGCGGAATTCCTCATCAATCCGAACATGATGCATTTCTCGCGCGTCAAGGCGAGCGACCTCGTGCTGGTCGACGGCAACGATCCGAAGACCATGGAGCGGCCCGACGCGCCGGACCCGACGGCCTGGGGCCTGCATGGCGCGCTGCATCGCAATTGCCTGCATGCGCGCTGCGTCATGCATGTCCACTCTGTCCATGCGACCGTTCTGGCGTCGCTGGCCGATTCGACCCTGCCGCCGATCGACCAGAATTCGGCGATGTTCTTCAAGCGCCATGTGGTCGATGAGAGCTATGGCGGACTGGCCTTTGAGGAAGAGGGCGAGCGCTGTTCGCGCCTTCTGTCCGATCCGAAGGTCAAGGTCATGGTGATGGGCAATCACGGCGTGCTGGTCATCGGCGATACGGTCGCCGATACGTTCGACCGGCTCTATTATTTCGAGCGCGCTTGCGAGACCTACATCAAGGCGCTGTGGACCGGAAAGCCGCTCAGGGTGCTCCCTGACGCGATCGCGGAAAAGGTCGGCACCGAGATGGACAATTATCCGGTCGCCTCAGCCGCGCGCCATCTCGCCCAACTGAAGCTCATTCTCGACGAGGAAGGCTCGACCTATCGGGACTGAAGAGAAAGGCCGATTCCTCATTGCGTCTTTCTTGCTTCCGATCTGACGACCAGGTCGGGTTCAAGCCGTTTCCCCATGACGCGATCGACATTGGGCATGTCGTTCGACGCGACCCATGCCGGTCCGTCGGTGCGGCCGTGATCGCGCCAGCGCTCGAGCAGGCGGCGCTCAAGTTCCTCGCGTGGAACCTCGAGAAAGATCGTGAAATCGAAGAGCGGCCGCAGCCCTGACCACGGCGCCTCGTCAAGGAGCAGATAATTGCCCTCGACCAGAACGATCTTGTGATCTCCCGAAACGATCTCCGCTGCCGCCCGGGCAAGCTCCATCGAGCGGTCGAAGACGGGAACGGCGATCTCGCCCGTTTCCGAACCGAGGCGTTTCAGCAGGCATTCGAAACCAGCGAAATCGAAGGTTTCGGGCGCGCCCTTGCGCTGGCTGAGCCCGCGCCGGGCAAGCACCGCGTCGTCATAGTGGAACCCGTCCATCGGCACGACGATGGCGGATTGCCCGCTGGAATTCATCGCCGCCGCAAGTTCTTCCGCGAGGGTGGATTTTCCAGATCCTGGCGCGCCGGCAATCGCGACAAGCGTCCTCTTGTCGTGACGGGCGCGACGGAAGATCGTGGCGGCGATATGGGCGATTTCGGACATGGCGGAAAACCTCGTTCAGCCAATCGGCTCAGCCGAGCCATTTCGCGTAATCGGAGACGAGAAGATGGAGCGGCGCCTCGTCTTCCTCGATATCGGAGAAGCGGCTGACAGGCTCGGCGAAGACATTGTCGGTCAGATCGTCGTTGACGGTCGAGACCTCGCCGATCAGCACATCTTTCCCCTCTGCCCAGAAGGCGTGCCACACGCCGGGAAGAAGCGTAACGCTTTCCCCCGGCTCCAGCCGCAATATGCCGCCCGGTTCGAGCGTCCTCGCAACGCCGTCCGTGCGCACCTCGACCGTGGCCCGCTTATCGACCATGCCGTCCGCGTTCGACATGAAGAGCTTCAGCGCCAGCGCGCCGCCGCCCCTGTTGATGATGTCCTCCGCTTTGATCACATGCCGGTGCATGGGCGAAAGCTGCTCGCGGCGCGAGATCATGATTTTTTCCGCGTAGAGCATGCCTCGCCCGGTCGCGAGGTCTGCGGCGTTGCCGTTCCTGACCGTGAACAGGAAAAGGCCGAGGCCGGCGAAATCGCCGCGGCCATAATCGGTGATGTCCCAGCCGAGGCTGTTCTCGATAATGCCGCCAATTTCGGCGCGCCGCTTGCGCATCTCGTCCGGCGACCAATAGGCGAAGGGCGGCAGCCGATAGCCGAAGGAGCGGATGAACGCGTCGGCTTCTTCCATGATCCGGTTGACACGCGAACGCTTCATTGCTGATCTCTCCTCATCCGCCATCATATCAGGCCAACGGCTGGTTTCCGATCATATTATGAGTCCACGGCCTGGCAGCTCAAGGCTGCGTTTCTGAATTGGAGAGATGAAGATGACAATCGCCACGCCGCCCTTCCGCGCCGACCATGTCGGCAGCCTGCTGCGTCCGCAATCGGTGAAGGATGCCCGCCGTAAATATTTCGAGGACAAGTCGATCGATGCCGAGGAATTGCGCGAAGTCGAGGACGCAGCCATTCGCGATGTGGTGAAGATGCAGGAAAACGCCGGTCTGCTGGCGGTCACGGATGGCGAGTACCGCCGCTCCTTCTGGCACTACGATTTTATCGGCGCGCTGACGGGCGTTGAACTCGTCGAGCGCGAGCCGGAAAAGGGCGTGGCATTCCATGGCGTCACGCTGCGCCCGATTTTCCCCACCATTACGGATAAGCTCGATTTTCCTGACGATCACCCGATGCTGGCGCATTTCCGCTATCTGGCTGGTGTCGCCAGTGTCGTGCCGAAAATCTCCATCCCCGGCCCGAGCGTCTGCCATTTCCGCACCGCCAAGGCCGATATCCATCCCAGCGAATATCAGGATGTCGAGGTGCTTTTCGCCGATCTCTCCAAAACTTATGCGAAGGCGGTGAAAGCTTTTTACGATGCCGGCTGCCGCTATCTGCAGATGGACGACATCTATTTCGCCTATCTCTGCGATCCGAAGATCCGCGAGCAGAAGAAGGCGGAAGGCTTCGACCCGGATTATCTCATCACCGCCTATGCCAGGATGATGCATGACGCCATCGCGGACCGCCCCGACGACATGCTGATCGCCATGCATATGTGCCGCGGCAACTTCAAATCGACCTGGGTGGCCGAAGGCGCCTATGACCCCGCGGCGGACGCCATCTTCAACCAGACCGGCATCGACGTCTATTTCATGGAATATGACACGGAGAGGGCAGGGGGCTTGGAGCCGCTCAGGCTGCTTCCGCGCGGCAGGAAACGCGTCATGCCGGGTTTCATCACCACCAAGGCCGGCGAACTCGAAAAATTGGACGATCTCAAACGCAAATTCGATCAGGCGTCGAAATACGCGGATATCAACCAGCTCGGCATCGCGCCGCAATGCGGCTTTGCCTCGACCGAGGAGGGCAACAGCATCACCGAAGATGATCAGAAGCGGAAGCTTGACTTGGTGGTGCGGACGGCGGAGGCGATCTGGGGCGGCGTGGACAAGTAGGAAAGCCGTCCCTAATCGTCATTTTGTTTCGGCGCATTGGGAGACTGCTGATCCGGCAGATCCTTGGGCTTGATCACGCGCGAATTGCCGGTCTTCGGCGGCCGTTTTGCCATGTTGTCGCCGACAGCGGGCGGCTTCAGCACGCCGCCGCAGGAGGAAAGCTTGTTGTTAAGGGCGGAAGAGCTTTCCTTCTTGGGGCCGTTATCTTTCGATCCCGGCGAGGCGCTGCAGGTCGTTTGCGGGTCGATCGATTTGGGATTGGGTTTCGGATTCTGCGCAAAGGCAGGGATCGCCGTGAAAACGACCGCCGATCCGAGCAGAACCATGGAGGGTCGCATTTCATTCTCCTTGTCAGCTGCGCGTCCGACAGGAGAAAAGAAAACAGGACGTCGCCTTAGCCTCCTCGTCAGACCTTCAAAAGGCTAACGCTGGCATTCCGCTCTTGTTCCTCGCCCGACCGGACAATGCGCCGCAACGTGTAACGGGAGAGCCTAAAGGATTCCGACCTCGACGGCGCGGGCGACATCCCCCGTCTTTACGGAAAGAGGGTTGCTGAGCGGCAACCCGAAATCCCGCGCCTCGATCTCGAATACGTCGCCTGCATTGGCGCTTATCCCGTCGGCGAAGGAGAGCGTCGCCGTGCCGAACATATGGACATGGATATCGCCGGGAACCCGGAAAATATCGTATTTGAAATGGTGGTGTTCGAGATTGTCGATCGTGTGCGACATGTTCTCTTCGCCGGAAAGAAACGGCTTTTCCCAGATCGTCTTGCCATTCCTGATGATCCGCGACGTGCCACGAATATCGCCGGGAAGCGCGCCGGTGCGGATTTCCGGGCCGAAGGAAGCCGAGCGCAGCTTGGAATGGGCGAGATAGAGATAATTGCGCCGCTCCATCACGTGGTCAGAGCATTCGTTCGACAAGGCGAAGCCTATCCGAAATGGCCTGCCAGAAGGCGAAATGACGTAGATGCCGGCGATCTCCGGCTCCTCGCCTGCATCCTCTGCGAAATGCGGGCTGACGATCGGCTTGCCCGGCGCGGTCACGGCGTTGCCATTGCCCTTGTAGAACCATTCCGGCTGTACGCCGACGCTGCCTCGCGCAGGTTTGCCGGCCTCGAGGCCCATGCGGAACATCTTCATCGAATCCGTCAAATTCTCTTCCGCCGCGGCCGCTGCTTTCTGGTGCATGGCGTCGCGGCTTGCCGCGGAACCGAGATGGGTAAGACCCGTCCCCGTCAGATGCAGATGGGCAGCGTCGTCGTGATGGATAGGCGACAGCAGACGTCCCTCGGCATAGGCTCTCTCAAGATCGACCACGTCGCCGGTGCCATGGGATTGGATGACGGCCGAGAGACTGTTGCCCGCGTCAAGCGCTTCCATTGCCAGCGAATGGACGCTTGCGGCGTCGCGGACGAGGCGGGCTTGCTCACCAGGGTTTTCGCGGACGGCCACTCCAATGCGACTGACACCAAGATCGATTTGCGAGATCAACACGTTCCTGTTCCTCCGGGGATTTTTGCGGCCAGCGGGGCCCAGCCGGTGCTTCGCCATTCCCGCTTTCGGGAAGGATAGTGCATAAGCCGCGCCCTTTGCCAACCTCGCTTTTCATCGGCCGGCTTCCTCGGGCAGAAAATTCTCCGCAATCCGGAACCTTCGTGATGGCCTTGAATTATCACCGATGATCGTCCCGACATCCAACCGCATTGAGGAGAGGCAGATCTTGCAGCCGCCACCATCCGATTCGCGGAAAGAAAGCGACAGCCACATCGTCGAGTTGATTCCCGCGTTGCGGGCGTTTGCGCGGACATTTTGCCGCGACAAGGCTGACGCCGACGATCTTGTCCAGGAGACGCTGACGAAAGGAATCGCAAATCTCGACAAGTTCGAGCCGGGAACCCGGATGAAATCCTGGCTGTTCACAATCATGCGCAACACCTTCTACACGAGCGTGAAGATCAGCCGTCGTGAAGCACCAGGCCTTGCCGCCTGCGCGTCAGACCGCCCCACGGCGGAAGCGACGCAGGAATGGAGCGTTCGTGGCCTCGAAGTCCACGAAGCGATCAACAGGCTTCCCGAGCATCAAAGGGAGGTGCTGGTGCTGATCGGGGTGCTGGGCGTCTCCTACGAAGAAGCGGCAAACATCTGTAATTGTGCGGTCGGAACGATCAAGAGCCGCTTGAACCGCGCGCGCGCCGGCATATTGGAGGAGTTGGGCGAGGAATCCTCGCGGACGTTGGTCGAGTCGGGCCCGAAGCTGGCTATCGACCAGCTCGATATGGACGAACGGATACGCCGGTGAGATTACGGAAGGCCAACCTTCAGTTGGGCTGTTTCCTCTGACGCCGCAGCAGCAATTCGCTCTGCAACTCGTTGGCAAGCTTCAGGAGACGCTCGGGAACCGCCTCCCCCTCGATTGCGGTTAGGAGAGATGCGATCCTGTCGTCGAGGGTTTGGAGGTCGAGCCTTTCCCCGGAAGATTCGGCTCTATCGAGCGTCGAGCGTGCCATATAGCGGGCCTTAACATTTGTTAGCTCGATTGCCAAGGTGTTGAGCGGCGGCCCAAAAAGCAAGTGGGCCGGCTTCAAACCCCCTGGAATATTGCGGGATGGCCAGCGCTTTTCCTCGCAATGAGCAATGGGAACGGATCGCAGGTGATCACACCGCTCTTCGGCCGGTAAAAGCGGATGCTGCAGGCCGGGCGGGACAGAAGCTCGTCTGCCGTTTCGTTGGCCAGGGCGAGAAGCCGGAGAAATCTGCCCTGTTCTTCCTGCCGCCAGGTCCGGCTGACGCAGCCCGCGCATCCTGACCTCAAACCCGCATACGGCATGATCGTTCCCGATCAACCACGGCCTGAAACGATTCTCTGGCGACGCGGGAAGACGCATTTACGGAAATAGCCAACTTACATCTTGCACTGCCCGTCCGATGTCGATTTTTATATGTATTCCAACAGTCCCCTGCGATCGGCAGGGAGACGGGGGATCACAGAGGGGAAACGTTCATGAGGATAGTATTGACGCTCCTCGCCGCGGCAGCGTTGGCGAGCACGACGGCCAGTGCGGCGATGGCGGCGAAATGGGACATGCCGATGGCCTATCCCGCAACCAACTTCCATTCGGAAAACGGCGTGGCCTTCGCCAAATGCGTGGCCGACGGTACGGGCGGCAAACTCGAGATCGCGGTGCATGCGGGTGGATCGCTCTTCGCTGGCAACGATATCAAGCGCGCCGTGCAGACCGGCCAGGCCCCGATCGGCGAACGCCTGATCTCCGCCCAGGCAAATGAAAATCCGCTTTTCGGCGTCGATTCCATTCCGTTTCTCGCGACCTCATTCGAGCAGTCGGAAAAGCTATGGAAGGCGGCCAAGCCGGCGATGGTGAAGCTGCTCGACAGCCAGAACCTCGTCTACATCTATGCGGTGCCATGGCCGCCGCAGGGTCTCTACACGAAGAAGGCGGTCAATACGGTCGCCGATCTCAAGGGCGTAAAGTTCCGCGCCTACAATGCGGCGACCGCCCGTATCGCCCAACTCGCGGGCATGGTGCCGGTGCAGATCGAGGCAGCCGATCTGAGCCAGGCGCTGGCGACCGGCGTCGTCGATTCCTTCATTTCGTCCGGCTCGACGGGCGTCGATTCCAAAGTATGGGAAAGCCTCGGCTATTTCTACAACGTCCAGGCGTGGCTGCCGCGCAACATCGTCTTCGCCAACAAGGACGCTTTCGACGCGCTCGACAAGGCAACGCAGAAGGTGGTGACGGATTGCGGCGACAAGGCCGCCGCCAACGGTCTCGCCAAATCGGAGGACCTTTCGGGCGGCTATCTGAAAACGCTCGCCGCCCACGGCATGAAGGTTCAGGACCCCAGCCCGGAACTCAAGAAGGAACTCGAGGGCTTCGGCAAGACGATGACAAAGGAATGGCTGCAGAAGGCCGGGCCCGAGGGTAAGGCGATCATCGACGCCTATGAGGCCAAGTAAGCAAATAAGAATGTGAGGGCGGCTGATCACAGCCGCCCCCTCATGTCGACACTTCCGACCGAGAGATAGCGGAATGCCCATAACCGACGAAAAGGGGCCGGTGCGCCGGTCCCTCGACACGCTTTATGATGCCGCGTCCGTGCTGGCGGCGGTCTGCCTTTTCCTGATGCTGGTCGTCATCGCCCTGCAGATGATCGCGCGCTGGACGGGAACGGCCTTCCCCGGGTCGACGCAATATGCGGGCTACCTCATGGCGGCCTCTTCCTTTCTCGCTTTCGCGCAGACCCTTAACCGGGGCGTCCATATCCGCGTGACGCTGCTTTTCAACGCGCTCGGTCCACGCAGCCGCCGACTGGTGGAATTGTGGAGCCTGCTCATCGCAACGGCCGCGGCTTGCTATCTCGCCCGCTTCGCCGTCAAAATGGTCTATTGGTCCTACAAACTCCATGACGTCAGTGAAGGCCAGGATGCGACGGCGATGTGGATGGCGCAATTGCCGATGGCGATCGGCGCGGTCATCCTCGCCATCTGCTTCATAGACAATCTTCTCACCATGTTATTTCGCGGCCGAGACAACATCCGCTCCGAAAATATCGAACAGAGCCACGCGGAGTAGGGACCATGCAGGATTTCTATCTGATAGGGATTTTCCTGTTCGTCCTTTTCCTGCTGCTCGGCACGGGCGTCTGGATCGGTCTTGCGCTCCTAGGCGTCGCCTGGGTCGGCATGGATCTCTTCACGCTCCGTCCGGCGGGCGACGCCATGATGACGGTCATCTGGCGCTCCGGCTCGTCATGGTCGCTGACGGCGCTTCCGATGTTCATCTGGATGGGCGAGATCCTGTTTCGGACACGACTGTCCGAGGACATGTTCAAGGGACTGGCGCCCTGGATGGCGAAGCTGCCGGGCGGCCTGCTCCACACCAATGTCGTCGGTTGCGCGGTTTTCGCCGCCGTATCCGGCTCCTCCGCCGCGACGCTTCTCACCGTGGGCAAGATGTCGGTGCCGGAACTCAGGAAGCGGCATTATCCGGAGCGCCATGTCATCGGCACGCTGGCGGGCGCCGCGACGCTCGGCCTGATGATCCCGCCCTCGCTGACGCTCATCGTCTATGGCGTGTCGATCAACGAATCGATCACCAAGCTGTTCATCGCGGGCATCCTGCCCGGCCTGGTGCTGGCTGCCTTCTTCATGATCTATGTCGCGCTGGTGTCGCGCTTCTCCAAGGATTTTCATCCCGATGTCGAGCCGCCGATGACCTTTTCGGAGCGCGTCTCCAACTCGCGTTTCCTCATTCCCGTCATCCTCCTCATCCTCGTCGTCATCGGCTCCATGTATGTCGGCATCGCGACGGCGACGGAGGCGGCCGCCTTCGGCGTCGTCGGATCGCTCATTCTGGCGGCGGCGCAGGGATCGCTCAATTGGAAGACCTTTCTCGAAAGCCTTATGGGAGCGACGCGCACCTCCGCGATGATCACGCTGATCCTTTCGGGCGCCGCTTTCCTGTCGCTGTCGATGGGATTCACCGGATTGCCGGAGAACCTCGCCCAATGGATCAACACGCTCGGACTGTCGAAATTCGAACTGCTGATGGCGCTCCTCGTCTTCTACATCATTCTCGGATGCTTTCTCGACGGCATCTCGGCCGTGGTGCTGACCGTCGCGGTTGTCGAGCCGATGATCCGTCACGCCGGGATCGACATCATCTGGTTCGGCATCTTCATCGTCGTTGTCGTCGAGATGGCGCAGATCACGCCGCCGGTCGGCTTCAATCTGTTTGTCATGCAGGGCATGACCAACCACCAGATGAACTATATCGCGCGCGCGGCATTTCCCATGTTCATGATCATGGTGCTGATGGTCTTCGTTCTCATCGCCTTCCCCGACCTCGCGACCTGGCTGCCCGACCATATGCGCCTCGGACCGGGAGGCTGAGATCCGGTTATCTGCGCTTGCCGACAAGCTCCATGTCGAAGTTCACGACATTGGAATAGATCGGCGTGCCGACATCCATGCCGTAGGGAGAGCGGAACACCTTGCCGCTGACATGGAAGCTGACTGCGTTGCCGGACAGGCTTGAAAGCTCGGCATTGAAGACTGCGGGGCCGGTATGGCCGTGTGCCGTCAGAAGGCCGGTGATGGAGGCTGTCTTTTCGCCCGTGCGCCTCACCGCGGTCGAGCGGAAGTAAATTGTGGGGTTGTCGGCGACGTCGAACACCGCATCCGATTTCAGGAAGGAATCGACCCGCTGCTGGCCCGTCACAACGCTGGCCGGCATGATCGTGATGGTAACGGAAGACCGATTGATATTCTTCGGATCGATTTCGATCCAGCCGTTGAACTGCCTGAACTTGCCGCTGATGCCGGCCCCGGCGACGCTGGAGATAGAAAACCCGAGCGAAGAGGTCCGTGCCGAAAGTGCGTAATGGCCTGCGACGTCCGAGAGATTTGTCGCCGCGAGCGCTGGCGCCGGGGCTGCGATTGTCAATGCCACGAAAGAAAGCAGGGCTGCGGTACGCATCTTGTTCTCCCTTGCGGTGTCTGACGAAAACGGATGCGGCGCCGGATTCTTCCCGCGGCGGCTTCACGTCCTTGTCATCGCTTCGTGAGCGGGTGTGCCGGCCGGATTATCCGTTTCAGCACCGTATCGTGGAGCAGGAAATGATGCCTGAGCGCCGCCAGGACATGAGCAGCGACGATCGCGAGCAGAATCCATCCGAGGACGATATGGGTTGTCGTCCAGAAGGCTTCGGCCGCGTCGGACCGCTCCAGCGGCAAGTCGGGCATGACAAAGAGATAGAAGGCGTAGGTCGGAATCTCGAGCACGGAGGCGGAAACGAGCGCCCATCCGGATAGCGGGAGGAGAAGCATCAGCCAGTAAAGGCCGCGATGCACAGAGCCAGCCGCCAGCTTTTCGAACAGGCTCATTCCTCCTGGCAGGAGCGGCCGCGGATTGACAAGACGCCACGAGAGACGAAGAAGCGCCAGCGCAAGGATGAGCAAGCCGACCGATTTGTGCCATTGGATGAGGCCGAACGCCGAACGCGGGCCGGCGAGATGCTCCATTGTCCAGCCAAGGCCCCATTGGCCGATGATGAGGATTGCGATCGTCCAGTGAAACAGGATCGCAATCCATCCGTAACCGGTCGAACTGTTGCGCAGCATGTGGCCTCCTTGCGAGAGGCTAACGACGAAAACAAAACAAGTCTTCCGCCGCGTGGCACGCGCGTCAGATCATCGCCAGCGGCTCCTTGCGCGCGGGCGGCGGGAAAGTACGGTCGAGTTCGGCAAGCTCGGCCTCGGTTAGGTCGATGTCCAGCGCCGCCCTGTTCTGACGGACGTGATCGGGTTGGATGGCTTTGGGAATGGCGATGACGCCCTTTTGCCGCAAAACCCAGGCGAGCGCGATCTGGCTTGGCGTCACCCCATGCCGTCCCGCGATCGCGTCCAGCCTGCGATCCCTGCCAAGTCGCCCCTGATCGACCGGTGAATAGGCCATGAGCGGAATGCCGCGCTCTTGCGACCAGGGCAGCAAATCGTATTCGACGCCGCGGCTGGCCAGATTGTAGAGGATCTGGTTGGCCTGCGCCGCCTTTCCGCCTCCGATACCGAACAATTCCTCCATGTCGTCGGTATCGAAATTGCTGACGCCCCAATAGCGGATCTTGCCGTCGCGCTTCAGTGTCTCCAACGCGCCCACCGTTTCGGCAAGCGGTGTGCGGCTGCGCCAATGCAACAGATAAAGATCGATGCGATCGGTGTCGAGACGACGCAGGCTCGCCTCGCAGGCCTTGATAACGCCGGAACGCGAGGCGTTGGAGGGCAGCACCTTGCTTACGAGGAAGACTTTGTCGCGCTGGCCTGCGATCGCCTCACGCGTCACTTCCTCGGCGCCGCCCGAGCCATACATCTCCGCCGTATCGATCAGAGTCATTCCAAGATCGATACCGAGCTTCAGCGCGGCGATTTCGGCGGCGCGCCGGTTGCGGTCCTCGCCCATGTGCCACGTGCCCTGACCAAGTACGGGCACCCGTTCGCCGGAGGGAAGGGCGACCGTGCGCATGTCCGCCATCGGCTATCCTCTCAGCACGCCGCCCGTCTGCTTGCCGACATTCTCGACGATCTTCGCGGCGAGCGCTTCGAAATCCTCTTCGGTCAGCGTCTTCTCGACCGGCTGGATCGAGACCTCTATGGCGATCGACTTCTTGCCTTCGCCAAGCGCCGCGCCTTCGAAGACGTCGAAAACCGAGACGCCTGTGACGAGCTTCTTGTCGGCCGAGGACGCCGCGCGGACAATCGCGCCGGCCTCGACATTCCTGTCGACGACGAAAGCGAAGTCGCGCTTCACCGCCTGGAAATTGGAGAGGTCGAGCCTCGGCTTGGTGCGCGTCGCCTTCTCGCGCGGCGCGGGGATGGCGTCGATGAATATCTCGAAACCGGCGAAGGGACCGGAAACATCCAGTGCTTCGAGCGTCTTCGGGTGGAACTCCCCGAACGTGCCGAGCACAAGCTTCGGACCAAGCTTGAAGGCGCCGGAGCGGCCGGGATGATACCAATCCGGACCGCCCGCCTCGATCTGCAACTTGTCGATCGGCGCGCCCGCCGCCTCCAATGCCGCGAGAGCGTCGGCCTTGGCGTCGAACACATCGACCGGCGCGGCATTGCCCGACCAATGCCGGCCGCTTCCCTCCGCCTTCGCGGTGCCGCGCCTGATGCCCGCCGCGGCGCGGCGTTGCTTCTCCGGCGTATCGCTTTCATAGGCGCCCGATACCTCGAACAGAGCCACGTCGGCGAAACCGCGGTCGGCATTCCGCTGGGCCGCCGCCAGAAGGCCCGGCAGAAGCGAGGGCCGCATGTCGGACATATCGGCCGCGATCGGATTGGCGAGCTTCAGTTCCGGCTGGCCGCCGCCGAAGAGTTTTGCATGTTCCTCGGGAATGAACGACCAGGTGACGGCCTCCATCATGCCGCGCACGGCGAGCGCACGCCGCGCCGCGCGCGTGCGGATCTGGAGCGGGGTGAGGATTTTTCCGTTCACCGCGTCATGGCTGACGAGCGGCGCCGGCGCTATTTTGTCGACGCCGTGGATCCGCATCACCTCTTCGACGAGATCGGCCTTTCCGTCGATGTCGGGTCGCCATGACGGCGCCTCGACGTCCGCGATATAGCCGCCGCCTGTCGCCTTGAAGCC
>Ga0187809_10000674_pt1 | contig 17419 bp, 12 predicted proteins | sample NC_wetland_sal_i_8_FD_132415 | JGI IMG/M metagenome (GOLD analysis project Ga0187809, IMG submission 132415) | Wetland sediment microbial communities from Neuse River Estuary, North Carolina, USA - ASW_4 | ecosystem: Environmental > Aquatic > Freshwater > Wetlands > Sediment | place: USA: North...
CCATCACCGAGAGGGGCACGTCGATGATCACGTCGATGCTCACCGAAGCGGCTTCGGTGGGCCTCAGCTTCATCGAAGGCGCCGTCGTCCTGATCATCACCGCGATCTATCTCGCGGCACAGCCGCGCCTCTATCGCCGGGGCATCGTCGCGATGTTTTCTCCGCAGGCGCGGCCGCGCGTGCGCGAGGTCGTGGAGCTCGTCGAAACGACGTTGCGCCGATGGCTGCTCGGCCAATTGGTGCTGATGCTGATCGTCGGCGTGCTGACCTTCCTCGCGCTGTTCTTCATCGGGCTGCCCAACCCGGTCGCGCTGGCGCTGATCGCCGGCATCGCCGAGATCGTCCCTTACGTCGGTCCGTTCATCAGCGCCGTTCCGGCGTTGCTGGTCGCGCTGACGATCGGTCTCGGCCCGGTGCTGTGGACGGCCGGCGCCTATCTGCTGGTGCATCTTGTGGAAGGCTATGTCGCCGCGCCGATGCTGGAACGGCACTTCGTCACCATTCCGCCGGCGCTCGTGCTGATCGGCATCGTCGCCGTCGACCTCATCTTCGGCACGATCGGCATCCTCCTCGCCGCGCCGATCACCGTGGTGATCTACGCGCTGGTGAAGATGACCTATGTCGACGACCCGCTCGAACTCCACACCGGCCAGTGAGCCGGCGGCCGCTTGATCGAGGCGCGGACTTCTGCGAATGACAGCCCGGTTCATTCGGGGGTGCAGGTGACGCAGCGCAAGATCCTGATCGCGGGCGCCGGGCTCGGCGGACTGGCCGCGGCGTCGTTCCTCATGCAGGACGGACACGCCGTCGAAGTCTACGAACAGGCTGGACAGCTCGAGGAAGTCGGCGCCGGAATCCAGATCAGCGCCAATGCGATGCACGCGCTGCGCCATCTCGGCGTGGAGGACGCGATTCGACGCGTGGGCGTGCGGCCCGGCGCCTACGTGTTCCGGTTGCACGACTCCGGCGAGGAAATCCAGCGCTTCGCGCTGTCCGACGAGCACGAACGGCTGCACGGTGCGCCGTACACGCAACTGCACCGCGCCGACTTCCACGGCATCCTCCTCGATCGGGCGCGCGCGCTCGATCCGTCCGTCGTGCGCCTGAACAAGCGCGCCACCGGCTTCACGGAAGACGCCGACGGCGTGACCTTGACCTTCGCCGACGGCTCGAGCGCACGCGGCGACCTGCTCGTCGGCGCGGACGGGCTGAAGTCGGCCGTGCGGCGGCAGATCGCCGGCGAGGTGCCGGCCAACTACACCGGCGACGCGGCGTGGCGCATCACCGTGCCGATCGAACGGCTGCCACCGAACCTCGTCGAGCAGGTGATGTCGGTGTTCCTCGGGCCCGGCGGCCACGCCGTTTGTTACTACGTGCGTGGCGGTGCGCTGCTGAACTTCGTCGGTCTGCACGAGACGGACCAGGTGTCCGAGGAATCATGGACCGTGAAGATGCCGTGGGAGCGCCTGAAGGCCGACTTCCAGGGCTGGCACTCGATCGTCCAGACCATCATCGACGCCGCCGACCACGACCAGTGCTTCCTGTGGTCGCTGCACAACCGTCTTCCTATCACCAACTGGAGCACGGCGCGCGCGACGCTGCTCGGCGATTCCGCGCACGCGACCCTGCCCTATCTGGCGCAGGGCGCGGTGATGGCGATCGAGGACGGCGCGGTGCTCATGCGCGCCTTGCGGCAGGAGCAGGACATCGCGTCGGCGCTCCAGCTCTACCAGCGCAACCGCATCGAGCGGACGTCGCGCATCGTGCTGCAGTCGACCGAGAACCGCCGGCGCTTCCACCTGCGGACCCAAGCGGCGATCCGCGCCGAGTTCGCCAGGGCGAACGAGGGCGCGGACCGCAACAACTGGCTCTATTCGTACAATCCGATGACCGTGCCGCTGATCTAGCGGCCGCTCACTTGCCGGCGATCTTGGCGGCGTCGGCGCGCACGCTCGAATCGACGAGCTGCGACACCGGCACGACCTTCGGGATGACCTTCGCCTTCACGAACAGGTTCTCCATCCACTCGATCCGGTCTTCCGGTACGGCCAGAGTCGGGTCGATCTGCTTGTCCTTGATCGCCTGGTCGTAGATGAAGGCGGCGCGCTTGTCGTCGGCCTTGGCGTGCGTCATCTCGTGCGTGAGCTTGACCACCGCGTCCTTGTGGCCTTCGGCGTATTTGTAGGCGTCCATCTCGGCGGCCATGAACTTGACGAGATCGTCGCGCCGCGAGGCGAGCACCTTGCTGTTAGTGGCGACGCACAGGCGCAGGAATTTCGGAACGGTCTCGCGCGCCGACATCAGCACGTGGATGTTCTTCGGCATGATGGCGACGAACTCGTTCGACACCACCGCGGCGTCGGTCACGCCGGCGACCAGCGACTTGTAGCGGTCGAGATCGGCGCCCTGGGTCGCGAACTTCACGTCCGAGACGGGGATGTGGTTGACGTCGAGCATGCCCTTGAACACCAGATCGGGCAGCGAGCCCGGCGACGAGATCGCCACGGTGTGACCCTTGAGGTCCGCCGGCGTCTTGATCGAATCCTTGGCGAGGACGACCTGCGGCATGCCCGGCCAGGTGCAGCCGACGATCTTGACGCCGGTGCCGCGCGCCGCGGCGACGATCGCCTCGGCCGCGCCCATGTCGACGCTGTCGATCTCGCCGGCGACCAGCGCCTTCATCAAGGTCGCGCCGGCCTTGATCTGGGTGAGCTCGACCTTGAGGCCGTATTTCTTGGCGAAGCCGTCACTCGCCACCATGCCGATGATGCCGGAATCGGCCTTGGCTTCGAGGATGCCATGCTTCCACACGTGCTCCTGCGCGTTGGCCGCGCCCAAGGCCGCCAGCAACAGCGCCGCGGCCGCGACGGCGGATTTTGACAGAATGGACATGCGCCTCTCTCCCGAATGTTGTTGTTGCGGCGCCGGTGGCCCGGGCCGTTGTCGCCGAAGGGCAACGTTACAAAAAGCTGGTCCGGCCTCGCAATGCCAAACCCGGCCGCGCCGGGACCTCAGTGCCCCGTTGCCACCGCGGCCAGCTTGACCGGATCGGGCAGGCTGTTGCCGCGCCAGACGACGTGCATGTCCGGCCGCACCAGCAGCAGATCGTGACCGTAGATCTCGCGCGGCCGTTCATCGGCGATGTCGAGCACCGCGAACGGCGCGCCGTGGGTAGCGAAAGCCTTGGCCAAGGCCTCGCCGCTCGCCTGCGAGCGGCCGAGACGCAGCAAGGTGTAGCCGTCGCCGATCAGGTCCTGCATGGCGCGGCCGTCGTCGAGCCACGCGTGCGGCAGACGCGCGCCCGGCCATGTCGACGGCACGTAATGCATGAACTCGTCCGGCGGACCTTCGCCCCGCTCCTCGCAGATGATCGGGGAGCCGCGATAGCGATAGCCGAGCTCGGCGCCGATCATCTCGTTGCTCTTGCGCTGCTCGACGTCGGCGATGCGGATGAGGTTGGCGCGCGCGGCCTCGCCTTCGGGCGTTTTGTCGTTGATTTCCGGCTTCCAGGCCGAGCGCCAGGCGCGGCGGCCGCGCGAGGCCTGCCGCGAGGCTTCGACGTTGCGGATGCCGATCTGGCGGCGCTCGGTCTCGTAGGAGGCGAGCAGGTTCGGCCCGCCCCAGCCCTGCAGCGTGGCGGCGAGCTTCCAGCCCAGATCGACGGCGTCGCCGACGCCGCTGTTCATGCCGAGACCGCCGGTCGGGATGACGAGATGCACCGCGTCACCGGCGAGGAAGACGCGGCCCTCGCCGTAATTGTCGGCGACGAGAAGGTTCTGCCGCCACGGTGCGCAGGACAGCATCTCGTACTTCACCGGCATCGCCACGGTCTTCTCGAACATGCGCTTCATGTCCTCGTCCGAGTCGACGACGGCGTGCAGCGTGAAGTGCCTGGTCGAGTCCTGGACGATGAGGAAGGTCGCGTGGTTGTCGGCGACGTGATAGTGGCGACCCTTGCCGATCGGGATGCGGTCGAACAGGTCCTCGCAGTAATAAAGCGCCTGCCGCAACTGCAGCAGGTTGGCCTCGCCCTGCAGCTTGATGCCGAGCTGGCGCCGCACGTTGCTGGAGCCACCGTCGCAGCCGACGAGATAAGTACCGGTGATGTCGACGACGCTGCCGTCCTTGGTCTTCACCTTCGCGGTCACGCCGCCGGCATCCTGCGTGAACGACACGAATTCGTGCGAATAGCGCACGTCGACGCTCGGCAATGTCTCCGCGACCGACTTGAGCAGCGGCTCGAGCGTGTATTGCGAGATGAGCTGATAGGGCTCGAGCGGCAGCGTGCCGTCGTTGTGCGATTCGATTTCCGCCTGCGCCTCGGCCACCGACGGATAGGGCAGCCGCAAGAGCGGCGGCTCGATCAGCGACGTGATGATGAACACGTCCATCGGGACGTCGCGCGGATACCCCGCCTCGCGAATCTTTTTCGCGATGCCGAAGCGGCGGTAGATTTCCATCGTCCGCGCGTTGCAGCGCTCCATCTTCGGCAGGAACTGCGGCGCGTCTTTCTGCTCGAGGAGGATGCAACGAATGCCGCGGCGGCCAAGGTCGATGGCGAGGGTCAGACCGACAGGGCCGGCGCCGACAATGATGACTTGCGTATCCAAAACGACAACTCACGTTATTCGGAAGGGTGCGCCTTCCCTAGCATCGCGGGTGCGATTGGAAAAGCGGGCCCGCGCCGGCGGCGCCGCGGCAAAAGAGGACCCGGCTCCGCTACCACTCGGCTGGCTCGGCCTGTCGGCGCCGTCTATAAAGTTGTGGCAACGCGGATGATTCGATGTCTACAACCACTTCCGGCGGCTACAGCTTCACCGCCCTGCTCCCGGACGAGGCCGCCACGCGGCGCCTCATGCTCGACATCGCCGCACTGATCGAGCCCGGCGACCTGATCACGCTCTCGGGCGACCTCGGCGCGGGCAAGAGCACCTTCGCCCGCGCCTTCATTCGCCACGCCGCCGGCGACGAGACGATCGAGGTGCCGAGCCCCACCTTCACGCTGATGCAGAGCTACGACCTGCCGCCGTACCGGCTGCTGCACGCCGACCTCTACCGCATCGGCAACGCCGACGAGCTGGCCGAGCTCGGCTTCGACGAGCTGCGCGAGGGCGCGGTGACGCTGCTGGAATGGCCGGACCGCGCCGAGGTGCTGCTGCCGCCCGACCGCCTCGATCTGGCGCTGACGCTGGCGCCCGACCAAGGGCCGACGGTGCGCCACGCGCGGGTGACCGGCTACGGCATCTTCGCCGGCCGCGCCGAACGCATGGCGCGCATCCGCGCCTTCCTCGGCGCCAGCGGCTTTACCGAGGCGTCGCGCAAGCGCATCCAGGGCGACGCCTCGACGCGCTCCTACGAACGGCTGATGCGCGACGGCGTCTCGTACATCCTGATGAACTCGCCGCGGCGGCCGGACGGCCCGCCGGTGCGCGACGGCAAGCCGTACAGCGCGGTCGCGCATCTCGCCGAGACCGTCACGCCGTTCATCGCCATGGCGCGCGGCCTGACCGAGCGCGGCTTTTCGGCGCCGCAGATCGTCGCCGCCGACCGCGAAGCCGGCCTCATCGTGCTGGAGGATCTCGGCAGCGAGTTGGTCGTCACCGGCGAGCCCGCGGTGCCGATCGAGGAGCGCTACGCCGCGGCGACCGACGTGCTCGCGGCGCTCCACGCCATGGAGCTGCCCGACCTGCTGCCGGTCGAGCCCGGGCTCGATTATCAATTGCCAGGTTACGATCTGCCGGCGCTGCTGATCGAGGCCGAGCTGCTGCTCGACTGGTACCTGCCGAAGTTCAACGCCACCATCTCGAACCCCGGCCGCGACAAGTTCCTCGCCCTCTGGCAGGACGCGCTGACGCCGGCGCTGGAGGCACCCGCAAGCTGGGTGCTGCGCGACTATCACTCGCCCAATCTGCTGTGGCTGCCGGAGCGCGAAGGCATCGCGCGCGTCGGCCTGCTGGACTTCCAGGACGCGGTGATGGGCCCGGCCGCCTACGACGTCGCGTCGCTGCTGCAGGACGCGCGCGTCGACGTGCCGGAGGCGATGGAGATCGCGCTGCTGACGCGGTATTCGCGCGCGCGCCGCGCCGCCGATCCGGCGTTCGACCCGAAGCTGTTCGCGCAGCTCTACGCGACGATGGCGGCGCAGCGCGCCACCAAGATCCTCGGCATCTTCGCGCGGCTGGAGAAGCGCGACCACAAGCCGCAATATTTGCGTCACATGCCACGCGTATGGGCCTATCTCCGCCGTTCGCTGGCGCATCCGGCGCTGGAGGCACTGCAAAGCTGGTACCGCGTCCACGTACCGGCACTCAGGACTTGAGTTCATGGCATCACATCCGCGCACGGCGATGGTGCTGGCCGCAGGCCTCGGCACGCGCATGCGGCCGCTCACCGACACGATGCCGAAGCCGCTCGTGCCGGTCGCCGGCAAGCCGCTCCTCGACCACGTGCTCGACCGGCTCGCCTCGACGGGCGTCGACCGTGTCGTGGTCAACGTGCATTACCTCGCCGACCAGATCATCGCGCACACGGCGTCGCGCACGAAACCGCGCGTCACCATCTCCGACGAGCGCGGGCTGCTGCTCGGCACCGGCGGCGGCGTGGTCAAGGCGTTGCCGGAGCTCGGCGCCGCGCCGTTCTTCCACATCAACAGCGATACGATCTGGATCGACGGCGTCACGCCGAACCTGACGCGGCTCGCGGAGGCGTTCGACGCGGCGACGATGGACGCGCTTTTGCTGCTCGCGCCGACCTCGGGATCCGTCGGCTACGACGGCCGCGGCGACTTCACGATGGCGACCGACGGCCGCCTGCGCCGACGTGGCGAGCGAGAGGTGGCGCCCTTCGTCTATGCCGGCGCGGCGATCCTCGCGCCGGCGCTGTTTGCGGACGCACCGGCGGGCGAGTTCTCGCTCACCGACCTGTTCGACCGCGCGGCCGAGGCCGGCCGCCTGCACGGCCTGCGCCTCGAGGGCCTGTGGATGCACGTGGGTACTCCCGAAGCGGTCGGCGAAGCCGAAGCGGCTATCCGCAAAAGCGCTTCATAACTCGCGCGCTGGTATATGCTCGCGCGCATGCCGGCGAGTCGCGCCAACGTCTTCACCATTCCCGCTTCGGCGCCGTTCCTGACGGTGCTGATCGACGCCTTGCGCGACGGCCGCCTCGTGCGCGGCTTTCCGGGACACGCCGATCCGCTCGAACTCGCGCGTGCGACGATCTACCTGCCGACGCGGCGTGCCTGCCGCCTGGCGCGTGACGTCTTCCTCGACCGGCTCGGCGCCGAGGCGGCGATCCTGCCGCGCATCGTGCCGCTCGGCGACATCGACGAGGACGAGATCGCCTTCGCCGACGCCGCTACCGCCGAACTGGCCGAGGCGGCGCTGGCCATCCCCGACGCGATCGCGCCGCTGGAGCGGCGCCTGCTGCTGGCCGAGCTCATTCTCAAATGGGCGAACGCGGCCGAACTGCGCGGCGCCGAAGGCTCGCCGCTGATCGCCAACACGCCGTCCGCGGCGCTCGGCCTCGCCGACGACCTCGCGCGGCTGATGGACGACATGACGACGCGTCAGGTCGGCTGGGACCGGCTCGACACGCTCGTGCCAGACGAGCTCGACCCGTATTGGCAACTGTCGCTGCGCTTCCTGAAAATCGCGCGCGAGTACTGGCCGGCGCTGCGCGCCGAACGCGGCGCCATCGAATCCGCCGAACGCCGCGACCGGCTGATCGAAGCCGAAGCAAAGCGTCTCGCCGGCACCGACGCGCCGGTGATCGCCGCCGGCTCGACCGGTTCGATGCCGGCGACGGCGAAGCTGCTCGCCACCATCGCCGCGCTGCCGCACGGCGCCGTGGTGCTGCCGGGCCTCGACACGCATCTCGACGAGCCGTCGTGGCAGATGATTGCCGGCAGCGACGACGACACGACGCATGACGGCCTGCCCGCCGCCGGGCATCCGCAATTTGCCATGCAGGCGCTGCTCGCGCGCATCGGCCTTAGGCGCTCGGAGGTTGTGCATCTCGCCGAAGCGGCGCCGCGCGACGCGCTGGTGTCGGAAGCGCTGCGACCAGCCGCGACCACCGAACACTGGCAACTCAGCCGCGCGCAAACGAGCTTCGCGACCGGCGCCGATGCCGCAGTCGGCGGGCTGTCGCTCATCGAGGCAGCCAACGCCGAAGAGGAAGCGCTGGCCATCGCCGTCTGCCTGCGTGAGGCCGTGGAGACCAAGGGCGAGCGCGCGGCTTTGGTGACGCCGGACCGCACCCTGGCGCGCCGTGTCGCCGCGGCCCTGGAACGCTGGCGCGTGCCGGTCGACGATTCCGGCGGCGACTCGCTCGCCGACACGGCGGCCGGCGTGTTCGCGCGGCTCGCGTCGGAAGCGGCGCTGAAAGGGCTGGAGCCGATCGCGCTGCTGGCGCTGCTGAAGTATCCGCTGCTGCGGCTGGGCCGGGACAGCGGCGCGCATGGGCAAGCGATTTCGGTGCTCGAACGCGCGCTGTTGCGCGGGCCGCGGCCGAAGCCGGGCACCGAAGGCCTCGCGCACGCGCTCGTCACGTTCCGCGCGACGCGACACGACATGCACCGCAGCGATCCGCGCTGGTTGATCGACGATACCGCACTCGATACCGCTGCCGCGCTGATCGACACGCTCGCCGCCGCGTTGGCGCCGCTGGAGAAGCTGCCGCGCGGCGACTATGCGCTGGCGAAACTCGCCGGGGCGCATCGGCAGACGGTCGAGATGCTGTCGCGCGACGGCGAAGGCATCGCCGTCGCCTTCGACAATCACGACGGTATTGCGCTCGGGAGCGCGTTCGAGGACATCGTCACGACGCCCGCCGCCGCTGGCCTCGCCCTCGCCGCGGCCGACTACGTCGAAGTCTTCCACACCGCCATCGCCGACCGCGTCGTGCGCAAGCCCGAGGTGCGCGACGTGCGCGTGCACATCTACGGTCCGCTCGAAGCGCGTCTGCAGTCGATCGGCCGCGTCGTGCTCGGCGGCCTCAACGAGGCGACCTGGCCGCCGGACACGCGCAGCGATCCCTGGCTCAGCCGGCCGATGCGCCGGCAGCTCGGCCTCGATCCGCCGGAGCGGCGCATCGGGCTGAACGCACACGACTTCGCACAGGCGCTCGGCACGGCGGACGTCGTGCTGTCGCGCGCGCAAAAAGTGGCGGGCGCGCCGACGGTAACTTCGCGCTTCGTGCAGCGCATCGCCGCGCTCGCCGGCAAGCAGCGCTGGCAGGAGGTCGCCGCACGCGGCGAACGCTATGTCGCGCTGGCGCGCGCACTCGACGAACCGCAAGCCGTGAAGCCGGCGACGCGTCCGGCGCCGAAGCCGCCGCTCGCGGCGCGGCCGACGCGGCTCTCCGTGACGGCGATCGAGGACTGGCTGCGCGATCCCTACACGATCTACGCACGGCACATCCTCAGGCTGCAGCCCTTCGACGAGGTCGACACGCCGCCCGGCGCGCGCGACCGCGGCACCGTGATCCATGGCGCCATCGGCGACTACACGAAGCTGTTCGCCGGAGGGGCGCCGGCCGATCCCACCGTCGAACTCGTCAAGCTCGGCGAGGAGAAGTTCGCTCCGCTCGCCGACTATCCGGAAGCGAAGGCGTTCTGGTGGCCGCGCTTCCTGCGCATCGCCCGCTGGTTCGCCGGTTGGGACATGCAGCGCCGCGACGGCCTGTCGGCGATCCACGCCGAGATCCACGGCGAATTGAAATTCACGATGGGCAACCGCGAGTTCACTTTGTCGGGCGTCGCCGATCGCATCGAACGGAAGAACGACGGCACCTACGCCATCATCGACTACAAGACCGGACAGGCGCGCACCGAGAAGCAGGTGCGCATGGGGCTCGCGCCGCAACTGACGCTGGAAGCGGCGATCCTGCGCGCCGGCGGCTTCGGCAAGATCGCGCCGGGCGCGGTGTCCGAGATCGCCTACATCACGGTGCGCGGCGGCGAGCCGCCGGGCGAACCGTGCCCGATCTCGTTCAAGGAGGGCACGCCGGACGAGCATGCCGCGCACGCGCTGACGCGGCTGATGGCGCTCGCCGCCGACTTCGAGAATCCGGACACGCCCTACTACTCGCTCGTGCATCCGATGTGGAAGACGCATTACGGCGACTACGACCATCTCGCCCGCGTCAAGGAATGGTCGCTCGCCGGCGGCGAAGGGGGCGAGTCGTGAGCACGCCACGTCGCAAATCTTCGTGTCCGGGGCGCAGCGCAGCGCGCAGCGGCGTGCTGCAGAACCGGGACCGCCGAAACGAACGGCCTCGCTTGGTACGGTCCCGGGTCCGCGTCGCAGCGTTGCATGCTGCGACGCGCCCGGGACACGAGGTCCTCACATGACCGCGCCCCGCACCATTCCCGACAGTGTGCGCGGCGTGCAGATCGCGGCCGCAGACCCGGAGATTTCGGCGTTCGTCTCCGCCAACGCCGGCTCCGGCAAGACGCACGTGCTGGCGCAGCGGGTCATCAACCTGCTCTTGCGCGGCTGCGACCCGGCCAAGATCCTGTGCATCACCTTCACCAAGGCGGCCGCCGCCAACATGGCGAACCGCGTGTTCGGCACGCTCGCTGACTGGGCGGTACTCGACGACGCCGCGCTCGACGAGCGCATTCGGTTGTCGACCGGCAAGAAGCCCGGTCCGTCGGAACGGGCGCGGGCGCGGCGGCTGTTCGCCTCGGCGCTGGAGACGCCGGGCGGGCTGAAGGTGCAGACGATCCATGCCTTCTGCACGCGGCTGCTGCACCAGTTCCCGTTCGAGGCCAATGTCGCGGCGCGTTTCACCGTGCTCGACGATGCGACCACGCGTGAGCTGCTCAACGAGCTCACGCTCGACGTGCTGCTCGAAGCCGCCGCCGCGCCCGACACCGCGCTCGGCCGCGCGCTGGCGCAGGCGATCGTCGTCGCCGCCGACCAGACCTTCAAGGACGTCGTCAACGACGCCATCCGCGAGCGCGATGCGCTTGCGGCCTGGCTCGAACGCACCGGCGGCATCGACGGCGCCATGCGCGAACTGTCGTTCGCGCTGGGTGTCGATCCCGAGGACACCGCGCAAAGCGTCGAAGACGATTTCTTCGCCGCCTCGCTCATTCCGATGCAGGAATGGCCGCTGCTGATCGAGGTGCTGGAATCCGGGCTCGCCAGCGACAAGAAGCACGTCAAGGCGCTGCATGCCGCGCGCACGGCACAAGGGCGGGAACGCGTCGAAGAATATCTGAAGGTGTTCTGCACCACGGAGCTCGAACCGCGGAAGAACATCGTCACCAAGTCGATCGCGCAGAATCATCCGGATTGGCTGAACCGCCTGTAATCAGAGCAGGACCGGGTGTGCAAATTGCTCGCCCGCGAGCGCGCGATCGCCACGCGCGACCGCACGCGCGCGCTGGTCACCATCGCCGCCGAGGTCATCGCCCGCTACCGCGGCGAGAAGGATCGCCGCGGCCTGCTGGATTATGACGACCTGATCGACAAGACGCGCGAACTGTTCTCGCGCGCCTCCGCCGCCTGGGTGCTGTACAAGCTCGATCTCGGCATCGATCACGTGCTCATCGACGAGGCGCAGGACACGAGCCCGAAACAGTGGGAGATCATCAAGACGATCTGCCAGGAGTTCATGCCGGGCGGCGCGCGCGAGAACGTCAGGCGCACCATCTTCGCGGTCGGCGACGAGAAGCAGTCGATCTTCTCGTTCCAGGGCGCGTCGCCGAAGGCGTTCGACGAGATGCGGCACCTGTTCGAGCGGCAGTTCAATCGGCCGGAGCTCGGGTGGAAATACCTGCGCTTCCACCACTCGTTCCGTTCCGGCGCCAACGTGCTCGGCTCGGTCGACCGCGTGTTCGCGACGCGCGACGTCTACACCAGCATCACCACCGACGAGGCCGGCGTGCCGGAGCACCAGTCGCTGCCGGACGCGGCGCCGGGCCTGGTCGAGCTGTGGGACCTCGAAGCCCCGGAGAAGCGCGAGAAGGAGATCGAGGGCTGGGACGCGCCGTTCGATCTCGACAGCGAGGTCTCGCCGCGCGTCAAGCTCGCGCGCCGCATCGCCGCGCATCTCAAGCTCTGGACATCGCGCGGCCTCAAGGCGGGCGACGTGCTGATCCTCGTGCGTCAGCGCGGACCGCTGTTCGAGGCGATCATCCGCGCGCTCAAGGACGCCGGCGTGCCGGTCGCCGGCGCCGACCGCCTCGTGCTGACGCAGCACATCGCGATCATGGACCTGATGGCGCTCGCCGACGCGCTCTTGCTGCCGGAAGACGACCTGGCGCTGGCCTGCGCGCTGAAGAGCCCGCTGTTCGGCCTCACCGAAGAGCAGCTGTTCGCGCTCGCCTGGGACCGCAAGGGCTCGCTGCGCGCCAGCCTGCGCGGCAATGCCGCCTTCGCCGACGTCAACCGTGCGCTCGACGATCTTGCGCGCGTTGCGCAGCACGACACGCCGTTCGGCTTCTTCGCGCATGTGCTCGGCGGCGGGCGCGGCCGCGCGCGCATCCTGGCGCGGCTGGGGCCCGAGGCGAACGACGCGCTCGACGAGTTCCTCAACCTCGCGCTCGACTACGAGCAGCGCGAGACGCCGTCGCTGCAGGGCTTCCTGGCGTGGCTGCGCCGCGCGCAGAGCGAGGTGCGGCGCGACATGGAGCTGGCGCGTGACGAGGTGCGCGTCATGACCGTGCACGGCGCCAAGGGGCTGGAGGCGAACACCGTGGTGCTCGCCGACACCACCACCGATCCGAAGGGATCGCATCCGCCGAAGCTGATGCCGCTGTCGTCCGGGGCCGTGGTGTGGGCCAAGCGCAAGCAGGACGACACCGACGCGGTCACCGAGGCGCGCACGCGCATCGACGAGGCGGCGCGCGACGAATACCGGCGCCTGCTCTACGTCGCCATGACGCGCGCGGCCGAGCGACTGGTCGTGTGCGGCACGCAGGGCGACAAGAAGATTCCGGACGGATGCTGGTACCAGCTCGTGCGCAATGCGCTCGAAGACGCGTGCGTTAGCGAGCCGGCCGACGACGGCGCGGGCGACGTGCTGCGCTATCGCAAGGGCGAACCGCAGCCGACGCGTCCGGCCGAGCCCGGCAAGCCCGCGGCCGTCGTTACGATTCCCGACTGGCTCACGCGCGACGCGCCACAGGAGATGCCGGCCGCGCGCACCATCACGCCGTCGAGTGTCGAGGAGGAAGTGGTCCGCCGCGCACCGGCGCCCGCCTCCGCGCAGGCGCTGCTGCGCGGCTCGCTGACGCATCGGCTGATGCAGTCGCTGCCGGACATCCCGGCCGAGCGCCGCCGCGCTGCGGCGGAAGACTTCCTCGCCCGCGCCGGCGGCGACTTGCCGCCAGCCGACCGCGCGACCATCGCCGATCAGGTGCTGCGGCTGATCGCACATCCGGATTTCGCCGCGCTCTATGCGCCGGGCAGCCGCGCCGAGGTGCCGGTCGTCGGCCGGCTGACGCTCAACGGCGGCGAGGTGCGCGTCAGCGGCCAGGTCGACCGGCTGGTGATCACGCCGGACGAAGTGCTGATCGCCGACTTCAAGACGAATCGTCCGCCGCCGCAGCGAATCGAGGACGTGCCGAAACCCTATATCCGTCAGCTCGCGCTCTACCGCGCGCTGCTGGCGCGACTGTACCCGGACCGGCCCGTCCGGGCGGCGCTGGTCTGGACAGAAGCCTCTGATTTGATGGAGCTTTCCGCCGCCGCGCTGGATGCGGCACTGACGCAGGTCAAGCCCGCGTGAGGCCGCCTTGACGCTGCGGAAGGCCCTCCATACGTTCGGCGCTCCCATTCGTGGCGCGTGCCGCGCCCTCACATACAAGACGAGGTAGTCCCATGGCCGTCGGCAAGGTATCGGATGCGAGCTTCGAGGCGGACGTGCTGAAGGCCAAGGAGCCGGTGGTCGTCGATTTCTGGGCCGAGTGGTGCGGCCCGTGCCGTATGATCGCTCCGGCGCTCGAGGAGATCGCCGGCGCGCTCGGCGACAAGGTCAAGATCGTCAAGCTGAACGTCGACGAGAACCCGAAGGTCGCGGCGCAGTACGGCATCATGTCGATCCCGACGCTGATGATGTTCAAGGACGGCCAGATCGCCTCGCGTCAGGTCGGCGCCGCGCCGAAGCAGAAGCTGCAGCAGTGGATCTCGTCGGGCGTCTGACGCTTCCGGCGTTTTGAGATTTTGGAATGGCCGGGGCTTGTCCCGGCCATCCCGCTTAGGTGCGCACAGTGCCTGCCTGAGCGAGGCCACCGGGACAAGCCCGGTGGCGACAGAAGCTGTAACCCAAACGCTCCCTGCGCGTTATGCCCCGCGCATGACCTTGCCGCTGAAACTGCCCTTCGCGCCGATGGAAGCCCTGTCCGTGGACACGATCCCAGAGGGCGCGAACTGGCAGTACGAGCCGAAATGGGACGGCTTCCGCTGCCTGCTCTTCCGTGACGGCGAGCGAGTCGAGCTGCAGTCGAAGTCGGGGCAGTCGCTGACACGTTATTTCCCCGAACTGGTCGATGCCGCCGCCGCGCTGACAGCCAGGCGCTTCGTGCTCGACGGCGAGATCGTCGTGCCGCACGGCCGCGCCTTCTCGTTCGACGCGCTGCTGCAGCGCATCCATCCGGCGGCGAGCCGGGTGAAGAAACTGGCCGCCGAGACGCCGTCGCTGCTGATCGTGTTCGACCTGCTCGCGCAGGACAAGGACGACCTCACCGGCGCGCCGCTCTCCGAACGTCGCAAGGCGCTCGACGCCTTCGCAAAGAAAGTGCTGAAGGGCCACAAGACGTTCCGCCTGTCGCCGGCGACGACCAGGCTCGCGGACGCGAAGACATGGCTGACCCAGGTCGGCGCCACACTCGACGGCATTATCGCAAAGCGGCGCGACCTGCCCTACGCGAGCGGCAATCGCCACGGCATGCAGAAGATCAAGAACTACCGCTCGGCCGACTGCGTGGTCGGCGGCTTCCGTTTCAACGAAGGCAAGAAGACGGTCGGGTCGCTGCTGCTCGGGCTCTACAACGACGAAGGCCTGCTCGACCACGTCGGCTTCACCTCGTCGCTCAAGAGCGGCGAGAAGAAGGCGCTCACCGACAAGCTGAAGAAGCTGATCGGCCCGCCCGGCTTCACCGGCGACAAACCCGGCGGCCCGAGCCGCTGGTCGACCAAGCGCTCGTCGGAATGGCAGCCGCTCAAGCCCAAACTGGTCGTCGAGGTCTGCTACGACCACTTTTCCGGCGGCCGCTTCCGCCACGGCACGCGGCTGTTGCGCTGGCGGCCGGACAAGGCGCCGAAGCAGTGCACGATGGAGCAGGTGGTCGGCGCCAAGCAGGCGGATTTGATGAAGCTGTTGAAGTGAGCGTTCTTATCCCTCCCCCACTTACGGGGGAGGGTGGCGCGCGCTTGCGCGCCGGGTGGGGGCGGTTTCCAATTGCGACGTGACCCCACCCCCGGCGCTTCGCGCCGGACCCTCCCCTTTCAGGGGAGGGATGACCTCAGTTCGGCAGCGTGCCGTTCTGCTTCAGCACCTCGCCGGCGAGATACAGCGAGCCGGTGATCAGCACGCGCGGCGGCGGGTCGAGGTCGAGCTTGCGCACAGCTTCGAATGCCTCTGCGAGATTGTCGCGGCTGGTCGCGGACAGGCCGATGCTGCGGGCGGTGTCGGCCAGCGCTTCGGCCGGCACGCTCTTCTCCGAGCCAGGCACCGGCACCGCGATCATGCGGCGCGCAAGCCCCGTGAAGTTGCGAAGGAAGCCGTCGCAGTCCTTGCTCGCCAGCATGCCGACGATCATCACCAGCGGCCGCGACACGCGTTCTTCCAAATCTGCGAAGGCGGCGGCAATGGCGCGGCCGCCGTCCGGATTGTGGCCGCCGTCGAGCCAGACCTCGCTGCCCTGAGGCGCCAGATCCACCAGCGCACCCTGCGTCAACCGGTTCATGCGTGCCGGCCAGTCGGCCTTGGCGATGCCGGTCTCGTAGGCGGCGTGCGGAATGCGGAAGCGATCGAGCGCGCGCAGCGTGGCGATGGCGAGCCCCGCGTTCTCGTACTGATGCCGGCCGTAGAGCCGCGGCGGCGGCAGGTCGAGCAGGCCGTTGTCGTCCTGGTAGACGAGCCGGCCGCGCTCTTCCGTCGCGGTGAAGTCCTCTCCGGCGATGTGCAGCGGCGCCTTGAGACGCGCCGCCTGCCGCTCGATCACCTGCAGCGCGTCGGGATGCTGCGCGGCGACGATCGCCGGCACGTTCTGCTTGATGATGCCGGCCTTCTCGGCGGCGATACCGGCGAGCGACGGCCCGAGAAAATCGGTGTGGTCGATCGAGATGCGGGTGATAACGCTGGCGATCGGCGCATCGATGACGTTGGTCGCGTCGAGGCGGCCGCCGAGGCCCACCTCGAGCACCAGCACGTCGGCCGGATGACGCGAGAACAACAACAGCCCCGCTGCGGTCGTGATTTCGAAGACTGTGATCGGCCGCCCCGCATTGGCACGCTCGCACTCCTCCATCGCGGCTGCGAGCACATCGTCGGAGACGAACTTGCCCTCACCGTCCGCTGCCAAGCGGAACCGCTCGTTGAAGCGCACGAGATGCGGTGACGTGTAGGCGTGCACGCGCAGGCCGGCGGCCTCCATGATCGTGCGCAGGAAGGTGACGGTCGAGCCCTTGCCGTTGGTGCCGGCGACATGAATGACCGGCGGCAATTTGCGCTCGGGATGATCGAGCGCCGCCAGCAGCGTTTCGATGCGGCCGAGCGACAGATCGATGCGCTTGGGATGCAGCGCCGTCAGCCGGTCGAGGATGGAATCGATGTGGGTCATCTTTATTCTGTCATCACCGGGCCGCCGCGAAGCGGCGTGACCCGGTGATCCCGATAAGCTTAGCACGGTCTTGCCTCCCTAAGCGGGATCGCCGGGCCAAGCCCGGCGATGACGAACGGGAGCGTGTGGGACAGCTACGCGTGCGCGGGAACCGGCAGGCTCGTGCCGGCCTCGGCGGCCGGCGCCTTGGTCAGCACGCGGCACAGACGCGAAAGCGTCTCGCGCAATTTGTGGCGATGCACGACCATGTCGACCATGCCGTGCGCGGTGAGGTATTCGGCGCGCTGGAAACCCTCGGGCAGCTTCTCGCGGATGGTCTGCTCGATCACGCGCGGGCCGGCGAAACCGATGAGCGCGCCGGGCTCGGCGATCTGCACGTCGCCGAGCATCGCGTAGGACGCCGTGACGCCGCCGGTCGTGGGATTCGTCAGCACGACGAAGTAAGGCTTCTTCGCCTCGCGCAGCATCTCGACCGCCACGGTCGTTCGCGGCAGCTGCATGAGCGACAAGATACCTTCCTGCATGCGCGCGCCGCCCGAGGCGGTGAACAGCACGAACGGCGTACGGTCATCCGCCGCCGAACGCATCGCGGAGATCAGGCCCTCACCAACGGCCATGCCGAGC
>Ga0187809_10000675_pt1 | contig 17416 bp, 18 predicted proteins | sample NC_wetland_sal_i_8_FD_132415 | JGI IMG/M metagenome (GOLD analysis project Ga0187809, IMG submission 132415) | Wetland sediment microbial communities from Neuse River Estuary, North Carolina, USA - ASW_4 | ecosystem: Environmental > Aquatic > Freshwater > Wetlands > Sediment | place: USA: North...
CTTGCTCGGCAGACCGCGGATGTGACCCATGCTGCTCTTGACGGTAAAGTCACGGCCAAGATATTTTTCTATGGTCTTCGCCTTGGCCGGGCTCTCTACAATTACCAGATTTTTGCTCATGTACCCAAGTAGCTTATACGCACTCTGGCCATGATGCAAGTCTCCTGGTATCTTGATTCGCAATTTCCATAAGCGTATAATTATTTCTGTAAGATAGTTAACTCTTAAGGCAGGACGCCTTATTCCGCCCACTACCTTCCGACAATAAGACTACTCTTGCTGGGGCGGCAAATAAATAAGTAAAAGGAGGTATTATTATGTTAGAACGTAACGACCCGCAAGCCACAGCATTGGGTGCAGCTGAACTTGACCAGGCGAGTGGTACTGTACCGGATTACTGGGAGTACAGTGATGAAGCTGACCGACGGTGGCGCACATCTGCAGCATATGCTGCAGAAACATGGACACCTCAGTCGCTTGACCCGCGTGTACAGATAGCAAGCGGCATGGCAATCAACCACGCTTAACGTTTAATAATTCTTACCGATTTTATAGCCGGCCCAAATACCGAAGAACGAGCCGACGGTGCCGAGCATGATGCTCCAGCCGCCGAGCCAATTACCGTGGTCAAGCAAAGCGCCAATCCAGCCGCCAAAAGTAGAAAAGATCAATATGCCGAGCCAGATGAATGTCTTCATCCCCATAGCTTTTAGTGTAGCATGAGTACTTTCGTATTACCTGCCGGTCGACGCAATGCCCACTGATTGCCGTGCGAGCGACGTGTGGCTGGACGGATGAATCTTCTCAACTGGTCCTGGTAAGTCTGCTAGCGTGAGGCCACCTGCATCAAGCGCTGCTTAGTGTGTAATCGCATCAACCCTGAGTATCAGACCGCTGGTAATCGCGACCCTCTGTCCTGCTAACTCGCTTGCCAGCTGCGCGGTGACGCCACGGCCATAAGCGGAAATCTTCCCGCTGCCTACGGTTGCCACCCTCGGCTGGATGAGTACTTCATCCAGATTGCCTGGAGTGAACAATTCCTTCGGCTGGCTGCTCAAGTGCAGCAATATTTCAAGGTAACCGTTAGCATTAATCGAAACTTTGTTGACTTTCATACAAGAAACTATTGACACAGGACATAAGTTTTGCTAAAATGCAATCCCGTAAGCATGATATTCATGTTTAACGCACCTTATATCCCCCAATTCTAACAAATTGTTAGATTGTTTTAGAGCGTGCCATGGAACAAGTTGTTACCCTCCACTTTTTCTTTGTGCGCTTGCCCTTGGGCAGATATGCGCTCTAAAACAGACTAACCCCTTTAACCCCGTATCTCCCCCTCGTTTTATTTGAGCCGTGGTGAAATATCGGAAAAACCTGAGTGGGCTGAACTTCCTTGCGAGAGGAGTCCAGAGGCCTTCAAGGTGGGTTGAAGGGTGTATCCTGGGCTTGCAAGTTACGACTTCGAGCCCTGAAATGAGCCTCCAGTGGTGCCCACCCCCTCTGGAGGCTCTTTTTTGTGTGTAGGTGTAATGGGCGGACTAAATGATCTAACGTCCGTCAATCATCAGTAGGCGATCCGCATGTTCATTTTCCTCGTGCCATACTTCCATTCGGATAGGGTTTAATTCATAAAAACGATAGCTTTTGGTCTTCCGGGTCCCAGCCACATTTCGTACTGTACGCATCGCCATATCTAGATTTGAGTTCTTTACGATCGACTAGCCGAGCTGTGGCTTCGATTATGATAACATCGCGCGTATGGCCGAGCGCCACGCGCGCTTTGCCGGTGGGAACGATATTCCGTCCTGTTGGATTAGTTTCGACGGTTGAAATGAAGATAACTGAACCATTCCAGTAAAAAGACAACGGAACGAGGTATGGATTGTCTTCAGCATCGCAGGTCGATGTCCATAGATCCCTGTCGGATCGGAGGCGAGGCAACGCATCGCTTTTTCTCTGTGCAGGTGTTCGAGGCGGGAATGTTTTTCACTCATATTCAGTGACAGTTACTCTACCCTATAGCAAAAAGTTGCGGGTTTCGGCGGGGAGTTGGTCGCCGTAGACGTATTCGGTGAGAATAGCGTTGGCTTCGCGCTTGAGCGCTGGTATGCCGTCCTGCTGCTCTTTGCTGAATTTGGCGAGTACGAAGTCGGCGCTATCCATTTGCTCGGGCATTTTAGGGCCGATGCCGATGCGAACGCGGCCGAAATCTTCGCCGAGGTGCTGTATGATCGATTTGATGCCGTTGTGGCCGGCAGATGAGCCACCCATGCGCGTACGAATCTGCCCGAATGGAACATCGAGTTCATCGTGTACGACGATCGTCTGGTTCGGGTGGATTTTATAAAAGTCACTGACTGCGCGTACCGCTTCGCCGCTGAGGTTCATAAAGGTCGTCGGTTTGATAGTGATGACACGCACCTCGCCCATGCGGCCGGTGCTCATCAAGCATTTTAAGTCCTTCTTAGCAACCCAGCCTTCCATGTCGGTACTCTTCTCAACAAATTCATCAACGCACTCGAAACCGATATTGTGGCGCGTCCCATCATATTCCTTGCTCGGATTGCCAAGCCCGACGACAAGCACGGTCTTGTTCATCCCCACCGTAATGTAATTGACCGGATCGCTGACTTGCGGCCGGCGTTGAAATAATCCCATAGCAAAAGTGTATTATAGTGCGCCCAAAATTAACACCAGAGCGGAAACGACCATAAGTGCGAGCAGCGTGTCTACAGCGAATTTGTCACCCTTCTTGACCGCCATATGGCCGCCGATATAGCCGCCGACGAGACTGACGCACACACCAACGGTAACGACCGGCCACACGATGAGGTGCGCGCCGAGTAGGCCGAAGATGATCGTGACATTCAATATAAGCTGCGAATAGCGCTTCGTCAGATGTGCTTCGTTCGCGGTCTGCCCGAGCATGCCCATGAGTACGATGTTGACGAGCGATCCGAGGCCGCCGCTGAACGCGCCTTGCAAGAGTAGGCTGATAGCGAGTAGGAATGCACCGAGCGTTTTCTTGGCAGTAGATGGATTGGTCGGCCGCACACCGACACGCTTGCGGATCATTATGGGAATCATCAGCAATACCATTACGCCAAGTATCAGTCGGTACCAGTGGCTATCGAATGATCGGATGAGATAGGGGGCCAGCAGTCCGACTGCGAAGGCGAGCGCCATAACGGCAAGAATGCGTCGCTTTGATATCTTTCCCTTGTACTTGCGGAGACTCGAAAGCGAGCCAACAGTTACGGCAAGCCCGTTAAATTTGCCGCATGACACGGCTTGCGCGGGCGTCAGGCCAAGCACGATGAGCAGTGGCGTCATGATAAATCCGCCGCCCGCTCCGGCGATGCCGCTCAAAATTGAAACAACGAAACCAATAGCACCGTAGACGGCGAGTTGCCAAGCGTTCATTATGCCTCTCTACTATTTTTGCAATTAGATCCGAGTATAGCGCAACTAGGAGCCGACTACGAGTCTGTGGGCTATCGTATTTGGTGGCTAGGGGATTGTTTTTGAATTTCTCTGGAGCGCTGCAATTAGAATTTGCTGTTTGCTCTACGCGCGGGCTTTGCATCGCCTTTTGTCGGTGACGAGCCGTGTTTGTGGCCTTCGTGTTTTTCTATAAACCACAGTTGGATGGGGGTGCCTTCGTAGTCGTACTTTTCGCGTAAGTTGCGTTCCATGAAGCGGCGGTAGCTCCAGTGTAAGAAACGGGTCTGTGAGCCGAACACTTTAAATGCCGGGATAGGATTGTCGTCCTCTTGGACCATGTAGTTCAGCTTGGGCGTGCGGTTTTTGAGGCCGGCAGGCGGATGCGAATTTACGACTGCGCGCAGCCAGCGATTGAGCTCGCTGGTCGAAATGCGCTGCGAGCGGCGTTTGTCTATTTCAAGGCTTAGGTCAAACAGCTTTGTCACGTTTTGGCCAGTAACGGCGCTGGTGAAAATCAATGGCGCCCACGGCACGAAATCGTACGTGGCGGCGATTTGCGGTGCGAGTGTATCGCGGGTGAAGGCATCCTTGTCCTCGGCGTCGTCCCATTTTGTAACGACCAGCACAAGCCCCTTACCAGCCTCTTTGATCATGCCAGCAATTTTTTGGTCAAGCCCGACATTCAATTCGTTTACGTCCATGAGCAAGAAGCAAATGTCTGCTTGCTCGATAGCGGCAAGTGAGCGCAGGACGCTGAAATGCTCGATGCCGACGCCGATTTTGCCGGAACGGCGAATGCCAGCAGTGTCCATCAGCTCGATTTCTCTGCCTTCGTATTTGATAACGGCGCGATTGATGTCGCGCGTCGTGCCGGCGCGGTCGGCCACGATTGCTTGCTGCTTCTTAGCGAGCGTGTTGAATAGATAGGACTTACCGACGTTCGGCCGACCGAGCAGCGCTATATGCAGGCGATCGTCCGCTTCTTGAAGGGTGGCCTTGGGGATATGCTCGATAAGCCCTTCCAAAAGCTCGTCTATGCCGCGATGCTGGGTGGTGCTCGTGTAGGCAATTTCTTTGATGCCGAGCCGGTTAAAGTGACCGAGATCCACCCCCCTGGCCTTGTCAATCTTATTTACGACCAGGAATACTGGTTTTTTGCTCTTGAGTGCAAGTTTGGCAACGCGCCGATCCTCTTCGGTAATGGTCGTATCGGCCTCGACGATGACCCAGATGACATCGGCGCTGTCAGCAGCTTGCAGAATTTGCTCCTGGATTGTGAATTCGAATTCGTCCTCAGCATCTTTCATGCCCGCCGTGTCGACGAGCCAGAAATCCTGCCCGCGCCAGCTGGCTTTTGCCATGATGCTGTCGCGTGTCGTCCCTGCCTCGCGCGCCACGATTGCTTCGCGCCGATCCAGGATGGCATTAAATAAGCTGGACTTGCCAACGTTAGCTCGCCCTACAATCGCGATAATCGGGAGTTTACTTGCCATTTACGTGTCTATTCTAACAGATACGAGAACTATTGACAATTTATAGTCTTTATTTTGAGGTCATACTACTACACGGTACGCTTGCTGGGTAAGCTTCGGATGACTGCCATAAACTATTTATAAGCTAGCTTCATGGTCAGGGGAATCGTTCACCGTAGGTTTTGCTTATGCTGCGCGTGGTAGTTACTCTGAGAAACCATAGATTGACGTTCTCTTGGTTGACAGTATACTTGGTACGGTGCTCACACAGTGTGACACAAAGGACCAGGAGGTTCAGGATGCAGGACATCCACAATGGGATGAGCGCGGCACTGCTTGATGGTGCGACCTGGCGCAAGAGCCAGCGTAGCAACTCCCAGGGGGCATGCGTGGAACTGGCCCGCCTCAGTGCGGCTACCGTCGCCATGCGCAACTCGCGCGACCCGCAGGGCACTGCCCTCATCTACCCGGCTGTCGCCGTTCGGGCGATGGTCAGCGCGCTCCGCAGGGGTGAGTTCGACCATCTGGTCGCCTAGCGCGGCCTGCCCTTGCTCCTTCTCATGTCCCCAGGGTTAGCTAGACAGCGAAACCCGCAGCGGGTCACCGCCTGAGAGGTCATCAGGCAAGTGTGGGCGAGTGTCTGGCTCGTGTTTGCTGGTCCGGGATTTTACCTCGGAACACACACGAACCAGCCTCGCCCACGCCTTACAACTTTATGACATCCGTTGAAAGTTTTACTCATCTACTTCCGAACGTTGTGTCGATATTGGTATAGCACCGGTTCCTGTAGCAGCTAACACTAGTTTTTACTGGCATTTCACGCTGCTTAGCTATGGATATTTTGGGCTGGGCGGGAATCTACTCGGGAGAATTTTCCTGCCGCTAGGCTTCCAAGTACATATGGCCCGAACTGCGTGCGGTGCAGTGCTGTAACTGTATAGCCGAGAGCGGCAAAGGTGCGGCGGATTTGGCGGTTGCGGCCTTCGTACATTGTGATTTGCCACTCCTTCCCTATCCCACCAAGGGTGAGTTTGCTTCGTCCATCTTCAAGGTTAATGCCCTGCTCGATATTAGCTTTGCCTTCATGCGTGAGCGGCTTGTCGAGTTTAACGGTGTATATCTTCTCTTTGTGAAAGCTGGGGTGGGTTAACGCGTGTGCGAGTTTGCCGTCGTTGGTAAGCAGCAGCAGGCCTGAAGAATCTTTGTCGAGGCGGCCGATAGGTTTAAGGTTGTGGAATTCCCGGGGCAACAGTTCGTAGATGGTCTTGCTCCCCTGCCCGGCACGGCTGCAGACGTATCCCGTTGGCTTGTTGAGCATAATGAGCTGCAGAGGTGCTGCCATCGAGTCAATAGCCAAGGTCCTGCCGTCGAAAACTACTTTGTCAGACTCAGAAACGACCTGACCGAGTATGGCGAGCTTTCCATTGATGGTGACCTGTCCTGACGCTACGGTTTCGTCCGCGTCGCGACGACTTATGCCTGTCGCCAGGGCTATAAAACGATTTACGCGCATACTCATTAGCTTACAGTAAGCAACGGATTATGGGGAGCTGCCTTTATCTGGCGTCAGGTGTTGTGGCGTAGTCTTTTTATAGGGCAATACGGTTCGGATCTACATCGCCCCCGGCATTTGAAGTAGGAGATGAGCTGGCGTCGGGGCCGATGACGTGGCCGGGTTGGTGAGGTGTATAGGCCGGTGGCGCGACTGCTGGTTGTGGTTGGATACTTTCCGTGACACTTGAGCTGTCTGTAGTGCTACCGGAATTTTTGCGCTCTTCGGCTTCGAGGAGGGCTTCGAGGTTCGGCCTGGCGGTGGGGTCGTTGATCGGCTGGATTACCTTTTTATGTGCGATAGGCACCTGGTCATTGTTAGTAGTTTTTAGCGCGGGCGCAGGGGTAGCAGGAGGCGTGACGGCCGCAGTATCGGTTGTAGCACTGCTTGCTGGGCCGACAGGTACGGGCGTTGGCGTCGGAGCGGCCTTTTCCAGATCTTCTACTGCTCCTGAAACGAGATTGCCGTTGGTAGTTGTATTGCTATCAGTTGATGTGGGTGGCGTAGCGACGGGAGTCTGCCTGGGTTTGGGTGCGGGGGGTGTTGGTCGGGGGGTCGGTGCAGGTGCTGTCGTTGGTGTTGCGGGCGGATTGGGGGTGGCTGGTGCCGCTGCTGGGGGCTGTGGTATGTGGGCAGCAGTTGCAGGCGTCGTACGCATGACAGGGCGTGGTGTAATGGGAGGAGTGCTTGGAGTGGTGGCTTGGGTGGTAGGTGGCGGCGTAGCGACGGGGATATTTGGCATAGGCGCAGATGTGGGCTGTCGGGGTTGAAGCGGTGTAGTGGCACGAGGTGGCGCTGGGGGTGTCGGTCGGGGAGGTGTTGCGGGCGGATTGGGGGTGGCTGGTGCCGAAACGGAAGCTGCTGTTCCTGCATCTTGTGTAGGGGCGGATGCTGGGGCTGTTGCAGCATTTTCGTCGTCATCGCTCAAAAGCTCCTGTGCTGCCTTGACGATGTCCTCGAGCGTAACCTGGGACTTTACCAAATACCGATCGGCTCCAAGCCCTTGTGCTCGCGATCTGTCATCAGCTTGGCCGAGAGCCGTAAGCATGATAACTTTTGTTTCCTTCAGACCTTCCGTATTGCGCAGAATGTCGAGCATTTCGAAGCCGCTGATCTTCGGCATCATTACATCGGAAATAATCAGATCCGGCTTTTCTTTGGCGGCAAGCGCCAATGCTTCTTCACCATCGTGTGCTGAGACGATATCATAACCCTCTGCTGTCAGGCGCGCCTGATAGATTTCGCTCAGGTTCGTGTCGTCCTCGACGAGCATTATTTTTGCCATGCCTGCTACTGCCCCCGTTTATTTTTCAATGTGTTGTTCTTATAAGCTTATGTTTCCTAAATTGTACCACAGGGTGTGCATACATAGCACGTTTTGCGTTGCAGACACTTACAATGACGGTGAGGCTATGGGTGGCAAAGTATTTGCATTTTCAGCTGCCGCTGTTGCCTGGAGCTGTTCGGCACGCTGGGAAGTCAGGCGTGGCAGATTTATGTAGAACGTGCTGCCCTTGTCCAGCTCGCTATCAACCCATATGCGACCTTGGTACAGTTCGACGATCTTGCGGCATATAAACAGTCCGAGCCCCGTACCGCCGATGGTACGCGTGGCGCTATTGTCGACGCGGTAGAATTTTTGGAACAAATGCGGGATATCTTCGCGCGGAATGCCTGGGCCGGTGTCGCGTACGTATAGTTGCACGACTTCGTTGTTCCCCGTAAGTCCGATAGAAATCTTGCCCTGCTCGGTGTATTTGCATGCATTGTCGAACAAATTGGTGATAACCTCGCGCATGCGGTCCGGGTCGGCCCAGACATAGTACAACGGCTTGACGACTTTTTCAGTGGTGCTGTGCTTGCTAGCGTCGATGATGTCACTGCTCCCGAGCGTGAACTCACTGAAAAGCCCTTTCTTTTCGGCGGCGAACTTCAAATCTTCGGTAAGCTGCTGAAGATACGCGCCCATTTCAATGACCGCCGGATGGTTGCTAAGGCGGCCATCCTCTGCCTTGGCAGACGTCAGCAAATCCTGGAACAATTTGCCGAGATGTTGGGTGCTGGCATGAGCTTTCTCCAGATAGTCACGCGCGCGACTGTCGATAGTTGCCACTTTATCGTTGAGCGCAAGCGCCAGGTATCCTTCGATAGCCGCTACGGGGGTGCGCATTTCGTGGCTCGCGGTGCTGATGAATTCGGCACGCTGTTTCTCCTCTGCCCGTTCCTGGCTGACGTCGCGGAAAATCGCTACGGCGGCGGTCACGGTGGTTCCGTCATCTCCTAGGAGTGGTGACACGCTTAGGGTGATGGCGATGCGCTTGTCGGAACGTGTGACAAGCGTCGCGGCATTGTCGCGTATGGTTGTCGCTTTCGCCTGTCTGAAGATGCGGTTAAAGGGATCCTCTGCCTCATCGTACGGTTCGCCCTTACTATCGACGAGCTTGATAACCGACTCGCAATTCAAATGTGTTGCCTCCTCGCTCGGCCAGCCGGTAATCTTGCTTGCGCCTTGATTGAAAAGCTGGATGTTCTTCTGTGAGTCAAGGAGTATCACGCCGTCTTCGATGGTTTCAAGAATGATGGATGATTTGAGCTTCTCGTCGCGCAGGCTGGCCGCCAGACCGCCAGCGTTTGTTTTCGATCCCGCGCGTCTTTTGGCTGTCACGGCATGAATAACGATTAACACAACGAGTACTACGGTCAGCACGCCCACAAGGATAAGGATAGATAAACTGTTGTCCAATTTCATACGGCTTACGTTTTATTATCTGTCGTTTCGTGCCCGGAAGCAAGCCGACTCTGGACGTTCCCTAACAGATGTGGTAAGCTTTGCTGGCATAGAACGATTTTAGTTTACATGGCTCAATTTTTCCTGAAGGCCGTCCGGAGGATTATCGAATGAGGTCGTAGTCCACAGCCATAGGTCATGAAAATAGATAAGTGTAAAGCTACGATCGCTTCTGCATAATTAGGGCGAGGCCCCTTCGTCTAGTGGTCCAGGATATTTGGTTCTCATCCAAAAGATCGCGGGTTCGAATCCCGCAGGGGTCACCATCTAGAAAATTCAGAGCCTTCATGGGCTCTTTTTTCATGCTCTCATATCTGTAGATAATACTAATTTCCGGGGTGCTAACCATTTTATTTGGGGTAATAAATATTCCCTTCGGAAATGTGAGCTGTTTGCACCTTTCGCGTCTATCAGGGGTCAAATCCCACCAATAGGCGTTTAGGTCATCAACGTAGTTAAGCGAAAATTCTACGAACTTATCGAAATCGTCGTCAGTATTTTGTGCCTGTACTAGCTCTTGCTCAACGTCTTCAATCTCCGTTTTAATTTGAGCTACCGATGCGGCAATATCTTCGGCTAGCGCAGGGTTACTCCCGATTGAACGTACCAGGTTTTCCTTCTCTGACGTTAATGCCTGGAGCTTTGTTTGTAGGTGTTCAGCCAATTGGCTGCTATCAGCGTTCCGTCGTTCCCAAACGATATGCATACCTTCCTTTAGTTCATCCTTTGTGGCGTCACTGGTTTTAAGTGGCTTGAGCTTTTTGGTCATTTGGTCATGTACGTCATCTTTGGTCAATCCCAGTTTGCAACTCCGGCACATGTACCGCTCGTAGTATTTCCGTACTTCTGGTCGCTTGCCATTATGGTTACGGTATCCGACAAACTTGCCATCTTTCAATTCTTGTCCACCACATGCTTCACATTCTGTGATATTGGGCATCTGGAAATTTGGATTGTGTATCTGTCGGTTAAACTTCTTTTTAACTCCGGAAACGATCTCTACGAGCCGGAGATGCTCGTCTTTAGTAATCATGGCTTTATGGAGCCCTATACCTTCAATATCCCATGAACTCATTTTGGTAACGCCAGCGTAATACGGATCGAGTAACACCTGCTTGAACTTCGTCATATCCAGTTTGCCTTTGCCGCGCATGGCGAAGCCGTTGCTTTGTAGCCATTTGAGCGCTTCTCGAACCGTGTACGCGTCGTATAGGATGCGACGCATTGCTGTTTGCATGAGACTCCATTGAGGCTCTAGCGGGGCGTGTAAGCCCTTAATCTTTGTAGTTTGATAGCAGGTGTGTGCGGTGCCTGGGTAGTAGCCGGCGGCAACTCTGGCTTGCATCTTGTCGGTTGTTTTGGTGATTCGCTCTTCATTGCTAACTTCGCCCTGCCAGACACCAAAGAATTCTATGGCCATTGAAGCAGAGTTGGGGTTAAGGGCGAGTTCTGGCTTGGCGGCAATTACGAGCGTCACGCCTGCTTCGTATAGGAACCGGCCCTTCCACATGTAATACTCGTCGACCGAGCGCATGTAGCGGTCGTGCTCGTCTGCAAACAAAAATCTGATCTTCCGATCTTTCTTGCAGTAAGCCAGCATCTCTTCCAAGTCTCGCCTCCGGTAGTTTTTCCCTTTGCGGCTCGAAATATCCAGGCTCCACGTGCGTACAATCTCGCAGTTGAATAGTTCAGCTGCTACACGGTTGATGCGGACTTCCTGAGCGCTTAGGCTACTGCCCTCAAGTTTTTGTTTAGAGGTCGAGACTCTACAGAGTGCGATACCGTAGTTCACTACTTGCTCCCGCCACCCTGTTTTGCTCCCACTATTTTCTTATCCTGTTTGTTCAAAAGCAATTGCTTATGTTTTGCCAACATAAATTCATCGTATAAAAACTCAGCCCAAGCTATAGCAGCGGTGCTTATTTCTTGCTTGGAAGCCGGGGTATTTAGTTGCTTAGAACGAGGCATTGACACCTATAGCAAATATGCTGTTATACCGCAAGGTATATGTTAAGTGTGCCTATAATCAAGTATAGGCACACATTTCTGTGTATTCTTGTGGGGCTTACCAGCCTGCTGGACGCAGGCGCCAGCGCTTTGCGTCCAGCAGGTTCGGGTTTGGAAGCCCCCCATCCTTTAGTTGTTAAAGGCTTGAGTGTTGGTTATATGAAAAAGGCCACCTTGTTTCAGGTGGCCTAATGGGGCAATTAAATAAAAAAGACTACCTAAAACAATAATCATGTACTTCTGTACGTAATTACTCTTTGTAGTAGTCTAACTTCGATGCCTGCACTTATCGGGTGGAGACAATGGCCACTATGGTCATGCTCTACTTAGTACCCGGTGTCGCCAGGCGGACTCTTTTACAAATTGAAAGGTGCAAATAAAACTATAGTGAATAGTCGCTAGTAGTGCAAGCTTGAGCTTTTACTGTTTAGTTATTTGAAGTAGTTCACGCTACAATGGTGGAGTCTAGGATCTAAGTAAGCGAGATATGCTCGCAAAGATTCTTTGCGTAGTTACGCCACAAAATGGGCAGCTACGTGAAAGGTAGGCGTAACCCGCTTACTTGGGTCCTAGACAGATCTCTAGCGTGGCTGTCCATTTTTTTATGGCACCACATAACACAGGAGGGCGTCATGACCGTGCTCGTTATTATCGGCATAATTGTACTTGTAGTAATTGGCGGCGTACTCAGCAAGGAAACTCGCCACAAGACACCAGCTAGCTACCATTACAAACGTAGAGATTTCATTATGACTAAGGCGGAGAACGATTTTTTTGATGTGCTTAATCAGGCAGCGGGTGGCGAGTACTACGTCTTTCCGCAAGTGCATCTATCGTCTATCCTCGACCATCGTGTAAAGGGCCAAAATTGGCAACATGCTTTGCGTTGCATTAACCAGAAGTCTGTAGATTATGTCCTGTGCGATAAAACTTACCGGCGACCACTCCTAGCAATTGAGCTTGATGATTGGAGCCACGAAGCCGAGGCTCGCCGTGAGCGTGACGTGAATGTAGAGCACATGCTACAGGAGGCAGGTATACCGTTACTGCGTCTTAAAGACGTGCGGCAGATGGGTCGCGGCGACGTTGCACAGCGCATACGAAGCGCGCTGCTCTAGGAGAAACGACCACCACCAAGACCGGCCGGCCATTGTATCATGCGCCTGGCGGCGCATGAGGATGTCCAGCTATCGGTCTTGGAGGGGTTCTGCTAGGATATCTACACCGTCAGCTTTGAGATCAAGGTAAATCTCGTTCAACAGTTCAAAGTAGCTGACCCAGGCTTCCAGATCTTCTATGCTAAGTCCGCTCCGAGCTTCATCCATACGTGCCTACAAATCTTTGTAATCGAGAAAGTTCTTCTTAAGCCCGCCACAGAGCAACTTAAATGAATTGTCGGAAGACAAGATGCGATAGTTTGATGTGGTGTCCATAGCGATGACAATATCCCCGTAGCGTCTATTTTGGGTTTTTAAGTTCACTTTACTGACATCAGCTAGGCCTTGCTCAATCAATTTAATCATAGACTCTGCGAGTTTCTTCTCCTTGCCCTTCAGGGGGAGGCTCTTCAGGTAATCGACTAGCTCGACAAAACGCGAGCGTTTCGTTGCAAATATTTCTGACAAGTCCACCACATAATCTTCCTTACAGCGTCGGTGGAATTCCTCGTAATCATCCACAGCTATAAATTCAGGCCTAAGTATATGGTGATCGTCGTTGGAGCCAACGATTTTTCCACTCAGCAGTTTTAGGCTCGTCTGAGCATATGATATGCATTCTTCTATCTGAGGCAGGAAAAGCGCAGGCGTGCCCGCTTCAAGCCGGCCGCATATCTCGCTGAGCAACCCGTCTAATAACATATAGTTAGACCCCTGGCGTGGTTGGAAATTAATTCTTTTTCCGAGACGTCTTTTCGCGCCTGGGATATCTTGTGTCGCTAATACATCTAGGTAGAATCCTATCCAGTTTTGCAATAGGCCAAGCCTGAATTCAATTAAGCAATGGTTGAGGTGATAGCGGCGAGTGATACCGTTATCGGATAGCTTTTTTAGGACTGTGCCGTTGTCTTGTGAGATATTTTCAAACAAGATAGAAGTGTCTAGTACGTATTTATCGCCATGACTCATATAGGCCTAATACCAGCTTCGTAAAGTTTCAGTAGCTCACTCTCTACCTTACGAGGGTTATGGCCCACCTTTTCATATGTGTGAAGATAGTCGACTATCTTTTCCCTTTTTTGTTTGTTCAAGTCGGAGTAATTGTTGCGGACAACTAACATGGTAGTTGCAATATAACGCCGAGCTGTCGGATTGCCTAATAAGGAATTTAGATAGAGCTTACATTTCACTACTATCTCTCCTGACTCAGCTGCAGTGAGGTAGTCTTGGCTAACGGTGCTTAATGACGATGATACGGTGTTTATAAAAGCACCCATTAGAGCATCTGAAGGTTGGTGAGTGCTCTGTGTAGCGCGATTTTGTGGTGGCGTATGTGGCTTCTCGGCTTTGAGGTTAGTTAGAGCACCCGTAGGTGTCGTGTCGTCGGTTGCACCGTCTATGCTTATCTCGTTGGGCGTCGGATGCGCGGCTGGCTCTTCCTTCAACCCTTCCAGGTTGGGTTTATCTAACGTGTTCTCCGTATTCGTGCTTGCATCGATCATTCTACAGTTCCTGAGTGATCAGTTTGGTGTAGCCTTTAACAATTCTATCCGCTTCCTCAACGATAGGATGAATACTATTTTGCAGACCGTCTACGTCGTTAAGCTCATCGTTGAAAACATCTATGTCTAGCAGTACGGAATCTTTAGTGACGTGTTTTGAAGTGGTGGAGAAGCTAGACCCGAATCGCTTGACACCTTCTTCGGGTTTTACGGCCCCAAACCTTATGTGATTAGTAAACCCGTTCTTGATTCCATCCAATACAAATGCATAGTCTTTAACTTTGTCCAACGCAAGCTCTTCATGCTTATCGTAGTTTGAACTAAAAGCTTCAGCAAGCTTGGTAGTGACTTTGTCAAAATCAGCATTTGTTTCATGTACCCTTATCTGTCGGACGCCTATGCGTCTTATTTCCTGGAGTTCAGTTGGTATAACAAGGAGTTGCATTGCCTTTTCAAGCCGTTTAAATAACGTATCATTCGAGTAGTCTCCTTCTAGCACGACTGCAATGTTTTCAGAAGTAATACTCATGAGCTCCATCTTGTCAGTAGAATAAAGCACAGCTTGATATGGTGAGTGGCTTGTTCGCCAATCATCAAAGTCGCCCTCAAGAGCCGATGCTATCTTAAATGCGTCGCTGAAGTAGTTTAGATTTGGCCTAAATCTGAATTCGAAAACTATTTTGGAAAGGGTGGGTTTGGGTTCTAGAACTATTTTGGACATACTTACCAGTTCAACCTTTACATTTTCCAGCCTATTAAGCAATGCCTACATCATAGCACCTACGCGCCTACTGGTGTAATTAGATTTCTACCAATGTTATCACACGAAGGCTCGGTACTTGTCAAGTAAGCACAGAACTCTGTCGCAAGCAGCTCGTGCCAGCGACGAAACTCATCATAAATAGATGCTAAGATTTCAGGTAACGGGTCACCAAGCATAAACAGTACTACCCCTGTTACTTCGGGGGTCTTTTTTTTGACAAAATTTAACAATTATGATAATATGTAACTACTTCGTTGAGGTGGACAACTACTTCCGAGGTACATTTACAAGCTCTCTGTTATTTTTGCTCCTGTTTGTGATTGGAGATAAGTACAAGATACGATTTCGTGTTCTTGTTTCCAATCACAGACCAATCACATCCAACCCGGATTCAACAAGGGAGCAAAGCAAATGCTGTACGACCAGTTCGTTATCACGCACTTCGACGTCACGACCGGAAAGGGTTACGCCCGCCAGACCGTCAACGCGAACCGTTCCCCGTTGCGCATGGAGCCTATCGGCTTCAGCACAGGGATCGGCAAGGGTACCTGCGAGTACACCAGCAGTGGCGGCATCCGCATCCCCAGTGAAGAGATCGCCCAGCGTGTGCCCGAGATCGGTACGTCCATCATGGGTGTCATCGCGCTCGACCTCGGTGAGAGTACTGCCGAGCTCGACGAGCACGGATTCCCGTTCTTGCGCAACTGGTTCTACAAGGACCAGCACGACGAGGTTGAGGCCCGCGAGCTCGTCACCGACGACGACCTTATGGAGACGGACCAGGACGACTACCCCGACGACGACTTCGGCGACGAAGAAGTTCCGTCGACTGGCACGGTCTACGCTCGCGCTCTGACCACCTTCCGGGGTGACCGCGGGCTCGCCCACGAGGCAACAGAAATGTACCCAGGCTACTTCTCTAGTTGCCAGGAATAACAGAGGGCATAAGTCCAGGGGAGCGGTGATGTGAATCTGAAGCTTGAGTGCATTTTGCTCTCGCATCATTTTCTTTTCATCGTTACCCCTGGCAGTTCCCCAAATTCAAGATGCATTCGTGAATTTAGGGGACTGGCTCGGTCTAGCATACGTTACCGGCCTTCTCTCCCCCGGAATAAAGAACTCAAATTCAGACTCAAGTAACTCATGCCACCGCTGAAACTCCTCGTAAACGGATGCTAAGATTCTGGGCAATGGGTCACCAACGAGAAAATAACAGAGGTAGATATGTAGTGTGTCATATCGCCTCTTTTTATTTGTTTAAGACCCGTCTCTGCTATACGAGTCCGGCTCCTCCTAGACTGTAAAATAATCCTGCTCAAGGTGACTTACTTGACAAAGTAAGACTCAATGATAATATACTTTAGCTTCGTAGGGCGTTGCTCACTACGATGTACTGTGACATGCAAGCAAACGCAAAGTGGACAGCGAGGCTAGGAGATGACAATATCGTGGCTTTACTCTTCACTTTGCGTATTGGGGTTGAGAGTCGCAAGCTCAATTGGTTGGCCGATCAGATAAGACATACTAGAGGGATAATCTGCAATGATAGGAAACGGAGTGTACTATGTCTCAGCAAGAGAACAGCGGCAAGGAACGACAGCTCTACTACTACGACCGTCTGCGATATATGCTGTATCTGGTATGGACCCTAATCGGGTTCGTCATACTAGTCGGATTTGGGCGGGCACTACATGTATCGTGGGGGATCATACTATTCCCCTTGTGCATGATGTTCTGCTTCGTCGCCATGGCACCATTCTTCGCATACACCAAGGTAAGCACCGAAGCTGTGCCCGAGGAAGAGCGCGACGAGCAGTAAGGGGTAGAACCGAGAGGCGCGTAAAGTTAGCGACATCCGCTGCGCGTCCACTCGCTATCTTGCCTCTTATCGCTCACTTCTACCTCAGCCTGCCTGTCATGTGTGTCCACGGGGTGGAGAGAAGTGGCGAATGCGTCGATGCTTGGAGTGCGACTTTGCTCTCGCATCGATATTATTTCGCTAACCTCTTCACCCTGCAGTTCCCCCAAGCACGTATAACTAATTGTGTATTTAGGGAGCTGATGAATCTTTTACCGTAAGCTACATGTATAAACCCTACAGGGAATTAAATCAGAGCCTCACCCCCTCTTTTGCTTAGCTGATACTGCCGGAACTTGGTATATAATAACCCCCCTCCAACGGATTAACTCGTTGATAAAAGTTATAAACTACCGAGAGGCGGCGTCACCATAAGTGCTTTCGTCTCTGTATTTTCTCAGAGGTTTTACTGTCAATAACTCTACCTGAACTGCAAGATGAAGATGTTGTCGTGCTAGACAATAGTGTAACGTATGCGGATGGCGCTAACGGGGGCGGGAGTATATAAACCAGATGTATCAGTAGTCCCTCTACTGAGAGTTGGCTTGAAAAGCCGTCTAGCATTCAATATACAAGAAGTATGAATCTTGGGCGTTACTTCTGTAGCGGCTCGCCTTTTGTATCAAAATTAGTGCGATAGCCCATTTTGTGGGCCGCTAGAACTACAAGCCGGCGGTCGCCCTCGGATGTGCGCCCTGCCCCGCCGAGCGAGCAGATCACGTTGCCTTCATCATCTTTGACTTGAATGCCGCCGTCCCACGGTGTGAATTGCGGAATAGCGTGTTGCTGCAATATCATGTCGGCTTCGCTCCAGCTCCCATCTTTAATACGGTCGGCGTGCTTCTTGGTGTCGGCGTCATACAGGAGAAC
>Ga0187809_10000676_pt1 | contig 17389 bp, 14 predicted proteins | sample NC_wetland_sal_i_8_FD_132415 | JGI IMG/M metagenome (GOLD analysis project Ga0187809, IMG submission 132415) | Wetland sediment microbial communities from Neuse River Estuary, North Carolina, USA - ASW_4 | ecosystem: Environmental > Aquatic > Freshwater > Wetlands > Sediment | place: USA: North...
GCATACGAACACCCTGACGGGCTCCTGTCCGACGCATCTCCCCAACCTCCCGGTCGGGGATCCGCTACCGGACAGTTCGTGTGCTACCTAGACCGGCCATATCGTGTGCTACCGACAAATCCGGAAAAATTGCTTGACCAGACGCCCCAGTTTGGGGTATAAGACCGGATATGATGGCGGCGATCGAGCAGCACGCCGGTTCTCCTCAAAATTGAGTGGTTGCGGTCTCCGGCTTGGTTCCAGGCCCGCATTCGGCCGTGCGTTCGCCGCCATCATCCTTTAGCCGAAGATTGCCAATCCAGATGCCGCGAAATTCCGACCTCGGCTCGGACGTCGCGGGCATGGTGCCGCCTTCGTTGGGTACCAATCAGAGCCTGTTGCAATGGGCCTCGGCGGTCATGCTTGAGCGGGGACAAACACCCGCCGCGCATCACCGACTTCTTTTATGGGAGCTGGAGGCGATCAGTAGCGGCACAATTGACCGGCTGATGGTGTTGATGCCCTGGTTCCGCGAAATCGAGTTACGCATACGTCAATACGGATCTTTGGGGCGCCCACATCTCGACGCCGGCAACGGCTGGAACGTGGTACGCCTGGGCAGCCGGCACGGATGGCAGTTGTCCCACGGTATACCCGAGTGGTTTTACGGTGACCTGAATGGGCCTGGCACTGGTTCGACCAAACCGAGCGATGGGTATCGGGTCGGGACGCGTTGCGCTTTGGTGTCCTCTTGGCCAAGACGCGTCGCAGCCATTTGGACAGGATGCCGGGTCCACCCCGGCCGCAATCGCCACACTTACCGGATGGTGGGACGCAAGCGGCCTCGATGGCGTGCGAACGGGCTCCGGCATTCAGCCAACATCGTGGAACACTGCCTTCGTGAGCGTGACAGACAGATCCTCCACGGGCCTGCCGTTGCTGTCGTATTCATCCAATGGCTCGGTTTCACCAGTCATTGTGCCACGGCTTGATGGACTGCTGGGTGGTGCTGGCCTGACCGTTTCCGCTACCGGCGCGACCTGTCCCGATCTCCATCCAGATCTGGGCTTTCTGATCCCACGTGACGTATTTCCGAATAACGGAACTTGGACCTTTTATCTTGTCTGGTCGAGACCAAATTGGCGCCAGAACTCAGGGAAGGATAGCGATCCGATCACACTGCTCTCAATCCACGGTGCGCCCGTGCTACAGGCCGATGGTGCCAATGGTCAGAATCGCCTGAACCTGCTTTCCACGGGGCAGTCTTTGACACTGGCGACCAGTCTGTCGCGCAGGCATACGCATTCCATTGTCTTACGATATGACAATCAACAGCGTTTTGACGTTTGGCTGGACAGCACGAAGGTCATCAACGGCGCGTCCCTTACGATTCCTACCGGATCCGGCCCGAACCTCCTTCTGCATGACGGCTCAGCGCGGGGTTCCGCACAATGCTGGTTCCACGAAGCTGCGAGTTGGTCCAATGCCCTTGGCGATAATGACATTGCGACTCTACTGGCCTTCGCGTCCCGTTGGAAACGTGGCCCGCGCCGCGGTGTTTTGCTCGTCCTGAATGGACAATCAAATGCAATCAACTACGCCCTGCAGGATGGGGCGGCCAAACTGCTGGCTCAGGGGGCCGCATGGTACACCGGGGCGCTAGCCTATAACGTATTGGCCACCACCGGAAATCCCAGTAGTTACACGATGCAAAGCGGTCACGGAATTTATCTCGCGGTAAACCGGACCTACCCTGGGAGCTTCTTGAACGACCCTGGTGACGGTTCCGATCCCTCCACCTGGCAACTCGGCCAGGACGGCAACGCGGTCGCACAGGCAATCGGTCAACTCAGCACCGAAGATCGTCAGGATGTATGTGCGCTGGTCTGGCCGTGGAATGAATCGGACAGTCTACGGAACTATCAGGAAAAGGCTACATTCGCCGCCGCGGCAAGACGTTTTCTGTCACTCGAGCGGGCCATGCTTGCGGCGGTTCCAACCCAGCTGCCGCTGGTGTGGTGGAATGCCATTCCCTATGGCAGCGCTGGCGGCATCCAGATGCACCGCGAGGTGGTGGCGGAGGCCGCCGCAGAACAGGCCCAAAACGTATGGGTCGCTAATCCGCAGACCAGCGACAGTAATGCCCGCGGCTCGAGCTGGGATTCCGCCACCGGAATCGCAGTCGGCGGCGATTCGGCGCATCGGGACAGTCTCGACAACCAGCGCTTCGCCCGGTTGGCCGCGCCGGTCGTAGCCCGGGCACTGATGAGCGCCGGTCGCGCCGACACAATAACCGCAATACCACCCGGAATTCCGCTGCACGGTGGTCCGATCATCAGCCATGCTTATAAGGCGAGTGCCACAACCGTCATATTGACAATCCAGCACGACTCCGGGACGGACCTCAAGGTACCGCTGCGCGCTGCGTCCGGTGCCGGCTTTGCCGTTATGGACGGTGGCACGCCGGGCTATCCAGGCCCGGTGGTGCCTGCTTCAGCCTGCTCTCGTTTGGACCCAACGCATCTCCAACTCACCCTGGCCCAGGCACTGACAAGCATCTCAAGCGATTGTAAACTTTATTATCCCTACGGCTCGGCCAGCATTGGCCGTGGAAGCGCAGTCACCGACAATTACTCCGAATTAGCAAAACCCGCAGGTTGGGATATCGCCACGGATCTCGGAAGTGCCTGGTCCTTGAACTTTCCGCTTGCCGCGACAGCTGCACCAATTTCACTTAGCGACACAGCGCAATAGGTCCCGGTGTACACGAGCCGCTATGCGCGGCGTTCGGGGAACAGCGACAACAGCCCATCGCTGCTGGCATCGCATCGGCCACGCTCAGTAATCAGTCCGCTTACCAGCCGTGCTGGTGTGACGTCAAAGGCAGGATTTGCAGCAGGACTCCCTGTCGCAGCAACCCGCACGTTGATCACGCGGCCATCGACCGCCTGCCCCGTGATGTTGGTGACCTCCGCCGACGAGCGTTCTTCGATTGGAATGTCGGCCAACCCATCAGCCGCTGCCCAATCAATTGTCGAGGACGGCAATGCTACCCAGAAGGGCACGGTATTGTCCCTCGACGCAAGCGCCTTCAGGTAGGTGCCGATCTTGTTCGCGACATCTCCGTGACTGGTAACACGGTCGGCACCCACGATTACAAGATCCACCTCTTTCCTCTGCATCAGGTGTCCGCCCGCATTGTCGGCGATGACCGTGTGGGCGACACCATGCTTGCCAAGTTCCCACGCTGTTAGGCTGGCTCCTTGATTGCGCGGACGGGTCTCATCGACCCAGACATGCAGGTCGATCCCCGCGTCGTGCGCCATATAGATTGGGGCCAGCGCAGTTCCCCAGTCCACGGTTGCCAGCCAGCCTGCGTTGCAGTGTGTCAGCACGTTGACATGCCCGCCGGGTTTTTCCCTTGCGACACGCTCGATAAGCGGCAGGCCATGCCGGCCGATAGACGCATTCTGTGCGACATCCTCATCTGCGATGGCCGCTGCCTCAAGATACGCGGTCGCAATCCGGTCGGCTTGCGGCGTATTCCGGAGCCGCGTCAGCATCCGGTCGAGCGCCCACGCCAAATTCACTGCCGTCGGACGCGTTCGCCGCAGAGTCATCGCGGCCTGTTCCATCGCCTCGGAGGACGAGTCGCGCCGCAGTGCCAGGCACAGGCCATAAGCGGCCGTTGCGCCGATCAGCGGCGCCCCGCGCACTTGCATGGTCCGGATCGCGTGCGCAACCTCTTCCATCTGCCTAAGCCGCGGCACATCGAAGGACCACGGCAGCCCGGTCTGGTCGATAATGCGCAGCGACCAGCCATCTTGCGGGTCGACCCATATGCTGCGGTAAGCAGCGCCATCCACCTTCATCGTGCCGATACCCTTTGGTGCAGGATGCAGACCAGTGTGAACAAGCGGCGAGCCGTCTCAATATCGATCGCGATCTTTCCCTGGAGCCGACGCATCATCAGGTTGGCGCCTTCGTTGTGCAGGCCTCGCCGGCCCATATCGATCGCCTGAATACGCGCCTCCCGCCCCTCCTCGACGGCTTTGATGTGACTGTCCACCAGCAATTGATAGTCCTTCATCAGTCGCCGGAACGGACCGAGTGCCAATCCAACGGCGGTGATCGGCATCTCTTCCCCGTCTCGAATATCGAAGATGAGCCGCCCGTCCCTAATTGACAGGTGAAGCGAATAGCAAGTCAGCGCCACCTGACCTGGTTTCAGTGTCAGCGGCGTGAAATGGGTGACGGCAGCGAGGTCGGCGATCGCCTGATCGCGATCCGCCTCAATGAAGGCCGGTAGGCGCGATGGCAGGTCACCATCGAGCACCACGCGTGACAGACGGGCCTCGGTGCTCATACCAGGTCGGCGGCGAAATTCTGCAGGCTCACTCCGGACGCCATTCGACTTCACCGGGCCGGGTGCCGTTGGAACTTTGGCGCCAACTTGCAGTGGCAATGGACAGTAACGGCGCGGATGGGGCAGCAGCAACCGACTGCCAGCGGGTCGGGGCCATGCGCTCTCCTGTTCAATCGACTCGGGTGCCAGACCGAATAGCGTATCGGCCACGGCCCTGGCCATAGCCGCGTACTTCGCGGTTGCACATGACCCGTCCGCACGCAAGAGTGCCGCCATGGCGCGCATTCTGGTGATCAATCCGAATTCCTCGACCGACTGCTCCGCAGGGATTGCCGCAGCTGTGACCGGGTTTCGTATGCCAGGCGGCCCGGTGATCGACGTCGCAACCCTGCTGGAAGGCCCTCCGGCGATCTATAGCTGGCGGGACTGGCACCGCGCCGTTGAGCCGCTCTGCGCCCTGATCGAACGGGAGACGGCGGATGTGTACGTCGTGGCCTGTGCCTCGGACCCTGGGATCGAAGCGGCTCGTGCGGTTACCGAGCGGCCGGTGCTTGGTGTCTTCCGCTCGGCCGTCGCCACTGCGACCGCCAGGGGGGAACGATTTGGGGTCGTGGCCATCGTGGATGCATCGAAAGGACGGCACCTGGCCGCATTGCGCGCGATGGGGCTGGAGGGGCGCCTCGCCGGCCATGTGGCCCTCAACGTCAGTATGGAAACGCTGCTCTCGTCGGCATCCGCCCGCCCTGCACTGGAGCACGCCGCACGAACGTTGCTGCAGCAGGGTGCAAACAGCATCATCCTTGGCTGCACCGGAATGGCCCAGCATCGCCGTGCCCTGGAGGATGCCGTCGGCATCCCTGTCATCGAACCGTGCCAAGCGGCGGTGGCACTGGCGCTGAGTTTTCTTCTGCCGAGCATTGCTGAATCATCTGCCACTGCGGAGCAGCCTCGGGCCTGATGCTCACCTGTTGCGTGCGAACCGGTCCGCTCAGCACGCTCGTGCAGCGCCCCCAGGGATCAGCACCCCGTTCGGCAACCTGATCTGATCCGGATCGGCAGACTCCGCGATACAAGCGAAGCGGACCGCCCACGAGCTGCCGTCCTCCGTTCTGATCCGCTCCAGTTCAGACGACAGCAATCGGCGCCGGCAGGCGGCCAAACTCGCCCCTTGCCTACGCCAAAATCCGAGGGTTAGTGCAATGTGGAGGCGTTCGGCTTGCGAGAATGGCGGCACTTCAACCCAGCGCGCCCAGCATCGCCGCGGAACTGCTCAGGCCGACAATCCATCACATGGATGACAGGTGCGATAGTCGCCCTGCGCCGCCATCTCATCGGCTCACCCTGCCCTGTTCAAAGGCCCATGCTTTCCAACAATGCTATGGTTCGTATTGCCCGCCTGGGGCGAACGGCGAGCAAGGCACGCAGGTCGGCGGGATGATCGACGTCGAGTCCGATCCCCGGTGCACGGACGATCCTGGGTTCTACCCCGTGCCGGCGTGCTGCCTCCAAATGCGGGAAGTAGCTGTCATCCCCGAACCGCAGCGGGATCACGTCAGGAGGGGTGCAAAGCACCGCGTTAGACCCAAGTTCGTCGTGCGCCGGAGCAATGACGAAGGATCCGGCCTCACCGCATGCCGCGATTACCGCGTTCAGTTCGGCACCCGTCATCAGCGGTATATCGCCCGGCAGGGCGACCATAGCGCTGCGTCCTTCCCGCGACAGCAGTCGGCCCATGCCAAGAACCGCGCTTGTATGGCCGGCACAGGCATCTTCCGATACCACGCGCGCACCATAGCGCCGAGCCAGAGCCGCCGACCGGGGGTCGGCCGTGTTCACCATAATTCCCGCCACCCGGGATTTCGCCACGGCGTCCAGCACGTCCTTCAGCATCGCCGCCGCCAGCGCTTCCCGCTGCTCGCCACTCAGCAGCGCAGCCAACCGTTGTTTGGCGCCCGTCAGCCCCTTGACTGGTATCGCTGCCCAAACCTCGGTCATGACCGGCGCCGGAGTTTCGCGGCAGCGCTCAGCACAATGCGGGCTACCGCTTCACGGTCTTCCAGTGTCCGCATGAATGTCTGTCCTAAGGTCACCTTTGCCGGGATGCCCTGGACCTCGCTCGTATCTGCCAAATCGACCACGTACCCGTCCAGCAGGTCCCCATAGCGCTGGGCGACCGATTCCGCGCTCGGGTTGAGCCCCAGCTCCGTCATGATCTTCGCGGTTGGTCCCTTCACGGCTTTGCCGCCGATGATCGGCGAGACCGCCACCACCGGGGCCGGACAGGCTGCCAGCGCCGCGCGGACGCCAGGTAGTGCCAGGATCGGCTCAACACTGATGAATGGATTGGACGGACAAACCACAACCGCACTCAAGGCCGGATTGGTCAAGGCGGCCAGGAATTCGGGCTGGACCCTAGCTTCCGCGGCGCCGTGAAATTCGAGAGCGCGTACGCTGGGCTCGCAGCGCTGGCGCACAAAGTAATCCTGAAAATCGATCCATCCGTGATCCGTCAGCAGTCGGGTCCGCACCGGATCGTCGCTCATCGGCACGACGCGCGGGCCAACCCCCAGGCGCCGGCACAGGTCCAGGGTGACGGATGTGAGGCTTTCCCCCAAACGCAGCCGACGCGTCCGCTCCACGTGCACTGCCAGATCACGGTCGCCGAGCCTGAACCACGTTTCCCCACCGAGCATCGCGGTGGTCTCCATGAACGACCAGGTTTCGTCGCGCCTGCCCCATCCCAATTCCGGGTTCGCCAGACCGGCCAGCGTGTACATTACCGTGTCGAGGTCGGGCGAAATCGACAACCCCAGATGCTCGAAGTCGTCTCCCGTATTGCACACCACCAGAAGTTCATCCGGCGGCAGAATCCGGGACAGGCCAAGCACCAGCTTGGCACCGCCAACGCCGCCCGACAGCGCGACGATCATTGGAACAGGTCCTCCTGCGGAGGCCGGACCAACTCCGCCGCGGGCGCTTCCGGCGCCGACCAGGTCAGGCCGCGCACGACAACCACCGGGCTGGCCTCGGCAGCCTGACCCTGCAGAAGTGAGGCGGCCGCGGCGATCTCGTCGGCAAAGCCGACGATGCTCACCTCCAGCCTGCGGGCGAACAAATCGGGCTCCCCCCGCAGGTCGATGATGCTTGGCAGACCGGCGGCACCGATCGCCACCCCAGCGGTGCCGCGACGCCAGGGGCGGCCGAAGCTGTCGCTGATGATCACCGCCAGCGAGACCCCGGATAGCGCTGCAAGCGTACGGCGTATCGATTCCGCCGACGCGTCCGGATCGCGCGGCAGCAGCAATGCACGATGTGTCCCATCCTGAGGTGCCACATTCGACTGGTCCACGCCGGCATTCGCCATCACAAAGCCCAGCCGATGCTGCACGATCAGCAGGTTCGGTCGCGACCGCACAACCCGAGTGGATTCCGACAGGATCACCTCGACCAATCGCGGGTCCTTGCCAATCTCTGTTGCCAGCGCAAGCGCCTGGGCCGACGGCGTTACCGATGCCAGTTCTACGGTGCGCCCCTCCGCCTTTGACACGATTTTCTGTGCCACCACCACCACGTCGCGATCCTGCAGCCGCTGTCCCTGCCGTTCCAACCCGGCAGCGATCAACGCAGGAACATCGTCGCCGGCCTGCACCAATGGAAGGCCGGGTACAGCAAACAGTTCCAGATGGGTGGTCATGTCATCCGAAGCGCCGGCGCAGCAACGGCAGCACCTGTTCGCCATACAGTTTCATGAATCGCTCCTGGTCCGGTCCCGGCGCATGAAACACCAGGTGCCGGAACCCAAGCTCCACATAAGGACGGATTCTTTCGACATGCTCTTCCGGGTCGCTGGAAACGATCCATCGGCTGGCCGCCCGCTCGACAGGTAACGCATCGGCCAGCTTCTCCATTTCGATGGGGTCTTCCACCGACATCTTCTCCTCCGGCGTGAGCGCCAGCGCGGCCCAGTGACGGGTATCCTGCATCGCCCGTTCGCGGTCGGTGTCGAACGATACCTTCATCTCGATCATCCGATCGTAATCCGGCTTCGGCCTGGGCGCCGCCTTGATCCCCTCATCGACGTTGGGCAGCAGGGTTTCGGTGTAGAGATCCCACTTCTTCCCACTGGTACAGATGAAGCCGTCGGCACTGCGGCCGGCGTATTTCGCCACCATCGGGCCAGCGCCCGCCACGTAGATGGGCACCGGTGTCTCCGGTTTGTCGTAGATGGTGGCGTTTTCCGTGCGGTAGTACTGGCCGTCCACGCTCACCCGATCCTCTGCCCACAGCTTCCGGATCAGCGCGATCGCTTCGCGCATGCGGGCGAATCGCTCCTTCATTTCCGGCCAGGCGATGCCGATCGCCGGCACCTCGTTCAGGCTCTCCCCTGTCCCGACCCCGAGTATCACGCGGCCCGGAAACATCACGCCCAGCGTTCCGAATACCTGCGCCACAACCGACGGATGATACCGGAATGTCGGTGTCAGCACGCTGGTCCCCATCACGATCCGGCTCGTACTCGCCCCGAGCGCACCCAGCCAGGCGAGTGCCGACGGGGCGTGGCCGTCCGTATGCTTCCAGGGCTGGAAATGGTCGCTGACAAACACCGAGTCGAACCCTGCCCGCTCCGCTGCACAGGAGAAGGCGAGCAGCCGCTTTGGGTCGAACTGTTCGGCGGACGCTTTGTATCCAAGCTTCAGCACGAGGAACCTCCGGGGATGTTGGCTGGCACGCTAGCCTCGCCGCCCCGCAGCGGCAATCGGGGTCTGACCCCGTGCCTGTGCGAGCCGGCCGCACGAGCGCGAACTCCCGCGTTCACCCGTCGTTCGGGTTGCCAGGATAGAGACGGCGTGTAGCGGCAGCAGGACGCGGGTTGAGCCAAGTCCTCCCCGCTGTCGTTTTCATCGACGGCAACGAGAGCCTCTTGCCTGCCCAGAGGTAGGATTGGCCAGCCCGGCGACCACCCCAAGGGTGCTGAATGCAATCCTCACCGAAATGGACGGGTCGGAGGACCGGCGGACAGTGATGGCAATCGGGTCACCAATTGTCCAAAAATCGACCTGCGGCGTGCCGCAGGAGAACGACCTCAATGGTGAGCAGGTGCCCAGGAGAACACCGGTTGCGCCGGAGTCGACCGGGCGGCAGGGCGCACCGACAGTGGCGCGGGCCTCGCGCGACGATCTGCCATCGCAGCCCTGTCCGGGCCAAGCACTTCGAACGAGCATGGCGAGATGCCCACACCTCCCGGCGGAGATGGCACGTAAATCCAAGGAGTTGTGGACCATCTGGAACGGGGACCAACCCCGCGGCGGCCGAACGGCTTTGCCGGCGCCGGCAGCTGACGTCGGCTGAGACGAGATAATAGAGATGAAGGCTTGGGCCGTGATTTTCCAACAATCCTGCTGACGGTCGACATGGCAAACGAACGGGCCTTATGGCGTTGCGTTCAAGATTGCGGGCGATGTGCCGTCCAAAACGCCAGCCAGGCTTGCAGGGCGGTTCAAGGCGTGCAATCCGCAGCCTCGGCGACGAGGTGCTCTTGTCGTCTCCATTGCACCGAGTGCCGGGGAGAGCGCAGCGCTTATGGATTGGACCGGCCAGTCACACCCAGACGAAGTCGCCTACCCTACCGCGCACGCCTTCGTGCTGGTCCACCTCGCGTGTTTCGCGGCAATCTGGACCGGTATCTCCTGGAGCGCGCTGGCGCTTGGCGTGGGGTTGTACTGGCTGCGAATTTTCGCCATCGGCGCCGGGTATCATCGATATTTCTCGCACCGCGCCTACCGCACCGGACGGGTATTCCAGTTCCTGCTGGCATTTGCCTCGCAGAGTTCGGCTCAACGTGGCGTGTTATGGTGGGCGGCCAAGCACCGGCTGCATCACAAGCACTCGGACACCGAGCTTGACCCGCACTCTCCGGTGCGGCGCAGCTTTCTCCACGCGCATGTCGGTTGGATTTTCGTCCCCAGCAACGATACCACGGACTATGCCGCCGTACGTGACCTGACCCGGTTCCCGGAACTTATGTGGCTGGACCGACATACCTACACCCCGGCTATTCTGCTGGCCTTCGGGTGTTTTCTGGTCGCTGGCTGGTCCGGGCTGGTGGTTGGGTTTTGCTGGAGCACTGTCGGGGTGTGGCACGCCACCTTCAGCATCAACTCGGTGGCGCACGTGGCGGGACGCAGGCGCTACGTCACCGGCGACCAATCACGCAACAACTGGCTGCTGGCGCTGATTACGATGGGCGAAGGTTGGCACAACAACCACCACGCCTACCAAGCCTCAGTGCGCCAGGGCTTCCACTGGTGGGAATACGACCCAACCTACTACCTGTTGCACGCATTGTCGTGGTGCGGTGTGGTGTGGGACCTGCACTGTCCACCCCGCGCCGTCGTGGCGGGCGAGTACCGGCTTGGACGCGTCGTGATCGACAAGACGGCGGCGCAGCTCGCTGCATCCTTCCCGGTGAACCACATCGCTGAACAGGTGGTGGACTCTTGCGTACACCTCCCAGGTTGGAGCGAGCTGAAGGCGCGGCTGCTTTCGGCCCGCTTTCAGGCGGAGACGTTCTGGAATGAATTCGACCCGCCGCAGATTCCGTCGCTGGACGAAGTGCGCCGCTATGCTCGCGCGAGGCTGGCCAAGACGCCGTCGCTGGACGAGATCGCCGAACGCGCGCGGGAACGTCTGCTGGAGCTTGTCTACCTGCGGGTCGTCGAAGCAGCGGCGGCGCGGTGACATTGATTTGTCGACTGGCCGCCCTCGCGATCCTGGAGCAGGCCTGGTGGCGAATTCTATCTCGCTTGGCGTGACCAAGGGTCGCGGGTTCTCCGCTGGGGACGCCTGGCAGACAATCCTTGCCTGCGCGGTTGGTTCTCCTGCATATGTTTCGCGCGTGAACGCAGGCTGTACGGACCTGGAATTTCTATGAGAGACGCGGACGCAGCACCAACCCACCCGGCGCACCGGCGGCCCGCGGCCGAGGCTGTAGAGCAAGGCCTGGCGGCGCATCGTGAAGGCAAGCTGGCGGACGCGATCACGCTGTACCGGCAGGCGCTTGCCTACGCACCCAGATACTTCGATGCGCTGCACATGCTTGGTACAGCATTGGCCCAGCAATCAAGCTACCCTGAAGCCATCGAATTGCTCAGCCTCGCGGTGCAGATCAGGCCGAATGCTGCTGCGGCATACTGCAATCTGGGCAACGCGCAGCGCGAGGGCGGCCACCCGGATGAGGCCATCGCCAGTTACGACCGGGCTTTGCAGATCGACCCGGCACAGGTCAATGCATTGTGCGGCCGCGGCCTCGCCTTGCACCAGTTGCATCGGTATGAGGAGGCACTCGCCAGCTTCAACGCCGCGTTACGCATCGAGCCGGGTCGCTTCGACCTACACTCTTATCGAGGCAACGCGCTGGCGTGCCTCAGGCGCTTGCCGGAAGCAGTCGGTGCCTACAATAGCGCGCTACATTTCCAGCCAGCCAGTTGGGAGGCGCTGTTCAACCGCGGGACCGCATTGCTCGAATTGAAGCGGCCGAAGCAGGCCCTGGCCAGCTTCGACGCGGCCCTGCAACTTCGGCCGAACGATGCCCAGACGTTGAACAATCGTGGAATAGCGCTACGAGAGCTTGGCAACCTCCCCGAATCCCTGGCCGCTTTCGAGCATGCCGTAGCGGTGGCACCGGACCACCTGGATTCCCACAGTAACCGCGGCATCGTGCTACAGGCACTGAACCGGCTGACGGAGGCCCTCGCCAGCTTTGACCGGGCATTGCAAATCGTCCCCGACCACGCGGATGTACTTTGCAACCGCGGGACGGTGCTGCAGGCGCTGAACCGTTTGCCGGAGGCGCTCGCCTGTTACGACCGTGCGTTGGCGATCGCTCCAGCGCACGCCGAGGCACTCAATAATCATGGCAGCGCGCTGTGGGAGCTAAAGCATATGAAGCAGGCGCTCGCCGAATTCGAGCGCGCGGTAGAGTCGAGGCCGGATTATGCAGAGGCGCACGCCAATATCGGCATGTGCCAGCTAACCCTCGGCGATCTGGGCGCCGGGTGGAAAGAGTTCGAATGGCGTTGGCGAACGCCGGGATTGCAGCGTTACAAACTCCACTTGGATGTGCCGGCCTGGGACGGCACACAACCACTACAGAACAAAAGCATCCTGCTATGGGCGGATCAGGGCGCGGGCGATACTATCCAGTTCTGCCGTTTCGTGCAGTTACTGGCTGATCGCGGGGCAAGGGTGCTGCTGCTGGTTGACGCCTCGTTGCGTGGATTGCTCGGCCGACTACCGGGCGTAGAGCGCATACTGCAACCCGGAGAGCCACTCTGTGCAGTGGATTATCACAGCCCATTGATGAGCCTGCCTCTGGCGCTTGGCATCGGCCTCGACACGATTCCTGCCCAAAGAGCCTATCTGCATGGCGACCCGCAGCGCATCGATACCTGGGCGGCAAAACTTGGTCCGCACGGTCGGCCGCGGGTGGGCCTCGCGTGGTCCGGCAATCCGAACCACAACAACGACCGCAACCGCTCCATTCCTCTGCGGCAATTCATCACGCTCGCCGATGGAGCATTCGAGTTTTTCTGCCTGCAGAAGATCGTCCGTGATGCCGACCAGCCCGTGCTGGCCCAACGGCCGGAGATACGGCAATTCTGCGACGACCTGGCGGATTTTCAGGAAACCGCGGCCCTGATCGAGCATATGGACCTGGTCATCGCAGTGGATACCTCCGTGGCGCACCTCGCGGGTGCGCTCGGCCGCCCGGTGTGGATCCTGCTTCCTTTCATGCCCGATTGGCGTTGGATGCTGGACCGCGAGGACAGCCCTTGGTACCCGACTGCACGCCTGTTCCGTCAGCCTCAGCATGGCGATTGGCAGAGAGTGCTTGAGCGGGTGCAACACGAGTTGGCGACGGCCCATTTTCCAATCGCCGGCGAGGCGTTCCCACCCGCACCGGAATTGTAATCCCCACGCTGCCAGCCAGGAGACTTCGGCGGATTGAACGGCGCGGGAAAGATGCCGCCGCTCGTGCGCCGGGCCACAGGCGCGTGCGCTTCGCAGCGCCCCCCTGCCCTGCTACATCCGCGAATGAGAATCGATCGACGCGGCACCACCCGTCCAGCTTCGGAGCATTCATGGCGACCCCTTCCTGGCAAGCTGACGTTTACACGGCCCTCAAAGCCGCCCAAATCCGGCAAATCGGCTATGTGCCCGATGCCGGCCATGCTCACCTGATAGAAGCTGCGCACGCCGATCCGGACATGCATCCGGTGGTGCTCACCACCGAGGAAGAAGGAATTGCCCTCGCGGCAGGAGCCTGGCTGGGCGGCCAGCGCGCCGCGGTGCTGATGCAGTCCTCCGGCGTTGGCAACTGTATCAATATGCTGTCGCTACCACAGAACTGCCGCATGCCGTTCCTGACGCTGGTGACCATGCGTGGCGAGTGGGCCGAATTCAATCCATGGCAGGTGCCGATGGGCAGCACCACACAGGCGGTGCTGGGTGCCGCCGGCGTGCACGTCCGCCGCGCCGAGCGTCCGGAGGAAGTCGCGGAAATGGTGGCAGCCGCCGCATCACTCGCCTTCGACAGCGCGGTTTCCGTGGCGGTGCTGTTCTCCCAGCGGCTGATCGGCAGCAAGGTGTTCGTGAAATGAGCGGTGCCAACGATGGAACCCTGGACCGCCGGGACGTGGTCGCCACGCTGCTGCGCGACCCAGGCGATCTGCTGGTGGTAACCGGCCTCGGCGCTGCCACATACGATGCCAGCGCCGCCGGGGACCGGCCGCTGAATTTCTACCTGTGGGGCGCAATGGGCGGCACCGCCATGGTTGGACTCGGGTTGGCGCTGGCGCAGCCGCGGCGGCGCGTGCTGGTGGTCACCGGCGATGGTGACATGCTGATGGGCATCGGCTCGCTCGCCACCATCGCCGCGGCGGGCGCACCAAACCTGGCGATCGCGGTGCTGGACAATTCCCGCTACGGCGAAACCGGATCGCAACGCAGCCATACCGCGTACACGACCGATCTCGCGGCCGTGGCCGCCGCGTGCGGTTGGCGCAATACCGCGACGGCACGAAGCATGGCGGAGGTGGCGGAACTGAGTCCGCGCCTGCGGCGGGAAAGCCTTTTCGCAGTGCTGCGGATCTCGCCGGAGGAAAAGCCGCGCCATCTGCCGCCGCGCGACGGCGCACACCTGGCAGACCGATTCCGTCGCGCCCTGGGTGTTGCTGTGGACTGAACACGCGATCCAGCGTTCGAACCTGACGGCGGGGGAACCCTTCCTCCTCCGCGTACACGATCACGCGCATGCATGATCATACCGGCAGTCCAAGCGCGACCTTGCCGATCAGCTCGAGCGCCTCGAACTGGGAAAACGGCTGCATGAGCGGGCCGGCCCGCACGTCGCGGTACAGGCGGGAGAGCGGGTTGGCGCTGAGGAAGCCGGCACCGCCGGACAGCGACATGGCGTGGTCCACAATCTCGATCGCCTTCCGGGTGACGAAATGCTTGGTGCCCTGGAACTCGGCGGTGACATGGCGCAAGGCGTCGTCCGGGACAGACAGCGGATGCGCCTCGAAAAGCCGGTCGGCGATCGATGCACTGCGTTCCAGCGCCGCTCGAGCAGCGGCCAGGCTGACCTCCATCTCCGCTACCAGATGCTGAATGGCCGGCCGGTCGCCCCGGCCGCGCGATCCGATCTGCTGCAGTACGAGCGCGCGTGCGGCTTCGGCGATGCCGAGGAAAACGGCGACAAGCCCCATGACGCCGCTGATCGAGACCCCCATGTAGTAGGGCGTAAGTTCGCCCCACTTTCCCCCATCCATGATGGCCCCGTCGGGGATGAAGCAGTTCTCCAGCACCACGTCGTGGCTGCCCGATCCGCGCATGCCCAGCGCATCCCAATTGTCCAGCATTGTCACCCCCGGGCTGTCGCGGGCAATGGTGGCGCCGCCGATCCGCCAGGCGCCGGTATCGCTCCTGAAGCGGAATCGCACGGCGAAATGGGTTGCCACAGGCGAGCCGGTAGCGAATGCCTGGCTTCCCGACAGGTACCAACCTTCATCGCCACGCACTGCCCCTGTTGTCGGGTTGAGCACGAAATTTCCGTTCTCCGTTGCGAGAACGGCGACAATGCGTTGGCCGGATGCAATCTCCCGCAGGATCGCCGCCAACGCCTGTTCCCGGTGCGTGTCGCCAACGATCCTCGCCGCCCGCCAGGCGCGGGCGGTCATCCAGGCACTCCAGAGATGCATGTTTGTCGCGATCGCCGTGGAACCGTCGCCGCGTCCCAGCCGGTTCATCCCTGCCGCATGATCGCGCAGGGCGACCACTCCGAGGCCACCGAATTCCTCTGGAACGGTCGCGGACATGACCCCGCTGTGGATCAGATCCGTCGTGTTCTCCTCGGGGAATCGGCCTTCCCGGTCGTACTTGTCGGCACGCGCAGATAGCGTCGCTTCATGCGCCTCACAACGAGACACCAGGGTGGCTCCGGCGTCCGAGACCGGCTGCAGCGAAAAATCCATTTTCAGTGCCCTTCCCGCCGAACCCCCGGCGCTTGCTGTCGCGCGCTCACTGTATCGCCTGGGAGTCACGGCCCTGCCAGCCAGCCCGCTCGTGCCTCTTGGTAATCCATTGCGCCTTGCGTCAGTAACGGAGCCCGGGCACTGCCGGCTTGCCGCGTCCGCATCCGGTCCGGACAATTGTGTTACGGCGTGTTTCAGCCACTTGACCCGTGCCTCCGGGTGATGGCTTTTTGATACTGGCCAAAACGCGGAAATTCGTGGAAAATGTCAAAATTGGTTCTGGTCGGCCATTGAGCGGCCGGCCGCTGGATCGGCCAGGGACGTACGGCTGCGACGCGGCCGCCAGCCGGCTCTCTGATGAAAAGGACGGGACGGAGCATGTCCAGGCGGATCGAACGCTTCATCATGTGCGGATTGCGTGCTCCGGCCGCGCTGGCGTTACTGGCGCTCGGCTTGGCCGGTGTCGTACCGCCGCTCCGGGCACAACCGGTGCCTGGCCGAGTGACGGGACCGGCGGGACCGGCGGTACCGGTCAGTGTTGCCCATGCAGTCAGGCAGGATGTGCCGATATGGTTGCGCGGCATAGGCACGGTGCAGGCGGCCAACGCCGTCACCGTCCGCAGCCGGGTAGACGGCACATTGACGAAGATCCCGGTCACCGAGGGCCAGGAGGTGAAGCAGGGCGATCTGCTCGCGGTGATCGACCCGCGTCCATTCAAAACGGCGCTCGATGCAGCCGTGGCAAAGCGGCAGCAGGACGAGGCGCAACTCGTCAACTCCCGGTCCGATCTCGCCCGCTACAGCACACTGGCCAGACAGGATTTCGCTTCACACCAGCAGGTAGACACCCAGCAGGCCCTGGTGCGGCGGCTGGTTGCTGCCATTGCGGGTGATCAGGCTGAGGTCGCGACCGCGCAACTCAATCTCAGCTACTGCTACATCACCGCCCCTTTCGATGGCCGCATCGGGCTCCGCAGCATCGATCCTGGCAACCTGGTGCATGCCAGCGACCCCACCGGGATCATGACAGTGACCCAAATCCATCCGATCAGCGTCACCTTCACCTTGCCGCAGCAGGAACTGCCGGCAGTGAACGCGGAAATGGCGCAACGGCACCTGCCGGTGGCCGCCTTCACCGGGGATGATACCGCCGAACTCGACCGCGGCGTGCTGCTGACTCCCGACAACACGATCGACCAGACCACCGGCTCGATCCGGCTGAAGGCAGTGTTTCCCAACCACCGCAACCAGCTGTGGCCGGGTCAGTTCGTCAACGCCCACCTGCTGCTACGCACCGAACCCAACGTCCTGACCGTGCCCTCGGTCGCCGTGCAGCATGGTCCGGCCGGCCTTTACGTGTATGTCGTGCAGCCGAACGTCACGGTGAAGCGGCAGGATGTCCGGGTGGAGCGTGACGACGGCAAACTCGCGGTGATCGCGGAAGGCCTCCAGGACGGACAGCCGGTGGTCACAGACGGCTATTCGCGCCTGCAGGACGGCGCGCGGGTTACCA
>Ga0187809_10000677_pt1 | contig 17378 bp, 15 predicted proteins | sample NC_wetland_sal_i_8_FD_132415 | JGI IMG/M metagenome (GOLD analysis project Ga0187809, IMG submission 132415) | Wetland sediment microbial communities from Neuse River Estuary, North Carolina, USA - ASW_4 | ecosystem: Environmental > Aquatic > Freshwater > Wetlands > Sediment | place: USA: North...
CGCCGCGTTGTTCGGCAGCACCGTGACCCCGGCCTCGCGCAGCACCCGCTGCTGCTCGTCGAGCCCCTGGACGTCGCCGCGCGTGCCGCACACCGAGGCCACCACGGCCACCTGCCGGCCGGCGGCGGCGGCCCGTGCGACGCCGTCGCGGATCGCCGGGACGAGCGCGCCCGCGGGGTCGTCGGACGCCCCGTACCCGATGACGACGTCGAGCAGCACCACGGCCGTGCCCTCGTCGTCGAACAGCGCCGGGAGGCGCTCCACGCGGGTGGAGGGGTCGATCATCGGGTGCGGGCGGCCCTGCGTGTAGGCGTCGTCGCCGAGGTCGAGGATCACGTGCCCGTCGGCGCGGAGCATGTAGCCCAGCTCGTGCGACGCGTCGCCCTCCGGCAGCCCGAGCTCGTGGCGCAGCAGCATCGCGGCCTCGCTGGCCAGCGTGCCGCCCGTGTACAGGCCCTTGATCCAGCGCTGCGAGCTCGCGAAGGCCGGGCGGCCCCCGCCGGCGAGCTCGACCGCCCGGGCGGCGGCGTCGGCGAGCGTGTAGGCGTACCAGAGGTTGCCGTCGCGCTCGACCGCGGGGACCTCGCCGAGGAAGACGAGCACGACGTCCTTGGTCAGGGTCCTGGCGTACGCCTCCACGCGGGCGCGCACCGCAGGCGCCGGCGGCTTGGAGACGAGCACGATCGTCGACGTGCCGGGGTCGGCCTCGAGCGCGGCGAGGGCCTGCAGGCACGAGAGGCCGCCGACCGCCTCCCCGAGGTCGCGGCCGCCGAGCCCGATCGCGCTGCTGATGCCGCCGCCGAGCAGGTCGATCTGGCTCATCACCTCCTGCGTGCCGGTGCCGGAGGCGCCGGCGATGCCGATGCTGCCGGGCCGCACGACGTTGGCGAACGCCAGGGGGATCCCGCCGATCGACGCGGTGCCGCAGTCCGGGCCCATGACGAGCAGCCCGCGCTCGGTCGCCTTCTGCTTGAGTGCGACCTCGTCGGCCACGCCGACGTTGTCCGAGAAGATCATGACGTTGAGGTTGCGCTCGAGGAGCTCGGCGACCTGGTCGGCGACGTACTGGCCGGGGATGGAGACCAGCGCCAGGTTGGCGCCGGGCCCGAGCGCCAGCGAACGGTCGAGGCTGCGGGCCGTGCGCAGGCCCGACGAGGCCCCCGCGCGCGCCTGGTTCCGCAGGGCGTCCTCGGCGGCGGCGACGATCGCGGCGACGTCGGTGTCGTCGGCGAGGTCCATCCCGAGCACCATGTCGCCCGCGGCGGCGGCGTCGAGCTCGGGCGACGAGAAGCCGGTGGCCCGCAGGATGTCCTTGTTGGCGGGGGTGCCCATCATCACGGAGACCTTGGTGACCCCGTCGAGGGCCGTGAGCTGCTGGCTGAGCAGCATGAGGCTGACGGAGTCCTGGTACGTGTTCGGCTTGATCACTGTGGTCAGCATTGACTTCTCCATCGACGACCAGGCGATGGTATACCAAAACTAGGCCCATCCTCGCGAGGCGCGGGCCCGGCCGCGGCGGGGGGTCGACCGCACCTAGGCGGCCGGAACCGCAGGTGGGAGCGATGTGGAGGCGGCCTGCGCCGGCCGTGCAGGATCGGGCCCGCAGCGCCTCCAGGACCTCCTGGGAGGCGTCAGCGCGGCGCCACCGTCGCCAACGGCCGCCCCTGCCAGCGCGCCCAGTCCTCGCTGACGGCCGCCGCCGCCTCCTGCAGGTGCGGCAGGTGCTGCTCCACCAGCGTGGCGACGCTGGTCTCCGCCGCGTGCACGGTGACGTTCATCGCCGCCCGCACCCGCCCACTCGCGTCGCGCACGGGCACCGCCACGGAGCGCACGCCGGGCGCCAGCTCCTCGTCGGCCAGCGCCCAGCCCCGCTCCCGCACCCGCGCCAGCTCGTCGCGCACCGTGGGCCAGTCCGGGACGACCGCTGCGGGTGGCAGCTGCGAGCGCGACGGGGCCTCCAGCACGCGGCGGGCCTCGTCGGGCTCGAGCCCGGCCAGCAGCACCTTGCCCTGCGACGTGCGCAGCGCGGGGAAACGGGTGCCGATGTCGACGCGCAGCGAGATGAGCTTGGGGACGGCGACGCGCGCGACGTAGACGATGTCCGAGCCGTCGAGCTGCGCCATCGAGGACGACTCGTGCGTCACCGCGACCAGCCGCTCGAGGTGCGGCCGGGCCACGTCCCACAGCCCGAGCGCACCGATGTAGGCCATCCCCAGCTCGAGCACGCGCGGCGTGAGCCGGTACTCGCCCCGGGCGGTCGCGACGTAGCCCAGCTCCTCCAGCGTGAGCAGGATGCGGCGCGCGGTCGGCCGGGCCAGGCCGGTGGCGGCGGCGACCTCGCTGAGGGACATCGCGGGGTGGTCGGCGGAGAACGCGCGCATGACGTCCAGCCCGCGCGACAGCGCCTCGATGAAGTCCGGTCCCCGCCCGTCCTGAGCCATCGGCACCCCGTCTCGCCTGGTCTGCGCCCGTGGCGTTGACACGCCTGAACATCGCTGCGCACTATAGAGCGACGGTAACGGACACTTGTCCGCCACGCGGACACGGGTGGTCGCGTCGCCGCCCGCGCCGAAGGAGGACGGGATGACAGATAGCGCGCCGGTCGCCGACCCGCCCGCCGGGCCCCGCCCGCTCGACGGCATCCTGGTGGCCGACTTCTCACGCATCCTCGCCGGCCCCTACGCCACGATGCTGCTGGCCGACCTCGGCGCGGACGTGGTCAAGGTGGAGAGCCCCGCGGGCGACGACACCCGCACCTGGGTGCCCCCAGTGCGGCCGGACGGTGTGTCCACCTACTTCTCGTCGGTCAACCGCGGCAAGCGGTCGGTGGTGCTCGACCTGCGCCGGCCGGAGGACCTCGCGCTGGCGCGCGAGCTGGCCCGCCGCGCGGACGTGGTGATCGAGAACCTGCGGCCCGGGGGGATGGCGAAGTTCGGCCTCGACCACGCCACCGTGCGGCAGGACAACCCAGGGGTCGTCTACTGCTCCATCAGCGGCTTCGGCACCGCGCAGGGCGCGCAGCTGCCCGGCTACGACCTCATCGTCCAGGCGGTCTCCGGGCTGATGAGCCTCACCGGCGCCGCCGACGGCCCGGCCTACCGGGCCGGGATCTCCGTGTTCGACGTGATGGCCGGCCTGCACGCGACGATCGGGATCCTGGCGGCGCTGCGGCACCGCGAGCGCACCGGGCAGGGGCAGGCTGTCGAGGCGAGCCTCATGGCCTCGGCGATGAGCGGCCTGGTGAACCAGACCATGGCGTACGTCGGCGGCGGCGTGACGCCGCACCGGATGGGCAACGCGCACCCCAGCCTGTTCCCGTACGAGCCGTTGCCCACGGCGGACGACGAGCTCATCGTCACCGCCGGCAACACGGCGCAGTTCCGCCGGCTCGTCGAGGTGCTCGGCGTGCCGCAGCTGGCCGACGACCCCCGGTTCGCCGACAACCCGGGCCGCACCGCCCACCGGGACGAGCTGCGCCCGCTGCTCGTCGAGCGGCTGCGCACCCGGTCGGCCGTCCACTGGTTCGCCGAGCTGACCGCCGCCGGCGTGGCCTGCGGGCCGATCAACACCATCAAGCAGGGCGTGGAGCTGGCCGCGGACCTCGGGCTCGAGCCGGTGGTCACGGTCGGCGCCGGCGCGCGCGCGGTGCCCGGCGTGCGGCACCCGCTGAGCTACTCCGCGACGCCGCCCCGGTACCCGCTGCCCCCGCCCGAGCTCGGCGAGCACACCGACGAGATCCGCGCGTGGCTGTCCGCGCCCGACGCCTCGGAGACGCCATGACGGACGCCACCGCCCCGCGCTACCCGACGTCGCTCGGGACCTCGTCGGCCGACCACATCACACTGCTCGGCCAGGACCTCGCGGACGACCTCATGGGCCACGTCACGTTCGGCGAGCTCGCCTTCTGGCTCGTCGCGCTGCGCCGCCCGACGCCCGCTGAGCTGCGGGTGTTCGAGGCCGTGCTGGTCGCCCTGGCGGACCACGGGTTCACCCCGACGGCGATCGCCGCGCGCCTGACCTACCTCTCGGCACCGGAGTCCCTGCAGGGCGCGATGGCCGCGGGCCTGCTCGGGGGCGGGTCGCGCTTCCTCGGTGTCACCGAGGACACCGCGCGCTTCCTCGCCGACGCCGTCGCGGCCGAGCGCGCGGCGCACGGCGGCGCGCTGCCCTCGGACGACGAGGCCTGGGACGCCGCCGCGACGGCCGCCGTCGCCCGGTACCGCGCGGACGGTCGGCTGGTGCCGGGGCTGGGCCATCCGGTGCACAAGCAGGGCGACCCGCGCACGCCGCGGCTCATCGCCATCGCCCGCGCGGAGGGCCTGCACAGGCCGCACCTGCAGCTGTTCGAGGCGGTGGGGCGCGTCAGCGAACGCACGCTCGGCAAGCGGCTCCCGCTCAACGGTGCCGGGGTGTGCGGCGCCGCGCTGGCCGACCTCGGGCTGCCCGTCGAGCTGCTGCGCGGCTTCGCCCTCCTGGCGCGGGCCGCCGGACTGCTCGGCCAGCTGGCGGAGGAGCGGCGCAGCCCGCTCGCAGGCACGATCTACGCATCGGTGGACCGGAACGCGCACTACGTGGACCCGCGGATCGACGGTGACCCGCTGACCCCCTGAACCGTGGCTGCCCGGACCACGGCGGTCCGGGCACTTCCGCCGCTCGAAGGAGAGACGATGGCCGAGCTGGCAGCGGTGCTGGCGAGCACGCACCACCCCTTCTACTACAAGGCGACCACCTCGCCGCCCGGGGAGCGCCCGCCGTACGCCGACGAGTGGCAGCGCAAGGTCGAGGCCTACCGCGAGACGCTGACGGCGGCGCGTCCGGACGTGCTGGTGATGGTGGGGGCCGACCACTTCCACCAGTTCTTCCTCGACAACTACCCGCAGTTCGCCATCGGCAAGGCGCCGCGGTACGACGCGACGTTCTACAACGAGATCCGTGAGTTCGGCCTGCCGACCTACGTGCTCGACGGCGACCCCGACTTCTCGGGCTTCCTGCTCCAGGGGCTGCTGGACCGGGACTTCGACCTCGCGGTGAGCCACGAGCTGAAGATCGACCACTCGATCATCTGCCCGATCATCACGGTGCGGCCCCAGGCGGACCTCCCCGTGGTGCCCATCTACACCAACATCTTCGTGCCGCCGATGCCCTCGCCCCGGCGGTTCTGGCAGCTGGGCCAGGCCATCCGGCAGGTGATCGAGGAGTACCCCTCGGACAAGCGGGTGGCCGCGATCGGCACCGGTCACCTGTCGCTGGAGCTCGGCGGCCCCCGCCAGTTCGGCGAGCACGGGCCGGACCCGGACTTCGACCGCAAGGCCATCGACTGGATGGCCAGCGGCAACATCGGCGCCATCCTGGAGAACGTCACGCACGAGTCGATGGCCGGTGCGGGCAACGCCACGCACGGCTTCATGGACCTCATCCTCATGATGGGGATCGCCGACGCCCAGCCCGCCGACTACGTGGACGAGCTGGACCTGTTCCACACCCGCGAGATGTACATGACCTGGTACCCCAGGGGGTCGGCGGCATGAGCACCTACTACGTGGACAAGTTCCTCTACACGGTGGACCGCGACCCGGAGTGGGTGTGGCGCTACCAGGAAGACCCCGAGGCGACCGTCGAGGAGTGGGAGAAGGAGGTGGGCCAGTGGCTCAACGACGTCGAGCAGACCTCGTGGCTCACCTTCACCGACGAGGAGCGCCGCGCGCTCGCCGCCCACGACTACGTGTGGCTGTTCGAGCACGGCGCCCACTTCTTCCTCAACCTCACGCTGTTCATCGCCCTGTACGACGAGCAGTACGCGCGCGAGCGGGGGCCGCTGTCGTTCCAGCGTGAGTTCGCCACCAGGCTCCAGCACTGGCTGGGCAAGGACTACCCGAGCGTCGCGCTGTGACGAGGGCCCGCACGCCGGGCGGTGAGGCCGGGAGGCCGAGATGAACCTGGGCATCCTCGTGCTGCGGGTGCTCCTGGGGTCGATCCTCGTCGCGCACTCGTTCCAGAAGTCGCGCGGCTGGTTCGGCGGCCAGGGCCCGGACCGGATGGCCACCGTCTTCGAAGGCCTCGGGTTGCGGCCCGGGCGCGCCATGGTGCTCACGGCCAGCACGTTCGAGCTGCTGGCGGCGCTCTCGTTGCTGGCCGGGGCGCTCACGCCGCTCGGTGCGGTCACCGCGGTGGGCACCATGGGGGTGGCGGGGCTGACCATGAGCCACGCCTCGGGCAGGCTCTGGAACGCGGCCGGCGGCGGCGAGTACCCGTTCGTGCTGGCCGCGACCGCGGCCGTGCTCGGCTTCACCGGCGCCGGCGCCTACTCCGTCGACGCGGTGCTGCGGCACGCGATGCCGGGCGTCGCCACGCTGCTCGCGCCGCACGCGCTCACCGGCGTGCTGGTGGTCGTCGTCGGGTGCCTGGCGACCGTCCCGTTCGCGCGCGTGCTGTGGGGCGGCCGCGCGACGATCGACCCCGAGGGCGACGAGGCCGTCTGACCCGCCCGAGGCTGACGAGGTCGTCCGACGCGCCCCGAGCGCGATGCCGCAGCCTGACGCGCGGAGCACGACGAGGTCGCCACACGAGGGCCGCCGGGTACGGACAGGGGGCCGGCGGAGCGCGCGGCTCCACCGACCCCCTGGTCGCTCGGCCTGCTCGTCAGGCGGCCGGCGGTGCGGACTGTGCCGCGGTGTGCGTGGCGGCCGTCCGGTACTCCGTGTAGGTGTACGGGTTGTCGAGCACCTTCGTCGTCGGCACCTCGGGGTTCATGCCGGCGACCCACGCCTCCTCGCCGAGCACGCTCCGCAGGTGCTCGACCGTCGCCTCGACCGTGCGGCGCACCGAGTCCAGGTCCACGCCGACGAGCCGGTGGTCGCGCTTGACCACGCGCCCGTTGACCAGCACGGTGTCGACGTCGCCGCGCTGCGCCTGGAACGCGACGTGCCCGTAGGGGTTGATCAGGGGGAACATCACCGGCGACTGCTCGTTGCGGATGAGCACCAGGTCCGCCTTCTTGCCGACCTCGACGCTGCCGACCACACCGTCCAGGCCGAGCGCCCGCGCGCCGCCCCGGGTGGCCCAGCCGACCACCTCGTCGGCCCGCAGCTGGCAGTTGGTGACCGTCTCGCCCCGGGCGTGCGCCTCGAGGTGCTCGCGCGCGCGGTCGGCGGACAGCGTGGCGCGCATCGCGGAGAACATGTCCCCGCTCCACCACACGCTGGTGTCCATCGACAGCGCGACGGGGATGGCGTGCGAGCGCAGCACCCAGGTGGGCGGGTAGCCCTGGCCGCACGTCGACTCGCTCTCCGTGGACACCGAGACGTGGCCGCCGGTCGCGGCGATGCGCTGGTAGGAGTCGGTGCTCAGCGTCGCGGCGTGCACGTAGACGGTGCGCGGCGTCATGAAGCCGTTGTCGTACATGAGGCGGATGCCGTCGTCGTTCGTCGCGCCCCAGACGCCGGCGTGGGTGGTGACCGGCACGTCCAGCTCGCGCGCCACCTCGAACGCGGGACGTTCCGGGAACGCGGGATCGCCCGTGACGTCGAACGCCATCTGGAAGCCGAGCATGTCGTCCCGGCGCATGCGGCGTTCGACGAAGCGCCGGAACTCCGGTGCGGTGGACCACTCCCACGGACCGGCCTGGATGTTGCCGTAGGCGAGCACGAACCGGCCCGCCGTCGCCTCGAGGGCATCGACAGCGGCGTCCGCGTGCTCCACGGTCTGCAGGCCGTGGGACCAGTCGACCGTGGTGGTCACGCCCGCGTCGAGCGACTCGACCGCGCTGAGGAGGTTGCCAGCGTAGACGTCCTCCGGCCGGAAGGCGGTGCCGTGCTCGAGGTAGTACCAGACGAAGTACTGCGTGAGGGTCCAGTCGGCGCCGTAGCCCCGCATCGCGGTCTGCCACATGTGGCGGTGGGTGTCGATCATGCCCGGCATGACGATGCCGCCCGAGGCGTCGATCTCCACGGTGCCCTCCGGCACCGCGAGGGCGGGGCCGACCGCCTCGATCCTCTCGCCGACCACCAGCACGTCCGCGTCGCGGAGCACGGTCCCGTGGTCGTCCATGGTGAGCACCGTGCCGCCGCGGAACACGATCGGCCGTCCCGGTTCCACGCTGCCCGGGGCTCCCCGGGGGTCAGGCATCGTCATCTCATCGACCTCCGTCGCTGCAGGTTGATCGAGCGTCGCCAAGCGGACACCTGTCCGCCAGGCGGATACCGTCAACCATCGGTCCGCGCGGCGGGACTGTCAAGGTGTGCGCGGGTGCCGGGGGAGTCTCGTCGCGCACCCGGGGGACCGTGGCTCCTCGCCGGCCGATTGGGCTACTCGGACCGCTCAAGACTGGGCGCGCTGCGACGGGCGCAGCCGCCGTGACGGGGCCCGGGAGCCATGGGCTAGCATGGGCGGCGCGTTCGCGAGCCAGACCGGCTCGCACGCAGGCAGATCGGCTGATCAGCCGGTCGCGCGGGTGTAGTTCAATGGTAGAACTTCAGCTTCCCAAGCTGAGAGCGCGGGTTCGATTCCCGTCACCCGCTCCATCGTATCCGCAGGTCAGAGCCATTTCGAGACTCTGCCGGACCTCCCTGAGACCGTTATGCAGGTCGGCTCGGCGCTCTCCGTTGAGCTCGCGCCCGACCTCAACGGACCTTTTGAGCACGTCACCGTCCAGCGTCCCGCGTTCCGTAGCGTCATGGTGCCGCGTTCTGTAGCGCTTGGGACCGGCGAGTTGTAGCGCAGAGATGCCGCGATCTGTAGCGTTGGTCCGTGGGCAACCCTGAGTCGTACACGCGGCGCGTCATCGATGGCGAACTGGACGAGCTGCTTCCGTACCTGCCTGCCATCGCGCTCGACGGCGCCAAGGGAGTCGGAAAGACCGCGACGGCCGGTGGCCGGGCGGCGACCACCTATCGCCTGGACGACCCCGCGACGCGCGAGCTGCTCGCGGCCGACCCGACCCGGCTGACCGCAGCGCGCGAGCCGATCCTCGTCGACGAGCATCAGCGTTGGGAGCCCGCATGGGACCTCGTGCGCCGATCCGTCGACGACGACTCACGCCCCGGGCGCTTCCTGCTGACCGGGTCCGCGACGATGCCGCACCCCAGCTCTCACTCGGGTGCAGGCAGGATCGTCCGGCTGCCGATGCGACCGATGACGCTGCCCGAACGAGGCCTCACGACGCCGACGGTGTCCCTGGCCGGCCTGCTGAGCGGCACCGCGCGCATCGGGGGCAGCACCGGTATCGCCCTCGCCGACTACACCCAGGCCATCGTCCGCGGCGGTTTCCCCGGCATGCAGACGCTGCCCGACCGACCCGCACGCGCAGCGCTCGCGGGGTACGCCGACCTCATCGTCGACCGGGATGTGCCCGAGGCCGGCTTCGGGGTGCGCAACCCCGCCCAGATGCGCGCATGGCTGCGCGCCATCGCTGCCGCCACCGCGACCACCGCGACCTGGGAGACGCTCCGCGACGCGGCGAGCCCCGGACGCTCGGACCCTCCGCCGCGCTCGACCACCGGGCCGTGGACCGACGCCCTGACGCGAACCTGGGTGTACGACCCCCTGCCGGCGTGGCAGCCCGGCTTCAGTCACCTCAAACGGCTCGCCGCCTCGCCCAAGCATCACCTGGTGGACCCCGCCCTCGCCTGCACGCTCCTGGCACTGACGGCGGACGACCTGCTCGCCGGCGGCGGTCCGAAGCCCGTGATCCCGCGCGACGGGGCCTTCCTCGGGAGCCTGTTCGAGTCGCTGGCGACGCTGTCGGTCCGGGTCTTCGCGCAGGCGGCCGAGGCCCAGGTCGGCCACCTTCGTCGCCGTGACGGCGACCACGAGATCGACCTGATCGTTCACGGAACGGGCAGACGCAGGGTCGCGATCGAGGTCAAGCTCTCCCGACTGGTGACGGACACCGACGTCAAGCACCTGCTCTGGCTCAAGGGTCTGCTCGGCGACGAGCTCGCCGACATGGTCATCCTGACGACGGGCGGCGACGCGTACCGACGACGCGACGGTGTGGCCGTGGTACCCCTGGCCCTCCTCGGACCGTAGACCCGAGCGACTCCTCCACGAAGCGCCGACGCAGCCTCCCACCCGGAGCGTCAGTGGCCCCTGAACTGCACCGACGCCCAGCGTCAGGCTCCAAATGCGGCTCGCTTGGCCCTTGCCAGGCCCTAGTCGCGGCGACCGAGCCGACCGTCGAGGTTGAAGTATCGCGGCCCTTCCTCTGGTCGAGCGCTCGTAGGGACCGCTCTGAGATGAGCCACGCCGCGCCGGTACTTGATCCGAAGCTGTCAAGCTGTCAAGCTGTCCACGTGACCCGGGCAACCGCTCTGAGCCGTGTCAGACCCGGCACTTACCGTCACCGCAGGGAGGCACGGTGACCGACTTCACGTTGTCAGAGGGCGCGAGCGCAGGGTTCAGGTTCGTTGACCTCTTCGCTGGTATTGGCGGGTTCGCGGCTGCGCTTCGCGGGTTTGGCGGCTCGCCCGTCTACTCCGTAGAGATCGACCCGGCCGCAGCCAAGGTCTACGAGCTCAACTGGGGTCACAGCCCACTCGGAGATATCACCGAGGACGCAAACGACAACGTGATGCGCGTACCCGAGCATGACATCCTCGCGGCGGGCTTCCCCTGTCAGCCGTTCAGCAAGTCTGGTGCGCAGCGCGGCATGGACGAGACGCGCGGCACACTCTTCTGGCACATCCTCGAGATCATCAAGGCACACCACCCGACGGTTGTGATCCTTGAGAACGTGCGCAACATCGCCGGCCCCCGACATCGCCACGAGTGGCAGGTGATCATCGAGCGACTTCGGGCCGAGCACTACTTCGTCTCCGAGGTTCCCGCAGTGTTCTCGCCCCACCTACTACCCCGCGAACGCGGCGGGCGACCCCACGTCCGCGAGCGGGTCTTCATCACAGCCACCTACGACCCGACAGGTGTGATGTCGGGCCGCGTCGCCGAGCCACCAGTCGAGAACCGGAGTCTCCGGGAGCAGGAATGGGACCTCGAGGCCGATCTCCCGCTCGACGACGACCACCACGCGGAGGGCTGCGAGCTTAGCGCCGACGAGACCGCGTGGGTCGACGCCTGGGACGACTGGGTCCGGCTCATGTGGCAGATCCGGGAGGCGGAGGCTGAGGCGGCCGGCGAACCACTGCGCCGCCTCCCGGGATTCCCGATCTGGGTCGACGATTGGCGCACGATCGACTCGGTCGAGATCCCTGCTGGAACGCCGAGCTGGAAGGCCGCGTTCCTCCGCAAGAACGCCCAGCTCTACACCGACTATCAGCCGGCGTTCGACGCCTGGCTGCGGAAGCACGAAGTACGCGACTTCCCGCCCTCGCGGCGGAAGTTCGAATGGCAGGCCCAGGACACGCGGTCGCTCTGGGACTGCGTAATGCAGATGCGCCCTTCCGGTATCCGCGCAAAGCGACCGACTCACGTGCCGGCTCTCGTCGCGATCACGCAGACCTCGATTGTCGGCTCCCGCGAGCGCCGTCTCTCGCCGCGCGAGGCCGCTCGCCTTCAAGGACTCCCGGACAACTTCACATTTGGCTCGCAGACACCGGCGGCCTCGTACCGTCAACTCGGCAACGGCGTGAACGTCGGGGTGGTCTGGCACGTCCTCCGGGAGCACGCGAAGCGGGACGAAGATGTCCTCAAGACCACGGACGTTGGACAACGAATCTTCCACGCGCTGGTGACCCGTGCGCCGGAGAGCCCGGACGATGTGCTCGAGTCAGTCGTCGGGGCGGCGCAGGCGCGCCGCCGCAACGTGCTCGGCGATCCGCGCGGCCGCTAGATCCGGGAGTTCGTGCTCCCATACTCGGACGACGCTCCAGCCCTGTGCCCGCAGGATGGCATCGCTGTCGGCGTCACGGGCCCGGTTCGCGGCCAACTTGGCCTGCCACCAAGCCGAGTTCCTCTGCGGCTGCGTGCCGTGCTCCGGACAGCCGTGCCAGAAGCAGCCGTCGATGAAGACCGCGACTCGCGGCCTGGTGAACGCGATGTCGATCGTCCGCCTCCGCTGGCCCGGGATCGCATAGTTGACCCGAAAGCGCAGACCGCGGGCGTGCAACAACCGGCGAACGGCGAGCTCGGGCGCAGTGTCACGGCGCCGCGCAACGCTCATCCGCGCTGAGACTGCCTCAGAAGTCGATCCCGGGTGCTTCGGCACCCGCTGAGGCGTTGGCTCCTGGCTCATTCGCGAACGAAGAACTCGACGGCTTCTAGCACAGCCAAGAGTCCAGACTTCGTCACGGTGGCTCCCCGCGACTCGTAGTCCGGCGCCCATCGACGCCCGCTCGCCTCCACGATCCCGCGAGCCATCCCCGGTTTGTCGCTCTTCGGGTCAATTCCGAGGCCGAGCCTGCCGTTGACCAGGTCGAAGATCTCCCGAGGCTCTTTGGATCCGGTCGACATGTGCGGCGCGGGAACACCGAGGAGCCGCGCAATCTCACAGACGATCTCAACCTTGAGCCGGGAGTTCCAGCTGACGTCGATAGCCATCACTGCTCCTGTTGGAGCTTCTCGAGGGCCCGCGAGGTCCACGCCGTGAGGTCTTCCGAGAGGCGCCCGCGCGGTCCGGTGCCTGCCAGAGCGACGATGCGTGTGCGGTCGAGGATCACAGTGCATGCTGCGAGGGCGTTCCAGTCCTCGCCGCTCGGCACCACCTCTGGGATCGCGAGGGCTGTAGCCGGTGGAACGTCGAGCCGAAGGTATCCGGACCAGATCGGGAGATCGATGTCCCGTGCCTTGTGCGCGTAGTTTCGCTCGACAGTGCACTGGACGAGCATCACGGGGAATCCGGATCGGCGGTCCGGGAAGGGGCGCCAAGCAACGACATCAACGCCGCCATCCTTCGCGTAGGGAGGACGGTATGCATCTCCGGGCTGGACGCCCATGCGCGCCGAGAGCCATCGGATAGCCGCCCCGAACTCCTGCGGACGTCCGTCGTCCGAGGGCCACGCGAACCGGATCGCCTGCGTGTCGGGGCCGTAGATCCCGGCCACGGCCCCCGTCGTGATGCGCTCGAGATTCGCAGCGACGGTGTCGATGTCGAGCGCAGTCCTGACCGGTGAGTCGGCGCTCATCAGGAGAAGCGCGGTCCACGGGTACGCCGCCGCCTCTCCACGGGCTGCGACTCCGGCGCCCACGTGGAAGGGGTATGCGTCGCCGAGCAGTGACGCCCGGCGAGACACGGCCGTCAGACCCAGAGCAACGTCTGCCTCGCCATAGCCGGCCTCAGCCCCCGCGCTGCGGAGAGCCGCGTTGCCCAGCGCGGTCGTCCCCAAGGTCAGTGCGCGCCGTTCGATCCAGTCCGCGACCCTGGTCGCCTTGAGACTCGGGGCCTCGCTCATGACTCGAGCGCAGCCTGGAGGTCGTCCACTGCGGACCGGGCCTCGTCGACCAAGCCCGCGACCTCCTCGTCGTCGACGAACTCAGCGAGATCCTCGAGTGCCGCGGTCAGCGCGTTTCTTCCTGAGCGCAACCGCGAGACGAGCCTCTGGCGGGGGTTCTCCGCTGCGTCCTTCACCTGCTGGAGGGCATGGTCAAGGCTCTTGCCCGCCCGGAGCGCCACGAGCCCGACGGGTGTCGCAACGACATTGCCGAGCTTGCTGATGTCGCGCGACTCCCCGATCACGGGTTCGATCTCGCCGTCGCCGTAGAGCCAGGTGATCAGCTCACGCAACTCCTCGTGCTTCTGCTCGCTGATCGGTGGCACTCCAGGAACCGTCTTTGCACCCAAGTCGGCACCGATGTGCTCGCGCAGCTTCGGCGTGCTCATGGCGACGGTCATGAGCGAAAAGGCCCGTTCAATCTGACCCGCGTCGATTCCGAGATCCGCGGCCTGGGTGGCGATGGCCTGGTCGCGGTAGAGGTTGCCGACTCTGGTCCGATCGATGCCGATCATCTCGGCGACCTCGCCGAACGACATCCCCTCCTCGTCGACAAGGCGTGCGACGTACCTCGCCTGCGCGTACGGCTCCCACTGGAGAATGCCGGAGATGTGGCGGAACCCTATGATCGGGGTCGCCTCGGAGCGGTTCTCGAGCACGACGACCGGGATGAGGTCGCCGAGCGTGACGGACGCGTGCGCAGCGAGCGAGTCCCACTGCGTCCGGCCTGCGAACTGAGACCTGACCTCCGAGTCAGCCAGCCCGAGGAGTGCAGTCAGGCGGCGGTTGCCTTCTACGACGGTCCAGGTGTCGGGCTCGTCTCCCGCAATCACGATCAATGGCTCGCTGCCGAAGAAGCCGTGCGACGAGATCGACTCGGCCACTGTCAGCGCGTCGAAGCCGAGCTCGAGCTTCACCGCGAGCTCCTCCTGGCCGGCTCCCTGGTCCTCCGGGGCGAGACGCGGGTTGTGCGCGTCCAGCCGGAGCTGCTCGAGCGGCACGCGACGTGCGACGCCCTTCGAACGGATCTCGGCGACTGTCGACATCTCAGTCCTTCCTCGCGACCTGTCGATCGCCTGCATGAACGGCGAGGGTGAACAACGGCGGTGTTGCGCCCAAACGAGTGGACCTGACGTGGTGCACCTGCACGACGACGCGCGAGGGATCGGCATCAGCGCCGCCGACGCTCCGGTCGCCGGAATAGGCGGTGGGCCCCAAGGTCCCGCGCGGGTCAGCACCCTGCAGCAGGTTGACGAAGCCGGTCTCCGGGTCCCATTCGCGCTGGCGCGGTCCACCGTCAGGGTGCTCCATGAGCGTGACGAGAACGGGCCCGTGCGTCTCGGGCTGCCGCCGGATCAATGCACGGAGGTCGTCCTGGCGCCAGCCCGGGCTTGCCCCAATTGGCGCGCCCACCCAGGCGCCAACGATGTCTTCTGCGACGACGTCGAGCGGCAGCTGCAGAGATCGATGCGCGAGCCGGCCGTAGTCGGCATACGGAGCATCGAGGAGTCCAAGGTCCTCCACCAGGCGGGCGTTCGACTGGATGTCCTCCGAGGCGAGCGACGGCCTACGCAGCTGGTGCCAGGTCGGCCTCGCGTTGAAGCGGGCGAGGGTCCCGAGCACTGCCTGCCGAGACGGCGCAGTGCCGGCGGGGAGTAGGAGGCCGACTTCTCGCGCCCAGTCGCCGACGTCGTGGCCGCTACCGATCCAGTCCTCCAGTCTCGCCCTGAGGTCGTACTCGGTGTCGACGATCTCCCGCAGCACTCGAAGCGTCCTGGGAGTCGCGAAGAACTGGCAGTACGGCAGAAGGTCTCCGCGGTACCCGTACGCGCGAGCCCGTTGCTCAAGGGTGTCGATCTGTGTGCTGGGCGGGCGGTTCATGTATGTCACGGTGAGGCCCTCGACCGTGAAGCCGCGGTCCAGCTTGTTGCCGCCTACGAGCACGTGCACCGGCGCGACGTGCCAGTCGATCTTCTGGACGTCACTCGCGGAGTTCACCAGCCACAGCGTCGCCTCGCGCAAGGCATAGCTGGTGCGCTCAAGGAACTCGCCGTCGGGCAGGTCTGCGGCACCCGCCTGAACGAGGCGGCCTCGCTCCTCGCGGATCTCCTCGGGAACCTCGGCTACGCCCGCCGCACCGGCTACCTCGTCCTTCCACCTCTTCAGGAGGCGGTCGAGCAGGAAGTGGTAACGCTCCTGGATCGCATTCCGCTGCGTCGAGTGAACGAGCATCGAGACCGGCGCGGCCGAGGCATCCTGTCCAAGCAGCAGTGCTGTGCCGGCGACGAAGTTGGCCAAGGCCGACACCAGTGACTTTGGCAGCCGCGTGATCGAGCCGCGCGGGGGCTGTTCGTCGAGCGTGGGTATAGCCCGGATGACGGTGTCGGCGTGCTCGACGAAGAACTCCCGCCCCCCGGTGTAGCCCTTGCCAGGCTGGAGCATCTCGACGAACTCGGGCCGCAGGTGGTCATCGGGCTCGAGAAGCAGTGGCGCGTACGGGGTCGCGGTGAACTGCACGTACAAGTGGCCTTGCGCCGCGTCGCGGAGCTTGCTGATCGCCTCGTATGTCCGGCTCTGCGCGGCGACCGAGACCTGGGTGTTCAAGCTCGCCTGATCCGCCTCGTCGTCGACGATCAGGATCGGTACGTCCACCCGGGCCCCGTCGATGACCTTGGCAAGGGAGTCGATACGGCCGGCGTGCTTGATCAGTGGGACGAGCACCACCCGGTCGCGCCCGAGCCATGACGCGAGCTCCTTGGCCTTCGCCGGCCCACTGGGGTTCGACATGGAGACCCATACGTAGTCGTCTCGCGACCCGATACCGAATGCCTTGTGCAAGCGAGAGGTGTTCTGATCGAGCAGCAGGTTGGTCGCACCAAGGAGTGCAACGATCACGCGATAGCCGGCGTCTGCGGCGGCGCCGATCAGGGCGGTGATCGACGTGGTCTTGCCTGACTGGACGTAACCGAGCGCCAGGCCAGTCGAGCCGCAGCCGTTCGATGCGAGTGGCCCGCGTTCCAGGATCGCGTCGACGCTCGCCCAGATCGCAGCTCGATCTTCTTCGTCGATGCCGCGATCGATGAACGTAGCGTCGATCCGGGCCCTCTCCTGCATCCGAAGCGCCCCCCGGGTGATTACTCGCGGCACGCGACGGCACCGCCTGTCGAGGCTATCGGCACGAGCATTCAGGAACAGATGCCGCGCGGGTGAAGCAGCACTCGCTCGCACTGCTCGGCCCCTGACGCCCCGCCGCCGGTGGAGGGTCCGGAATCGGGTGTCCACGCGCACCTGCCCTCGGCGAGGATGCAGCATGCTCACTCTCGAGGACGTCTTCCCGCCGTTCGCGCTGCGGATCGCGTGCGGCCCGCTGGAGCTGCGCGTGCTGCGCGACGACGACTTCCCCGAGCTCGTCGAGCTGGTGCGCGCCGGGATCCAGGTGCCCGGCCTGCCCATGCCGTTCCTCAGCGCGTGGCACGAGGAGCCGTTCGCGCCGGGCGCGCCCGACGGGTTCCCGACGAGCTCGCTGCGGTGGTGGTGGACGCAGCGCGCCACGTTCTCGCCCGACGAGTGGCAGCTCGCGCTGGCCGTCCGGCGCGACGGCCGCCTGGTCGGCATGCAGGACGTCCACGCGACCGACTTCGCGCAGACCCGCACCGTCCTCACCGGCTCGTGGCTGGGCCGGGCGCACCAGGGTGTGGGCACCGGCACGCTCATGCGGCAGCTCGTCGTCGGCTTCGCGTTCGACGAGCTCGGCGCGGACCGGTGCGAGTCCGGCTACATCGTCGGCAACCACGCCTCGGCGGCGGTGAGCCGCAAGGTCGGCTACGTGGACGACGGCCGCCGGCGCATCGTGCAGCGCACGCGCGAGGGCAAGGTCGGGGTCGACGAGCAACGCGTCACGGTGACGCCCGCGACGTTCGTCCGCCCGCAGGCCCCGGTCTCGGTGGCGGGCGCGCCGGCGCTGCGCCGCTTCCTGGGGATCGACCGCGAGGCCGCGCG
>Ga0187809_10000678_pt1 | contig 17370 bp, 8 predicted proteins | sample NC_wetland_sal_i_8_FD_132415 | JGI IMG/M metagenome (GOLD analysis project Ga0187809, IMG submission 132415) | Wetland sediment microbial communities from Neuse River Estuary, North Carolina, USA - ASW_4 | ecosystem: Environmental > Aquatic > Freshwater > Wetlands > Sediment | place: USA: North...
GGCGGCCGCGGTCGCGTCACTGATAAGTGCCTGCAGCTCGACGTCGCGCAGCTGATCGATCGCCTCCTGCAAGCGATGCCACGCGAAACGCTCTTGGCGAATAGCCGTGCGGTCAGCGCTAAACGCCTGCGCCGCAAGGGCGACCGCGACAACGCCGACTGCGAAGGCCGGCGACCAAGAGAGGGCCCCCGCCAAGGCGAACCCGGCGACCACGTTACGTGGCCAGTTCATAACGCCAGCGCGGAAGACGTCGGCGAGTTGCGACCTGAGCGTGCGACGTCGCTCAGCGGCCAAAGCCGACGAGACTAGGAGAATTGACACGCATGGCACGGTGAGCGTCGCGATCGTGATAGCCAACGCAGACAGGGGCCTGAACACCTGCGACCACACGACGCTTGTCGAATGAAGGTGAGCGAATCCCACAACAGTCGCGGCTAGGCCCGCTTCGACCGCGACCATTGCGACGTTGAAGACGAAGTTCTGCAACGACTTACGAAGCCACAAGCGGGTGACTGCGTAACCGACGCACACGGCAAGCACCAGATGGCCTGGCGGCAGAAGCACGAAGCTCAGAATCAGTGCCGTTTCGCGCCACGTGTGCTCATGCCGACTCCCGCCAAGTCGAACACCGATCCGCGCTTGCTCTGCCAAGATCGTGAGCGCTACGACGACAAGCCACCGGGCGACGCTCGCATGCTCGGAAAGCGCTGCCGCCAATGCCAGTCCGATAGAGGCAAGGCCGCTGAGCGCAACGGCAGTCACCAGGCGCGTCAACGCGCCAGCCGACGGCGGCTCCGTCATCGCGGCTCCTAGATCGATCGCTGTCGTAGAACCAATCGACCGAGACGCCCGGATCGCAATAGGCCAAATGGCCCACTAGCCGCAAACAACAGCTGTCGAGAACTGGAATGTCCGGTTACGCCGGGCATACGAAAGGGATCGGTTGTAGCCGACCCCTTTCGAAGTTCGCGCGACAGCGATTGGACTCTTTGACGCGCGAATCAGGCTGCTCAGCCCCAGTTAGTGCCGCGCATGGGTGGCACCTCCTTTCCCCTCCGGAGGTGTCCGCCCTGCGCAGGTCGCGCAGGGAAGTTCGATCCGACGCGGACTGATTCATCCGCCCAGAAGCTCCAGCTGCGGTCGACACGAGCGGCGACGGAAACTCCCGCCAAACGGCCCGTTGCGACCATGCCGTCACCTCGCTTCGCAATACGGCGGACCTGCATCGGCAAGGCCTATCTTGGGCCACTCGGCGCATCCAGTACGGCCAAATGGACCAAATGATCATTGGTCCGTTCGTCGGAGTCACGTTACGTGGTTCGGGCGAGTCATTTGCGTGATGGGCCTAAGTGATCAAGATCGCGCCCACGCAAAAACCCCCTCTGGTTATCCACAGCCAATCGGGTGATCGCCACGCATCAACCCCCGTCGCGGCCAAAATCAGCGAACGGACACGGCAAACCCCGAGGCGGGGAGTCGGGAAGGGGTCGCGGGCGTGCGCGCAACGGTCACCGTCGTCAGTCCGCGCCACCCCGGGAGCGAGGACGTCGCCATCGAAGCCGCAGAGACCACGCCGTCGGGGGAGGTCGCCGGCGAACTCGCGACCGCGCTTGGGGTCCAGCTCACGAAGCCGGCCCTCAAGGTCGGGGGTGTCCCGATCGATCCCAACGTCCCTCTTGCCGCCACGGGTGTGTGCGACGGCGCGATCGTCGTCCTGGCTGATGCCGACGAAGGCGGCGGTGCGGCGCAGACGACGGCCGCCCTGACCGCGTCCCCGACCACAGCCAGCAGATCTCAGGTGCTCCGGGCGCCGCGGCTGTCGCTCACCGATCCGGCGCCCACCCGCGAGGTCGAGTTCCCCGCGAAGCCGTGCGAACGAGCGCCGGCCCGGCTGCCGGTGATCGCCACGATCGCGCCGCTGGTCGCCGGAGTCGCACTCGCGGCGGTCATGCGTCGCCCCGAATACCTGCTCTTCACCGTGCTGTCGCCGCTGATGATGGGCGGCCAGTGGGTCGCCGACCGGGTCGGTCAGCGGCGGACCGCGCGATCCGAGGCGGTCGCCTACGCGATCGCGCTGCGACGCGCACAAGACGCGCTGTCCGAGACCCTCGCGTCCGAGCTCGACCATCGTCGCGCCTGGGCGCCCGACCCGTCCGGCGTCGAGGAGATCGCGACCAACCGCACCCGCCGGCTGTGGGAACGCCGGCGGCACGACCCCGACTTCACCCTTGTGCGGATCGGCGCCGGCTCGGTCGAAGCGGCTGCCACCCCGAGCGATCCCACCATCGACCGGCCAATGCTCGCCGACGCCCCCATCACCCTCTCGCTGCGAGACGTCGGGGTCCTCGGAATCGCAGGCCCCCGTGAACAGGTCGACTCGCTCGCCCGATCCCTCGTCGTCCACATATCAACGCTGCACAGTCCGCGCGACGTCGCGCTTGTCGTCCTGTCGCCACCCAGCGGCGCCGACCGGTGGGCGTGGACCCGCTGGCTGCCGCACCTGCGTCCAGCCGACGAGACACGAAGCCGCGCGCTGGTCGGCCTCGACTCGATGACGATCGCCGCGCGCGTCGCCGAACTGAACGCCCTCGTCGCCGCCCGCACAGCCGCGCTCCCCGACGCGGCCCCGCGCGCCGTCGTCGTCGTGCTCGACCAGGCGTCTGAACTGCGCCCCATGCCAGGCCTCGCCGACGTGCTACGCGACGGTCCGTCGGTCGGCGTCTACGCCATCTGCCTCGACGCCGACGACACGCGGCTCCCCGGCGAGTGCTCCGCCGTGGCGCGATTTTCGGACGACGCAAGCGGGCACGCCGAACTGTCGGTCGCTGACGCGCCCGTCGTCCGAGATATCAAGGCGGACGACGTGAACGGCGACCGCGCTGAACGAATCGCGCGAGCCCTCGCGCCGTTGCGAGATGAGACAGCGCGCGACGGTTCGGCGGCGCTGCCAGCCGCCGTCCGGTGGCTCGAGGTCGCGGATTTGGCCGACGACGTTGACGATTTGGCGATGACCTTGGCCGCCCGCTGGCGCGCACAGCCCGCTAGCACGACGGCGGTTCTTGGGGTGAGCCGCGACGGCGGCTTCGACGTCGACATCGCCCGCGACGGACCCCACGCCTTGGTCGCCGGCACCACCGGATCGGGAAAGAGCGAGTTGCTGCAAGCACTTGTCGCGTCGCTCGCCGTCGCGAACCGCCCTGACGAACTCACCTTTGTGCTCGTCGACTACAAGGGCGGTGCCGCGTTTGGCGCCTGCGCCGCGCTGCCTCACACGGTCGGGTTCGTCACCGATCTCGACGGGGTGCTGGCCGAACGCGCGCTCGTCTCGTTGACAGCCGAGTTGAAGCGTCGCGAGTCGCTGTTCGCCGCGGGTCGGGTGAACGACATCGCAGCGTTCCGGGCAGTGGGAGGCCAACTCGCGCGGCTCGTCATCGTGGTCGACGAATTCGCCTCTCTCGCTGACGAATTGCCAGACTTCGTCGGTGGCCTCGTCGGCGTCGCGCAACGCGGCAGATCCCTCGGGATCCATTTGATCTTGGCGACACAACGTCCTGAAGGCGTGGTCAGCGCCGATATCAGGGCCAACACCAATCTGCGCGTTTGCCTTGCGGTCACGCGAGAATCCGAGTCCCGCGACGTTATCGAAACGGCAGACGCAGCGCGCATCAGCCGGCACACGCCCGGGCGCGGCTACGCTCGCACCGGCCACGGCGAGTTGCGCGCGTTCCAGTGCGGCCGAGTCGGGGGCACGCCGCGTGCCGCTCGCGGCGGCGCGCAGGCGTGGGTCGCGCCGTTCCGCTCGTTGGGCTACCCCGACCCGGCGCCGGGCCGGACGTCCGCAGCCGCCGGCGACAGCGACCTTGACGTGATCGTCGCCGCGTGCGGCAACGCCGCAAAGTATCTCGATGTCGAGATACCGGCTTCGCCATGGCTCCCCCCACTGCCGGACGTCATCGCGTCGTCCGACCTCGCTGATCCTCCGCTCACTGCGACGCTCGGCTGGCGTGACCTGCCTGCACGGCAACGGCGTGAGCCACACGTCGTCGACCTCGCGAGGCTCGGCCATCTCGTCGTCGCTGGCGGCGCCCGCAGCGGACGCACGACAACGCTGCGCACGCTGGCCGGATTACTCGCCCGCAGCACGCCGACGGCCGACTTGCACATGTACGCGTTCGACTGCGCGGGCGGCGCCCTCTCCGCGTTCGGCAACCTGCCGCATTGCGGCGCCGTCGTCTGCGCCCACGAGGCAGATCGCGCCCGACGGCTGTTGTCGACACTCGCCGGCGAACTCGCGACCAGGCGGGCCGAACTCGCTGCCCAGGGATTCGGGTCGATTGAAGAGCAACGCGAGAGAAGCCGTGCGCCGCTCCCCCACATCGCCCTTTTCGTCGACGGCTGGGAGTCATTCGTCGGGGCGTTTGACGACGTCGACAACGGTCGGGTGATCGACGGCATGTTCGATTTGCTGCGCGACGGCGCAAGCGCGGGAATTCACCTGATCGCCACCGCGGATCGCGCCGGGTTGGTTGGACGGCTCGCTTCGCTCGTCGACCAACGCCTCGTGTTGCGGCTCGCCGACCGCTCTGACTACACCCTCATCGGACTGCCGACTCGCGCGGTGCCGGAGAACCTGCCGGCTGGCCGGGCGTTCTCCGCGCACGACCTCGCGCAACTGCAAATCTGCCTGCTGGCGCCCGACCCGTCCGGGCCAGCGCAGCTCGACGCCTTCACCGCCATTGCGGCTGAGGCGGCCAGCCGCGACGCCAACCTGAGTGCGTCCAGCCGCCCACGCCGCGTCGACGAGTTGCCGACCCACGTCGTCCTGGAACAGCTTGAACAGCACGTCCGACGACGCGCACTCGGCGGTGACGGCCGCCTCTTGCTCGGTGTCGGCGGCGATCACGTCCAGCCGGTATGGGCCGATCTCAGCGACGTCGGATCCGGTTTCGTCATCTCAGGACCTCCGCGATCTGGTCGCAGCACCGCGCTTGGTTGCGTGGCCGCGTCGCTGCGCGCCGCGGGCTGGTTCAGCTTGCTCGTCACTGCTCGACCGTCAGCGGCCGGCGGCTGGGTCGACGCCGCGACAGACGCAACCGACCCGGACGTCGCCGATGCGCTGCTCACGCCGCGACAGCGCATCGCCGTTCTGGTCGACGATGCCGAGCGTGTCCTCGACACACCGGCCGCAGCGTCGCTGGAGCGGTTTGCGCGCGATGCCCGCGACCGCGGTCATCTGCTCGTCGTCGCGGGCACGACCGAAGACCTCGCGATCGGGTTTCGCGGGTTCGTCGTCGAGGCCCGCCGGTCGCGCTGCGGCATCCTGCTGGCGCCGCAAGGTCCGCTCGACGGCGAGGTGTTCGGCGTCCGGCTGCCGCGCGACACGGCCAGGCAGCAGTCTCCGGGCAGGGGTCTGTTCATCCAACATGGCGCGATCACGCCCTTGCAGGTCGCGGCGCCGAGCGCGCCGCCCGTCGCGTCCGGTCGATGACCGCGGCCCTACCGACCGGGCAAACTCGCCGCCCGGACGAGCGCGCGCACCTCGCGCAACGCCACCGACAGGCTGGCCAGATCGGCGCCGTCGCTGTTCAGGATGTCGTCGACCACCGCGCCGGCACGAGTCAACGCCGCGGCGTTCGCGTGCTGCCAGAGGGCGATGCGATCGTCGGGCGAACCCCCGGCCGGCGTGGAGGCAAGGACGTCGGCGGTGAGTTCGGCGTGCGCGGCGACCAAATCGTCGCGGGCCGCCGCGCGGGCCAGCGTGTGCCAGCGAGTGTCACGCGGCAGCGCGGCCACCATCGAACTCAACCTCGCGATGCCCAGCACGTCGGCAAGCGCGAAGTGAATCCGCGCGACCTCGTCGACGTCCGAATCCGCGCGCAGCGCGATCTCCACGATCGACAGCGCGTTGAGCCCCTCGCCCAGCGCGATCGCCCGGCGCGCCAACGCTGGCGCGACGCCAGCCTCGACAAGCCGCTGCTGCTCGGCGGCGAACCGCTCGGCTTGGTCACCGCGCAACGTCTCGCCCAGATCGGCCAGCACCGCGCGGACGCCGGGCTCAAGCCTCGACACCGTCTCGGGGACGTCCATCGGCGGTCGCCGGTTCGCCAGGAACCACCGCGACGCCCGGTCGAGCAAATACCGGACGACGATCAGTAGCGACGTCTGCACCTCGCTGGTCACCAGGTCGTCCAGTGCCTCGATGTCCGCCCATATCGCGTCGGTGTCAAACACCTGCCGGGCGGCGGTGTGCGCGCGCACGATCTCCGCCGTCGACGCGGTCGTCTCCCCGGCAAGCCGCGCGACGAACGTCGCACCCGAGTAGTTCACCAGCTGGTTGGCGAGCTGGGTCGCGATGATCTCGCGCAACAACGGGTGCTCGGCCATCGCCACCGCGAATGGCTCCCGCAGCCCTGAGGGGAAGTATTCGACGAGCGCCTGCTGCGCGAAGATGTCGTCTGACAAGTCAGAGGCCGCGATGTCCTGCGTCGTGGTGATTTTCGCGTACGCGAGCAGCACCGCGATCTCCGGCCGCATCAAGCCGAGGCCGGCCGCACGCCGCTCCGCGATGGTGTCAGCGTCGGGCAACTGCTCAAGCGCGCGTGACAGGTGCCCTTGCTTCTCCAGCAGGTCGATGTACGCGGCGTGCACGTGCAACGTCGCCGGCGCTTGCGCTTGGGAACAGGCGAGCGCCAAGTTTTGCGCGTAGTTGTCGCGCAACACGAGCGCGGCGATCTCGTCGGTCATCCCGGCGAGCAGTGGGCCGCGTTCGGCGGAGTCGAGCCGGCCGGAACGCGCCGCGACGTCCAGCAAAATCTTGATGTTCACCTCGTGGTCGGAGGTGTCGACGCCAGCCGAGTTGTCGATGGCGTCGGTGTTGATCCGGCCGCCAGCCAACGCGAACTCGATCCGACCACGTTGGGTGAAGCCGAGATTTCCTCCCTCCCCAACGATTTTGCAGCGCAGGTCACGCCCGTCGACGCGGATCGCGTCGTTCGCGCGATCGCCCACGTCGGCGTTGGTCTCGGTGTGCGACTTGACGTAGGTGCCGATGCCGCCGTTCCACAGCAGGTCGACCGGCGCGCGCAGCACCGCGCGCATCAGATCGGACGGCGCGAGCGGCGTCTCCGGGATGCCCAACGCGGCGGCCATCTCCGGCGACACCGGCACCGCCTTCGCGGTGCGCGGCCACACGCCGCCGCCCTTCGAGATGAGCGCGGTGTTGTAGTCGGCCCACGAGCTGCGCGGCAACGCGAAGAGCCGACTCCGCTCCTCAAACGAGGACGCTGGGTCGGGGTCGGGGTCGATGAAGACGTGCCGGTGGTCGAAGGCCGCCACCAGCTTGATGTGGCGCGACAGCAACATGCCGTTGCCGAAGACGTCTCCCGACATGTCGCCGATGCCGACGCAGGTGAAGTCGGTGGTCTGGCAATTGACGCCGACGTCGCGGAAGTGCCGCTTCACCGACTCCCAAGCGCCGCGCGCGGTGATGCCCATGGCCTTGTGGTCGTAGCCCGCCGAACCGCCTGAGGCGAACGCGTCGCCGAGCCAAAAGCCGTATTCGGCGGAGATGCCGTTGGCGATGTCGGAGAACGTGGCGGTGCCCTTGTCGGCGGCGACGACCAGGTAGCTGTCGTCGCCGTCGTGGCGCACGGTGTCGGCGGGCGGCATGGTTTGCCGGCCGGCCGGCGTGGTGACCAGGTTGTCGGTGAGATCGAGTAGACCCCGGATCAGCGTCTCGTAGCAGTAGACGACCTCCGCCTGCTGCGCGTCGCGGTCGGCGTCGACCGGCGGCCGCTTCACGACGAAGCCGCCCTTCGAGCCGACCGGGACGATCACCGCGTTCTTCACCGTCTGCGTTTTGGCCAACCCCAGCACCTCGGTGCGGAAGTCCTCCCGCCGATCGGAGTAGCGGATGCCACCACGGGCGACCGGGCCGAACCGAAGGTGCACGCCCTCGATCCGCGGCGAGTAGACGAAAATCTCGAACTTCGGCCGTGGTTGTGGCAGGTCGGGGATCTGCTCGGACGCGAACTTCAGCGACAGATATGGCTTCGGCTGGCCGTCGACCCGCTGCCAGTAGTTGGTGCGCAGGGTCGCGTTCACGAACGAGAGATAGCTGCGCAAGATGCGGTCTTCGTCGAGGCTGCCCACGTCGTCGAGCGACTTTTCGATGCGACCGGACAGCTCGGCCTCGGCGGCGTCCCGATCGCCGTCGAATCCCGGGTCGAGCCGCGCCTCGAACAACTCGACGAGCAACCGGGCGATGCCTGCGTTCGACACGAGCGCCGACTCGACGTACTCCTGGCTGAACCGAGATCCCGCCTGGCGCAGGTACTTCGCGTATGCCCGCAGCACGACGACCTGCCGCCAATGCAGTCCGGCGCGCAGCACCAGGGCTTGGAATCCGTCAGCCTCAGCGTCGCCTCGCCATGCCGCGGCGAGCGCGTCTTGGAATCGGTGATGCGTCAACTCGACGTCGTCGGAGCCGTCAATCGCACCGTGCCGCAGCCCGAAGTCATAGATCCAAGCGGGATCGGCGCCTCGCCGCTCAACTCCGTAGGGCCGCTCGTCGGTGACCTCGACGCCCATGCTTTGCAGCAGCGGCAGGATCTGCGACAGCGACACGGAGGCGCCAAGCCGATACAGCTTCAGCCGCAGCTCGTCGGGTCTGGCGTCGTCGGGCTTGTAGAGCCGCAGGTCGAAGCCGTCGGCGCCCAGTCGTTCGATGTCCAGCAAGTCGTCGACGGCCACGTGGGCCGGGAAATCCTCCTTGTAGGCCTCGGGAAACGCCCCGACGTAGCGGTCGGCCAGCGCCCGACCGCCGTCGCCGAACCGCTCCTGCAGAGCCTCGGCGAAATCGTCGTCCCACGTCCGGGTCGCGGCGACAAGTTGGCGCTCGAGCGCGTCGCGGTCGACGTCCGCGATCGCGTCGGTGTCGACCCGGACCACGAAATGCACGCGCGCCAACACCGACTCCGCAACCCGCAACGTGTCGTCAACGCTGGTTCCACCAAGCGCCCCGAGCAGAATATCTCGCATCCGCAGCCGCACCTGCGTGCTGTACCGCTCCCGCGGCAGGTAGACGAGGCAGGACACGAAGCGGCCGTAGACGTCCTTGCGCATGAACAGCCGCAGCCGGCGTCGCTCTTGCAGGTGCAGCACGCCGATCGCGGTCTGATAGAGATCGGGCAGCGAGGTCTGGAACATCTCGTCTCGCGGCAGGTCCTCGAGGATCCGCAGCAGGTCTTTCCCGCTGTGGCTCTGTGGCGCGTAACCCGAGCGCTCGATGACCGCGCTCGCTTTGCGCCGCAGCAGCGGTATCGACTGCACGCTGCTCACGTACGCGATCGACGTGAACAGGCCGAGGAAACGCCGCTCACCGATGACGTTGCCAACGTCGTCGAACATCTTGACGCCGATGTAGTCGAGATACACCGGCCGGTGCACGGTCGCCCGCGAATTCGCTTTGGTGATAAGCAAGAGTTGCGGGTCGCGCGCTTTCTCGCGCACCTCCGACGGCATGGTCGACAGCAGCCGCGGTTTCAGCTTGTCGGCCCGCAAGATGCCCAACCCGGTGCCGGGCACCACGCCCAGCGCGGGCTCACCCGTCTCCGGATCGTCGAGCAGCCGGTACTCGCGATATCCCAGGAAGGTGAAGTTGTCGTCGGCCAGCCAACGCAGGAACTCGACGGTCTCGGCGACCTCGGCCGCGTCGATAGGCAGCCCGGGCGGCGGCGACGCTTCGATCTGCCCGGCCACCTGTTGCACGATCCCGCGCATCCGCGGCCAGTCTTCGACCACGTCGCGAACATCGCGCAACACCCGGACGATGTCGTCGTGCAGCGCGCGCTCCGCCTCAGCGTCGGCTTGCGGCGCGACCTCGAAGTGCATCCACGACTCGATGATGGTGTCGGGCGGCGCCTCATGCGCGTCGAGTGTGCCGAGCACCTCGAGCAATCGCCCGTCGAGGTCGCGACGGACCACGAATTGTGGGTGCACCACAAGGTAAATCGCGATGTCGTGCCGTGACAGCTCCTGGGTGACGGAGTCGACCAAGAACGGCATGTCGTCTGTGACGATCTCGACGAGCGTGTGGGCTGGCCGCCCGGCCAGCTGGTCGGAGTCGAACGACACGACCCGCACCTTGGGCGCGCCCGGCGGTCGCGTCATCGCGAAGTCGCGATGCCCCCACGCCACCTCGTAGAGCTCGACCGGCGGCCAGTCCAGCACATCCTCGGCCGACACGTGCAAGAAATAGCGGCTGAGAAACGGCTCGACGTCTGCCCGGTTCGCGCGGTCTTGCGACGCGACCGCGATGAGTCGCGTCTTTTCCTGCTCCAACTCCTCGTCGTGCCGCTCGAACACGCCACTCATCGGGCGCCCCCGTCGTCCGACAGGCCCATATGCGGGTAGTTGACGTGCGTCGGCGGGACGAAGTTTTCCTTGATGGCGCGGGTGCTGGTCCAACGCAACAGGTTCTGCATCGAGCCGGCCTTGTCGTTGGTGCCGCTCGCGCGCCCGCCACCGAACGGCTGCTGCCCCACGACGGCGCCGGTCGGCTTGTCGTTGACGTAGAAGTTGCCGGCCGAGAAGCGCAGCGCCTCGGTGGCCGCCGCGATCGCGGCGCGGTCTTGCGCGATCACCGCGCCCGTGAGCGCGTACGGCGCGACGTCCGCCGCTTGCGCGACCACCTGGTCGTACCGCGCGTCGTCGAACACGTGCACCGCGAGGATGGGCCCGAAGTACTCGCGGGAGAACACCTCGTCGTTCGGGTCTTCCGCGAGAAAGACAGTTGGGCGCACAAACCAACCCTCTGAGTCGTCAAGCCGGCCGCCCGCAAGCAACGTCATGCCGGCCATTGACTTCGCGCGCTCGATCGCGTCCCGCAGCCGTCCAAACGACCGTGCGTCGATGACCGCGCCCATGAAGTTGGAGAAATCTGTGACGTCGCCCATCGACAAAGACTCGACCTGCGCGACAAAGCCGGACTCCAGCCGACTCCACACCGAGCGCGGCACGTAGGCGCGTGACGCCGCAGAGCACTTCTGTCCCTGGTACTCGAACGCGCCGCGAATCAGCGCCGTGCGCAGCACGTCAACGTCAGCCGACGGGTGGGCGATGACAAAGTCTTTGCCGCCAGTCTCGCCGACGACGCGCGGATAGCCGCGGTACCGCGTCAGGTTCTCGCCGACGCTGCGCCACAAGTGCTGAAAGGTCGCGGTGGAGCCGGTGAAGTGGATGCCTGCGAGCTCGCGATGCGGCAACGCAACCTGGGAGACGGCCGCGCCACCGCCGGTGACCATCGTGATGACACCGGGCGGCAAGCCGGCCGCGGTCAGCAACTCCATCAGGAAGTGCGCGGAGAACTGCTGGGTCGGCGAGGGCTTCCACACGCACACGTTGCCCATCAGCGCGGGCGCGGTCGGCAAGTTTCCCGCGATCGAGGTGAAGTTGAACGGTGTGATCGCCAGCACGAATCCCTCGAGCGGGCGGTGGTCGAGCCGGTTCCATGTGCCGGGAGTCGAGATCGGCTGCTCGGCGAGGATCCGACGGGCGAAGTGGACGTTGAACCGCCAGAAGTCGGCCAGCTCGCAGGCGGCGTCGATCTCCGCCTGGTAACAGGTCTTGCTCTGACCGAGCATGGTCGCCGCGTTGATCGTGTCGCGCCACGATCCGGTCAACAGGTCGGCGGCCTTCAAGAAGATCGCCGCGCGGTCGTCGAACGAAAGCGCGCGCCACCCGGGCGCGGCCGCGAGCGCGACGTCGATCGCCTCGCTCACGTCGTCCGGGGTCGCCTCGGCGAGCACGCCGAGCACCGCCGAACGGCGATGCGGCTGGACGACGTCGACACGGTCACCACCGCCCATGCGGCGTCGCCCGCCGAGGGCGAGGGTGAGGTCGACGCGCTCGGAGCCGAGCTCCTTCAGACGCGTCTCAAGTCTCGAACGCTCCGGGCTGCCGGGTGGGTAGCTCAGGGCTGGCTCGTTCGTCGGGCTGGGAACCGTGGTGACGGCGTCCATTGCGTGGCGCTCCTGGCGTCGGCTCGCTTGCGGGGTCTCTGCTTGCGTGGGCGACTTGCTTCAGGCGACTGTGAACCTCCCGGTCGGGAGATTCGAATCCCATCCTGGCACGCCTATCGCCAGGAGACGTGGCCAGCTGAGCGATCACCCAAGACTTGCCGTGGCGACCAACACCGTCGCGGTCGCCGGGTGCACGATGTGCGCCGCGATCGCGCGTCAATTTGCCGCCGCAAGCCGTCACTCGACGGCGTGCGCGGATCAGCCGAGCAGCGCGGCGATCTCCTGGACGGCGTACCACTGCAGCTCATGGTCGTCGAGCCCGTCGACCACGAACTGCGCGTCGTCATCGCCGGCGTCGGCCGCCGCCACCACTCGGGCCGCCGCCTCGACGTCCGGCGCCGCGGACGGGTCGTCGACGTGCACCGCCGCGACGACGTCAAGCGTGACCGCGGCGCCGACGCGGACGGCGGACAGGTCGATCTCCGGCGCCACGACCGCGTCGCTGTCGGCGATGTCGATCGCCAGGACGACACGGCGCGCCGCGCCGTTGAGCGGGGACGACGCGAGGTTGCGAAGCGACGCGCGGGCGGCGTGCGTGAACGCGACGTACTCCAACTCCTCGAGGTCGCCGTCGCGGTACCACTCGCGAAGCCCCGGCGTCACCGCGAAGGCGACCGCGCCTGGGTCGGCGACGACCGCCCGCGGGTCGTCCGGGCGGCCGTCGGCGGCAACACGCACCCGGCCCGACATATCGGGCAACGTGGTGGGGACGTAGACGCGCACGGTGGTCATGTTCCCACGTGAGACAGCGGTCGCCGCTCGACGCGGCCTCTGCCGATCGAAATCTCGTGTGCCGAGGACTCAGGCCCGGGCGAATTGAGCCGAAGCACCTATTGGCGCTCGATGGCGCCGCGCGGCCCGATGCCGCGCCGGGTTCGGCGACTCGACGGAGCGAACATGTCAGGTGTCACTGCGGTGCGGCCCTCATCGACCGCCACGACGGCGCGTCCCTGGCGCGACCGGTCCTTGGCATTCAAGATCAACGCCGCAGTGCTGGTCGCCGTCGCGACCGCCGGCGCGATCGCGGGCGTGGCGCTGAGCTCGATCAGCGCGATGGCCACGCACGCGAAGGCCGCCCGCGACACGGCTGTCGCGACCTCCGCCCACTCCGACATCTCCGCGGTCCTGCGCGAGCAGAGCGCCGCGAACCGCAACGTCTTGCTCATCTTGTTCATCGGCATCGCGATCGCGTTGTTCATCGGCTGGCGGGTCGCCCGCCGGATTCGCACCGACGTCAACTCCGTCGTCGGCGTGGCCGAAGGCCTCGCGACGGGAGACCTCACCCGCACCGCCCGGCTGGACAGCTCTGACGAGATCGGCCGGTTGGCCAGCGCGCTCGACCGCGCGTCGGCCCAACTGCGGCAAGACTTCGCGTCGGTGAGCAGCAACGCCTCGACCCTCGCGTCGGCGTCCGTCGAGCTGACGAACGCGGCGAGCGCCCTCGCCAACTCCGCGGAGGCGGCGTCAAGCGAAGCCAACGCGTCGGCCGACACCGCCACCGCGGTCACGTCGCACGTGCAGGCGGTGGCCACCGGCGGCCAGGAGATGGGCAGCTCGATCCGCGAGATCAGCGTGAACGCGAGCGAGGCGACACGCGTCGCCGCGCAGGCCGTGACGGTCGCCGCGTCGACCAACGACATGGTGACCCGGCTCGGCGAGTCGTCGTCGCAGATCGGCCAGGTCGTCAAGGTCATCACCTCGATCGCGCAACAGACCAACCTGCTCGCGCTGAACGCGACCATCGAGGCCGCGCGCGCAGGCGAGGCCGGCAAGGGCTTCGCCGTCGTCGCCGGTGAGGTGAAAGACCTCGCACAGGAGACCGCGAAGGCGACCGAAGACATCGCACACCGGGTCGAAGCCATCCAAGGCGACACCGCCGCCGCGGTCGCCGCGATCAGCGAGATCAGCTCGATCATCGAGCGCATCAACGAGATTCAGACCGTCATCGCGTCGGCCGTCGAGGAGCAAACCGCGACGACGAACGAGATGAACCGCAGCATCGACGAGGCGGCGAACGGCGCGCACGAGATCGCCAACCGCATCACCCAGGTCGCCCGGGCCACCCAGCAAACCGCCGGCACCGTCGGCAGCGCGCGGCACGCGGCCGAGGAACTCGCGCGGATGTCAGGTCAGCTGCAGCAGGTCGTCGCCCGCTTCAAGTACTGACCTGCCGACGCGGTCAGCGCGCGTGGCGCAACAGCTGGCGTGATCTACCGCGCCGGCGTGCCGCGAGACCCACACCGGCCAATTGCGCGACGAGCGGCAAAATCGCTTGCCGCGCAGGCGAATCCGGCGCGGCCTCCCCGATCGAACGACCGCCGGCGACAGCACGGTCGAAACCCGATTGGTCGTGCGGCACGAATGTCACGTTCTCGACTCCGGCGTAACGCGACAACGCCTGGCCGATCTGCTCACGCGGTTCGCCGTTGATTGGCCCGTTGCGCACCCGGTTGACGACGACCACAGGACGGCAATCTGGCAACGCCTCGCTCAGCTCGGCGAGGCCGCGCACCAGCCGCTGCAATCCAATCGGGTCGGCAGACCCGACGGCTACCACATGATCAGCGTCGGCCAGTGTGGCAAGCGTCGCGCCATTGCGCCGCGGCGCAGCGGTGTCGTAGCTCAATTCTTCGTCCTGCTCCAAGCAAAAACCGCAATCGACGACGGTGAGCGCGGCAAGCCTGCGGGCCAACGAGTAAACGGCGGACAGGCCCGACGGTCGCAATTCTGGCCATCGGTCGGCCCGCGCGATTCCGGTCAGCACCCGAAGCTGCGGCGAGACCACGCGCGCGAGCTTTGCCAAACCGACGACGTCGAGAGTTCCAGCGTTGGCCTGCCGGACGGCGGCCGCGAGCCCTGGCGACTCATCAAGCAAGCCCAGGGTCTGTGCGACGACGGCGCCATAGACGTCGGCGTCGGCCAACAACGTGTTGACACCCATGGCTGCCGCCTCGGTGGCGATGATGACGGCGAGCGAGGTGCGGCCGGGCGCGCCGGTCGGCCCCCACACGGCGACCAGCCGGCCATCCCACGTCGGCGGGTCGGGTAGGTCGGCGCCGCCGTCGACCACCGTCGGCTGCGGCAACGCGGCGCGCGGGTCGCCATAGCCAAGCTGGTGCGGGTCGACGCCGGCCGCGAGCTCGTGGGCTACCGCCTCGGTCACCGCCGCCGAAATCGCCTGCGGGCCGGCGTCGGCCGCGAGCAGGTGCCGGACTCCGAGTTGCCGCAGCCGCCGCTCGGCGTCGTCGTCGGACACCAAGGCGACGACGGCGACACCCGAGGTGGCCAGCCGGGCGAGCGCGTCGCGGTCGAGCCGACGCAAATCGGCCGACAAGATGACCGCCCGCGCGGTGCCGCCCGCCGCGGTCGACAGCAGCTCGGCAAGGTCGACGCATCGCCGGACCACGCTGACGCCGTAATCGTTGCGCTCGAAGGCCGCCACTAGGTCGGCTTCGCGCACCGAGTCGGTGACCGCGGTGAGGACGGGGACACTCATGTGGTGGCGCCCGGGCTCGCCGCGACAGACGGGCTGGGGGTGAACGGACCAGGGGACGGCGCGGCGGCCACGTTGTCGGACGGCACCCGAACGACGTCGATCGAACCGGACTCCACCGCGGCGACAACCGCGTTCACATACTCAACGGGCACCTGGAGCACGACCCCGGAGTTGCCGGCATCGGCCAGCGACGACTGCGCGATGACGTCGGCGACGGGCACGTTAGCCAGCACCAGCTGCGGCGCTTGCCGCGGCTGCCCCACGGTGCTCTTCACCGTCACGTAGAGGTCGACCTGCTTGCCTTGCAGATCGCCGTCATGCGGCATGTGCAACTTGGCGACGGGAACGGTGACCAGCCGAGTCTGAGCAGGGGGCTGCGCAGGCACCGCGGCCACCGGGATCAACTGCCCAGCGCTCAACGGCGCGATCGTCGTCCGGCCGACCAACGATTTTCCCGCCGCGGAGTAATAGCCGCCCCCGTGATCGTGAAAGCGGACTTTGACCGAAACGAGGTCGCCCTTGGTCAATGTGCTGCCGGGCGCCAGGTCGTGCGACGCCGCCCACACCTGGTCGAAATGGCCGGACGACGCGACGACCTTCGCTCCGACCACAACCGACGCCAACACCAGCACTACGCCGACGACCAGCCGACCGTCGAGCCACGACGGCGGCTTCAGCCGGTTGGCAGGCGGCGTCGGCAGGTCGGGCACGGCAGGCTCCCCCGGTCGGTCGGCAGCGTGGTCGGTCGCTCTATGGTGTCGGCTTCGCGCGAGCGTCCGCACGTCGTCGCAGGCGAACTGTGGATAGCGCAATCCAGCCGTCGCAAATGGTGGCAGACTTGCCGCGCGAGCGCATGCGCCGCAAGGGTGATCACGTATTGTCACGGTAGAATAACGCTGCGTCACAAGAGGATTCGAGGTGCACGTCGTGGAGAAGCGATTCCTCTTGTTGAGCGACGTTGCCGAGGTGCTGAACATCTCTGCCGCGCAGGCATACGCGCTCGTGCGCTCCGGCGAACTGCCTGCCATCAAAGTCGGCGGTCGCGGGCAGTGGCGGGTCGAGTCAGCGCAGCTTGAGCGCTACATCAAAGACGCGTACGACCGCACCCGCGAGTTCGTGAACAGCCACCCATTTGGTGGCGGCGAGCCGGACGACGAATAGCGGCTACCCAGCCGTCAGCGCCGGTCGCCCTCACCTCGCCAGCCGGACGACGGCAAGCGCGCTGAACGGAACCGTGCGCACGGTCTGAACCGCGGAGGCACGGCGGGCTTCCGCCGGCGGATGTTCAGCGATTTCAAGAAAATCCGCGCCAACCCGGTCGATGGTGCCGGACGACGAGGCGCCGTCGAGGTAGCCGATCGTCACCGCCGCGCGGTCTCGTGCGACCGCGCGAAGAACGTGCGCGAGCCCTAGTCTGCGCGCCACCTCACCCTCGCTGTTCGGCGCCGCCGACATCGCGCCCAACCCGGTGATGGACACGATCGAGGTCGCGGGTATCAGCGCCTCGCGGCCGCCAATCTCGGCGAGCAACAGCCAGTCGGCGCCCACTCCCGCGACGTTGCCTTCGACGACGCCGATCCCGGCGACCCGCGCGGTGATCACGCTTCCCCGCGCCGGGCGCAGCCGATCCGCCAGCCGGACCAGGGCCAATTCACGACGGGTGCGATCGCTGATTTCGGCCGCCAACTCCACGGCCTGCTCCGCGTCGAACTGCGCCTCCAGGTCGTCGAACAACGCCTCCCACCGCACGACGGGCTCCTTTCCGCACCGGTCCGCGAAGGATAACGCCGCCGA
>Ga0187809_10000679_pt1 | contig 17369 bp, 16 predicted proteins | sample NC_wetland_sal_i_8_FD_132415 | JGI IMG/M metagenome (GOLD analysis project Ga0187809, IMG submission 132415) | Wetland sediment microbial communities from Neuse River Estuary, North Carolina, USA - ASW_4 | ecosystem: Environmental > Aquatic > Freshwater > Wetlands > Sediment | place: USA: North...
AAGGGCCAGCTGGATAACGCCGGCTTCCTCGACTACCGCTGCCCGGTGGCGTCCGACCTGCCGATGATCGAGCCGATCCTGGTGGAGGTGCCGAACCCGGCGCATCCCTTCGGAGCGAAGGGCGTCGGCGAGGTGAACATCTGCCCGCCGATGGCGGCGATCGCCAACGCGATCCAGCGTGCGGTCGGCGTGCGGATGTACGAACTGCCGATGTCGCCGCCAAAGATCCTAGCGGCGCTGGACGCGCAGAAGAAGGCCTAACTGCAAGCGGCCGGTGTGATGAGCACCGGCCGCAGAACGCCGTGGCCCACAGAAGCTGAAGCCGAGCGAACACGGCACCACATCGTCGTGGCCCACAGAAGCTGAAGCACAGGGCACCACATCGTCGTGGCGGGCGAAGGCCCGCCACCCACGACTTGCTGCGGGAGACTCCAGTAAGCCGTGCAGACCGGAACCCCCGCATGTCCGACGCCCCCGCCCGTGTCGTCTTCACCAGCGGCTTCAGCGCCCGCTACACCGGCGGCAAGCGCGAGTTCGAGGTGCAGGCAAAGAACCTGCGCGGCGTGATCAAGGCGATGGACACGCTGTTCCCCGGCCTGGGGGAGACGCTGGAAGAAGAGACCACCGTCGCGATCGACGGTGAGTTGTTCGAGATCGACTTCCTCGCCCCGGTGAAGCCGGGCGCCGAGGTGTTCTTCATCCCGAAGATTGAAGGCGGCTAGTACGCTCTGCACAGAGGTGTTGACCGGTTGCGGCAACGACATCCCGTTGTCGCGGCTCCATCTGTTCGTGGCACTCGGCTGCCGAGTACGCTTTCCCTGGAGCGGCTGCTTTGGGTGGATATGCGACGGTCCGCTTGCGAGCGGGGATCTTCAAGAAGCGGACGGTCGGTCTGTGACCGGGAGTGCTTGGAAGCAGCTGCCTGTTAGCTTTCGTAAGCTGGCGCTAGAAGACGATTGGTGTTAATTATCAACCGAACCGCGGAAGAGACGGTCAAGACTAGGTACGGCTGCTACAGACATATGCGCGCAATGGCGAGGAGCGTCCGATGTTACCCGGGATTAAACAAGCTTATCAGAGTGGCCGACTGATGCTGCTACTTGGCGCCGGTGCCTCCGACCGATCGCGCGACTCCGACAACAATGAACTACCTATGGGTGATGACCTCGCCAGGGAACTCGCTGCACTCAAGTGCTGGCCCTACAATGGCGAGGCTCTCAGCACGGTCTACTCAGCAATCAACGCGATCGACTCTGCACGACTCCATGGGTTTCTAAGAAAACGATTGACCAACACAAGGCCCTCGCCGGAACTTCAAGTGATTGCGTCCTTCCCATGGTCGCGGATTTTCACGCTGAACATCGACGACTGCGCTGAGACAGCTCTCCGGAATGCTAAAACGCAGAATGTTCGGGTTTTCGGACGAAATTCACCGCTCGAGGAAGTCGATCCAATATTTGAATATGTCCAACTCATTAAGTTAAATGGGTCAGCCGATCGACCAGAAGACGGTTTCATATTTTCTCCGCAGGAGTATGGGGAAGGCTCTAGTCGCCTACCCGTCTGGTATCGTGAACTCGGTCAGAACCATAGCGACTATACGTTTGTTTTCATCGGCAGCAAGCTAAACGAACCGCTTTTTCAACATGCGATAGCAGAGATGCGTTCGATTCTGAAAAGAGCGCCACTCAGAGGATATGTGATAACACCCTCGGCGAGCGAGATCGATAAATACCATCTTACTAGCCTCAATCTAGTTCATGTACCCGGCAAACTCAAAGATTTCGTAGAATGGCTTCGCCGCGAAATGCCACAACGCCCGACGGGGTGGGAGCTTGCCACTGCACGACGTCCGGAGTTACGAAACATTAATCGTGCGCTCAACGATATGCAGAAGCGCGCACTGAACAGTATAACGCTCGTAAGCGCCAGCACCCTTCCCCGCTCTGGCACGGGCCGAGATCCTGGCGCAATTCGAGAGTTCTATAAGGGGTACAAGCCGCAGTGGGCGGATCTTCTCGATGAGGTCCCGGCCGAACTCGCCTTTGTCAAAGACTTCTCCAAGGTCGTCTCGGAAGGCTACGAAGGCAGAAAGTGCATAGCGCTGATCGGTCCCGCAGGCTCGGGCAAGAGTACGGCCCTAATGGTTGCCGCGCTCCATGTCAGCAAGGTCACGAACAGGCCTGTCTATTTCCTGAGAGAGGCAGTGAGCAACATCAAAGAGGTCGTCCTCGCTCTGGAGCAGATCAATACCTCAGGATTCTACCTGTTCATCGATAAGATAGAATCAATGCATAACGAGGTGGCAGAGTTACTTGCCGGCGTGGAAACAAAGCACATTTGCATCGTGACTTCGGAGAGGCTTAACATCTGGAACAGGAGGGTAAAAGCAACCCTCGCGCCGTTTGTCTCGAACGAGACTAGAATTGAAAGGATCCGGAAGGCGGATGCGAACCTGATTTTGGAAAAATTAGAGAAGTTCGGACCCTGGACGCGACTGAAGCCGATGACGACGGATCAGCGCATCGCAGAGATTTACAACAAGGCCGACCGGCAATTGCTTATAGGCTTGATGGAATCAACCACCGGCCTCGGCTTTACCCAGATCATCAACAATGACTTTGATAGGATAGGTGATGACCGGCACAAAAAATTCCTTGTTATCGTCGGGCTCGCAAGCATCCACAGATCCACCCTCAGCTCCCATATAGTAGGATCTGCCCTTTCTAACCTCGGCATCGCCGAAGATGTCAACGTTATGTCACGCGATACCGAGGGTATCGTCGTGACGAACGCCAATAAGTATTCGGCGCGGCACCCAGTTTATGTCCGCGAACTCTTCGAGAAAATCGTTCCTGCAACAATGATTAGAGACTGCATCATCGCCGTATTGGAGGCATTCTCCGACTATGAAACTCCCGTAATCAGGAATGTCGGAAAGGCAGATGGGGTCGTTTTCAAGTCTATTATAAACCATCGCTTCGTTAAGGAGATTATGCGCGATGACGAGGATAAAGTCCGGTCGATATATCAAGCGTTCGAGACGAAGTTCCATATTGACGGCCTGTACTGGCTTCAGTACGGCCTCGCGCTGCGCGACTTCGGCGAGCAGGCTGAGGCACTGGAGAAACTAAAGACGGCTCGCGATGCCTATACGTCGCCCCAAATTGAGCACGCCTACGCGCAGCAACTGATGATCATCGCCTCCACGTCGCCGAGTTGGGACAAGGCAGAGCCCCTGCTCAAAGAGGCAATAGATGCACTACGTGAACTGAACCGCACGGCGGACCCAACAGACTCCTATCCCATCGTAACACTCGCCGAAGGGCACATCTCGGTCATTCTAAAATTCTTCGGTGTCGAAGGCACCAAAGCAATCGCGCAGCAATATGCTAACGAACTGCTTGCAGCGCATAAGAGGTATCCAAGCGCGCGAGTCCAGGAAGCAGTGACTAACGTCGTGACCGTCGCAACCACCGGGAATTGGAAGGAGGCATACGGACCAGGGTACCTAGATGAGCGCTGACGGGCACGACACCTGCCCCGGTGCGGTAGAAAAGGCCAGTCGGTTTGCACCACCAACGAACCAGCGGCCCGCGGCTCAATCGATCTCCGGCGCAGTGAGGTTGCCCCTTTCCGGAGTGTCGGGCGCTTGATTTAAATCTCTCAACGGCAGGGATGGGTGCACGGGCGTCGACATCTAGCGGCGCTCAACGTCCGGTTCCACGATCGACCGATGGGCCGGGCTATGCCCGCGATCGGTCGGAACCGGCTATCCCGCATACAGCCGCCAATCCGACGGACAGGCAGCCCACCCTCCCACGACAACGACTGACGGCCTTGCCTTCGAAGCACTGGACCCAATATATCAAATATGATATATTCGTCCTATGTGGACTGTGGAAACGCTGAACGCCGCGGTTGATGCCGAAATTGCCGCCTTGCCGAAAGACATGCGGGCCAAGCTGGTCCGTATCTCGGAGCTGATCGAGGCCGTTGGCCTGCAACGCCTTCCGCATGACACAACGAAGCATCTGGAAGGCAAGCTGCGGGAACTCCGCATCAAGGCTGCCAGTGGTATCTCCCGCGCGATTTACGTCACCGCCACAGGGCAGCGCGTTGTGATCGTCCGGGTGTTTGTGAAAAAGACGCAGAAGACGCCGCAACGCGAGCTTGAGCTGGTCCGCGAGCGGGCGAAGGAGGTCACATGACGAAGATTCGAGACCTGCATGCAGAGTGGATGAACGACCCGGAATACCGGCAGGAATACGAGTCTCTGGCCGCCGAGTTCGAGCTGGCCCGCGCCCTGATCGAGGCTCGCGCTGCCGCAGGGCTGACACAGGAGGAGCTGGCCGAGCGGATGGAGACATCCCAGAGCGCGGTTGCGCGGATGGAAAGCGGCAAGGCTATGCCGTCAGGCCGCACCCTTGAACGCTTCGCCCGGGCGACCGGCACCCGTCTCCGGATCAGCTTTGAGCCAGAGAAGCCAACGGCGGCCGGCACGCGCTGATCCAAGATAAAGCCTGAGCCCTTCCTGCGCCGACACTGGCCGGTGTTCTCGCTGGTGAGGCGCAGCCGGCGGCAGCTGTGCCCGCCGATCGCCCCAGGTCGGGCCGGGCGGGTCAGCCGGCAGATCACCGCGTCGAGCAAGCTGGCCGAGTCGCGGCGCTGGCTGCCGTGCAACCCGCTCGATGCCCATGCCATGAAGGTTGCGGACGCGCGGCTGGCACGACGGAGGCGGGCCGCATGAGCGATACCGGCCGATAATCGGTCTTCTCGCGCCGCAACCCCGCGCCGCTGCTGGAGGAGATAGACGAAGCCATGCCCCGCGTGCTCAACCTGAAAAATCCGGTGGACTGTCCAGACGGCAAAGTTCCCAAGGGCGCGGTCTATGTCGGCCGCTACAACAGCGCCTATGGCATGCCGGCAAGCAAATGGCGCAATCCCTTCAAAGGCGAGAAGGCCGAGGCAATCGCCCTGTATCGCCGCTGGCTATGTGACCAGCCGAAGCTCATGGCGTCGCTGCATGAATTGTGCGGGCGCGACCTGGTGTGCTGGTGCGCGCCGCAACCGTGCCACGGCGATGTGCTGCTGGAACTGGCGAACGCCGAACCGGGCGCAACACACTGACAGACGAAGGTGTGACAGCGCGCAACGTCAGTCAGTCGGCGAGGCCCAGCGCCAACGCCAGCAGGCGGTTGATCGTCTGCATCGTCGGTGAGCCGGCTCGGCCGATAACGCCGCCGACCTTCGCGCGGGGCGCTGTGGTGATCCGGTCCAGCATCGCCCAGGAAGTTTCGCGCAGCCCCGTCTGCTCGCCCGCCGGGATTTCCACCCGCAGCAGGGGCGCATCCCGCCTCTCGCTGGTCAGCAGCAGCACGATAACGTGCGAGCTGCCTGACAGTAGATCGGCCTGGATAACCAGCGCCGGGCGTGGCTTGCCGTGACTGCCTTGCAGCGCGACCGTCACGACATCGCCGCGCTTCATTCGCCGCTGGCTTCTGCGGCATCCAGCTCGGCGAACGTCTCCTCGTTCAACTGGTCGAGCCAGTCGTCGAGTTCGCGATCGGGGTGCTCGGCGAGCACGCGGCATTGCCGCGCCAGCTCCTCGGCGAAGCCGGGGGCGCGCGTGTCCGGTACCCAGAACTGCACCAGCCGCATTCCACGCGCTCGCATCCGGTCGCGGCTCTGCTGCACGCGCTCTGCCGTGTGGGTCTTGCTCATGGTGTTTCATGTAACATCATCCAGGAGACTTGCAAGGCCGGTCAGCCGACCAACCGGAAATAAGCCGGCGGCATCTGCCGATATGTAACGCCGCCCGGCAGCGCCGCTCGGCCTTTCTCCTGCGACAGCAGCTCGATCCCCTAGCTCGACAAGCCAGGCGAATTTCGCCTTGAGGCCGGAGGTTAATCCGGCGCGTGGTGCAGCAGCGGGGAAGCTGCTGCGCTTGCTGGGAACGGCAATTACAGGCTGCCGGCGCGCTGCCCCGGAGCGAACATCTGCCCGTAAGCCTGTAGCCAAAGGGAACCGCGACAGGCCGCGAGTCGGGATGTCACATTGCCACCGCTGGCAAATCGTCGCGGTCGAGGCGGAGACTATTGGCTCGACCGGGATATGCGGCCATCGCCCGCCAGTCCGGGGTAGCCGAGCGGACGTGCAAGCCCGCCGATGTAGCTCGCGGCCCATTTCCCGCCCGGCTCGCCCGGCCTACCTTCACCCCGCTCTAAGTATTTTTTCTGCACGCCCCTTGACTTTCCTCCGCGCCTATGTTCTTATTGCGTTCATGCCTCACACCCCCTCCACCGCCGAGCCTGCCAAACGCCCCGAAGGGGACGGGGCCGGCGTGCCGCAGGGGATCGCCCGCCTGCTGCTGGTGCTGCAATGGCTGATCGGCTACGGCCAGACCGTCGCCGCCACCCTGCACCAGCGCAGCGCCACGGACCTCCGCCGCTTCACCGAGCGCTACCGGCGGCCCGACATCAACGAGATCCTTGCCCGCATCCGCCGCGGCGTGATGCTCGCCGCGGCACTCAGGGATAAACTCCTGGCGCGGGCCAAAACCGGCCGTGACCTCACCCCGGTGAAGCGCCGCCATTCCATCGCGCACGCGAACCCCGCCGCCGACGGCTCCGACAAGCGCAGCCGCGTCTGCCCCACCAACATCGTCGACATGCCGGCCGACCAGCTGCCCACCGCCGAACAGATCGCTGCCGAACTGCAACGTCGGCCGCTCGGCGCCGTGCTGGCGGATATCTGCCGCGACCTCGGCGTCCGCCCGGGCGATATGACACGGGAGCAGTGGCAGGAGCTGCAGGGGCTCATCCTGGACCATGGCGGGTTCGCCAGCGACGTGTTGTTCGCCGAGGACAACATCCGGCTGAAGGCGCTGGTTGCGGCCGAACTGGGCACGAAACAGCCGGTCCCGGCGCAACGCGCCGCGCCGCCGCGCGAGAATTCCGCCTGCCCCACCGGACCACCGCCTCTGGCACTGGCTGCGTGACCCAGCGGGGCCGGCGATGGCTGGCCCCGCCATCCGGATTCGTGCCGAACCATGGACAGCGGGTGGCGAGTGCCGGCGTCCGGGATTCGGTGCCGTTTCACCGACAGCGGTGCCACGTGGTGGCGGGCGCAGGCCCCGCCACCCATGACTTGCTGCGGGAGCCTCGCAGCTGCTAGCGGCACCGGGGCTTGGAGTCCCCTCCGGCCAATCGTGAGTGGCCGGCCTTCGCCCGCCACGACGCAGTACGCCGAACCGGGGCGTCACTTCCGGCGGCCTTTACCAACCGCTCAGGCGCCGACTGGCGTGACCATCATGCGCCTTGGTTGTCGCACCCGCTCGCCGGACCTATGTTTGATATCAGCCGAATCGCGGAGATGGCCGTGCTCGACGAACCCCGTCTGTTGGCCGCCAACCCCTGGGTGAGCCGGCGCCCGATCACGGTGGCCGAATATCACCGCATGGGCGAAGTCGGCATCCTTGGTGAACGCGACCGGGTCGAACTCATCGAGGGAGAGCTGGTCGCCATGGCTCCGATCGGTACCTATCACATCGGGACCGTCATAAAGCTCAGCCACGACCTCATGCAGGCGGTTGGCGATCGAGCCCTGGTCTCCGTGCAGAACTCCGTGCGATTGGACGATCTCAGCGAACCCGAACCCGATTTCGCCCTGCTCAAACCCCGCCCGGATTTCTATCGCGACGCACACCCCACCCCCACCGACATCCTGCTGCTGATCGAAATCGCCGACAGCAGCCTGAACTACGACCGCGCGGTAAAGCGCATGCTGTACGCCCGCCACGCCATCCCGGAACTGTGGATCGTCGATCTCACCGCCGACGAAGTGGAAATCTGCCGCAATCCCACGCCGGCCGGCTACGCCATGACGCACCGCATCGGCCGCAACGGCACGCTGGAACCGGAACTGCTGCCCGGCGTGCGCATTCAGGCTGCGTCGCTCTTCCGTGGAGGGCACGCCTGACCAGGACGCAATCATGGCGGATCTGCACAAGCTGCTGTTCGAGACGCCGGCGAAAGTCACCGACCGCGAGGTGCTGGCCACCGCAAGGCTCAACGCGCGGGTCAAGCAATTCGCCGGCCAGGTGCTGGATGACGGTGTCATCGGCCGCATCAACGACGCGATTTCCGACGAGGCGGACCGGCTGGTTGCCGATGGCGTTCTGCACGCCCGTCCGGACTGGCTTGCGGTCCTGGTGTCCCGGCGGCTCTATGTCGCCTTCGGCAGCGATGCCGTGCAGCAGCTCAGCCGCGAGCTGAGGCGCATGGGAGCGGTCTGAGCGCCGCACCGCAGGTCGACCGGCCTGCTTCTCGGGAATGCACCATGAAAGTGGTCATCATCGGCGCCGGCGTTCTTGGCGCGAGCACCGCGTATCATCTGGCGCGCGAAGGCGCGGACGTCACCGTCGTCGATCAGGCGCATGACGGCAGGGCAACCGCGGCCGGCGCCGGCATCGTCTGTCCCTGGGCCTCCGGCGCCGAGGACGCCGCGTTCTACCGGCTCTACTCGGATGGCGGGTGCTACTACGGCGAGCTGGTGGACGCGCTGGCGGCGGCGGGAGAAGCCGATCTCGGGTTCCGCCGCTCGGGTGCGCTGCTGGTCTCGTCCGATCCGGCGGAGCTTGCGTCGCTGGAGTCGCTGTTGCGCTGCAGGAGCAGCGCAACGCCGGAAATGGGACGTGTCGAAGCGGTTGCCGCACGCGACATCCAGCTTCTGTTTCCGCCATTGGCGCGAGGCCTTGCCGGCGTGCATGTCGCCGGCGGAGCACGCGTGGACGGACGCCTGCTGGCAGCCGCGCTGTTGCGCGCGGCGCAGCACCATGGCGCGGTCGTGCGCGCGGGTCACGCCGAACTGCTGGCCAGCGGCCACCGCGTCACCGGCGTCCGGCTGAGCGGCGAGATCATCGCGGGCGAGCAGGTGGTGCTCGCGGCGGGCGCATGGGCGCCGGAGCTGCTGCGCCCCTTCGGCATCGGCTTGCCGGTCGAACCGCAGCGCGGGCAGATCGTCCATCTGCAACTGCCGCAGGGCGCGACGGAATCCTGGCCGGTGATCCTGCCGTCGGGCAGCCATTATCTTGTGCCGTTCGACAATGGTCGCGTGGTCGCCGGTGCGACACGCGAAACGGGCAGCGGCTTCGACCACCGCGTCACCGCGGCCGGGCAACTGGAAGTGCTCAGCGAGGCGCTGCGCATCGCACCCGGCCTGGCCGCCGCAACGGTGCTGGAAACGCGCGTCGGCTTCCGCCCGGCCGCACCGGACATGCGTCCGCTGCTTGGCTGTTCCGGGGAGCTGGGCGGGCTGGTGATCGGCAACGGGCTTGGCGCCGCGGGCCTGACCATCGGGCCGTTCGCCGGTTCGCTGCTGGCAAACCTCGTGCTGGGGCGACCGCCGGCATGCGACCTGACGCCCTTCGATCCGGCGCGGCGGCAGACCTCCGCCCGGCCGCAGGCTCCGCTGCGCTAGCCCTCTGCCGGGACAACGGCGTGGCGCTTGCCCGCGCGCGGCGCCGTGATGCGTGGCGGCACGCATGGCATGCGGCAGCCGTTGCCGCCGGGCCACGTCCTCGGGCCGCGCGGGCCGCCCCGAACGCTGCCGGCTGCTTCCTCGGCACCGCCCGGCCGCCTGCGGCTTCAGCCTCGGCACCGCCCGTCCGCTTCGACTGCCGGCTACGACCTCGGCGCCACCTTGCCGCCTCGACCGCCAGCGCGATGAATGCTGGCAAACCCGCGCGGCCGACCCCACACTGATGAAGACGCCAACTGACACCGAGGCTGCCATGACCCCGCTCGCCGCCACCGACAAGCTGTTCTTCGAGCGGGCCGATGCCGCGCTGGATCAGGCCGCCGCCGAACGCCGCCTGCAGCAGGCACTGACCGGCAGCGACGACGGCGAGCTGTTCCTGGAATACCGCGAGAGCGAGCAGATCAGCCTGGACGACGGCCGCATCCGCAGTGCCGGTTTCGATACCATGCTGGGCTTCGGCCTGCGCGCCGTAGCCGGCGAGGCCACCGGCTACGCCCATGCCGGCGAACTTTCCGATGATGCGCTGGAACGCGCCGCCACCAGCGTTGCCGCGGTGGCGGCCGGCCATTCCGGCGTCTCTGCCGAACCGCCGCGCGCCACCAATTCCCGGCTGTATTCCGACGCCAACCCGCTGTCGGCCACGCCTTTCGCGACCCGCACCGAGCTGCTGGGACAGATCGACGCCTATGCCCGCGGCAAGGATCCGAGGGTGAAGCAGGTGATGGCGTCGATCGCCGGTGAGTGGCAGGCGGTGCAGATCATGCGCGCCGACGGCACACGGGTGGCCGACCTGCGACCGCTGGTGCGGCTGAACATCGCGGTGGTGATGGAGCAGAACGGCCGGCGCGAGACGGGCAGCTACGGCACCGGCGGCCGGCACGCCTACGAGATCGTCACGGGCGCAGAAACCTGGCGCGGCGCGGTGGACGAGGCGATCCGCCAGGCCATCGTCAACCTGGATTCTCGCCCCGCCCCCGCCGGCGAGATGGAGGTAGTGCTCGGGGCCGGGTGGCCCGGTATCCTGCTGCACGAGGCGATCGGCCACGGGCTGGAGGGCGACTTCAACCGCAAGAAAACCTCGGCCTTCGCCGGCTTGATGGGCAAGCAGATCGCCGCCAAGGGCGTCACCGTGGTTGACGACGGCACCATGCCCGACCGCCGCGGCAGCCTGACGGTGGACGACGAGGGCACGCCCTCCAGCCGCACGGTGCTGATCGAGGATGGGGTGCTGGTCGGCTTCATGCAGGACCGGCTGAATGCGCGGTTGATGGGGATGCGGGCGACCGGCAACGGGAGGCGGCAGTCCTTCGCTCACGCGCCGATGCCGCGCATGACCAACACGGTGATGCTCGGGGGCGGGCACACGCGGGACGAGATGATCCGCTCGGTGAAGCGCGGGCTGTACGCGGTGAACTTCGGCGGCGGGCAGGTGGATATCACCTCCGGAAAGTTCGTGTTCTCCGCCAGCGAGGCCTACCTCATCGAGGACGGCAAGGTCACCGCGCCGGTCAAAGGTGCGACGCTGATTGGCAACGGGCCGGATGCGCTGACCAAGGTTGCGATGATCGGCAACGACATGGCGCTGGACCCCGGTGTCGGCGTCTGCGGCAAGAACGGCCAGGGCGTCCCGGTTGGAGTGGGCCAGCCGACGCTGAAGCTGGCCGGCCTGACTGTGGGCGGCACCGCGACCTGATTGCGGGGTTCCCTCTCCGCCCCTAGGGACGGAGAGGGAACCCTCATGCATCACACATCCACTTCTTCAACGGTCTTCGCGTGCTCCTGGATGAACTGGAAGCGCAGTTCCGGGCGGCGGCCCATCAGGCTTTCCACCAGCTCGCTGGTCGCCGCGCGCTCCTCCGGAAGGGCCACCACCTTCAACAGGGTACGCCGAGCGGGGTCCATGGTGGTTTCCTTGAGCTGCATCGGCGGCATCTCGCCGAGGCCCTTGAAGCGGCTGACCTCCACCTTGGCGTTGGCGCGGAACTCGCGCTTCACCTTGCGCTCCCGGTCGGCATCGTCCATCGCATAGACCGACTTGGCGCCCTGGGTCAGCCGGTACAGCGGCGGTTGCGCCAGGTAGATATGGCCATGCCGCACCAGTTCCGGCAGCTCGCGGTAGAAGAAGGTCATCAGCAGCGATGCGATATGCGCGCCGTCCACATCGGCGTCGGTCATGATGATCACCCGTCCGTAGCGCAGCTTCGCCCGGTCGAAGCGGTCGCCGACACCGCAGCCGAGGGCCTCGATCAGGTCCTTCAGCTCCTGGTTCTGCCGCAGCTTGTCGGCCGAGGCGCTGGCTACGTTGAGGATCTTGCCCCGCAGCGGCAGGACCGCCTGAGTCTCCCGATTGCGCGCCTGCTTGGCGGACCCGCCGGCGCTGTCGCCCTCCACCAGGAAGATCTCCGTTTCTGCCGCATTCTCCCGCGTGCAGTCGGTCAGCTTGCCGGGCAGGCGCAGCTTGCGGGTCGCGGACTTGCGCGCGGTGTCCTTGTTCTCCTTGCGGCGGAGGCGTTCCTCCGCCCGCTCCACCACGAAGGCGAGCAGGTTGTCGGCGGTGGTGGGATCGCCGGCGAGGAAATGGTCGAAGCGGTCGCGAAGCGCGGTCTCCACCAGCCGGCCGGCTTCCGGGCTGGTCAGTTTTTCCTTGGTCTGCCCCTGGAACTGCGGGTCGCGGACGAACACCGACAGCTTGGCGGCGATCGGGACGAGCAGGTCTTCCGCAGTGATCTGCGCGGCGCGGCGGTTGCCGCGATGCTCGCCCCAGGCGCGCAGGCCCTTCACCAGGGCGGCGCGGAACCCGGCTTCGTGCGTGCCGCCCTGCGCGGTGGGCACGGTGTTGCAGTAGCTGTGCAAAAACCCTTCGCCGCCCTCCAGCCACGTCACGGCCCATTCCGCTCGGCCGGTGTCCTCGCCCGGCAGCGCGGCTTCGCCGGCCCAGGGTTGCGTCAGCACCGGGGAGGCGCCGGAAATATCTTCTTCCAGGCTGTCGCGCAGGCCGCCTGGGAAGTGCAGCACCGCCTCCGCCGGAACGTCCTCCTTGCCCTTCAGCAGCGCCTTGTCGCACTCCCAGCGGATTTCCACCCCACGGAACAGGTAGGCCTTCGACCGGCACAGCCGGTACAGCCGCGCCGGGCTGAACTGCAGCGGGCCAAAGATCTGCGGGTCCGGCTTGAAGCGGATGCTGGTGCCGCGGCGGTTGTGCACCGGCCCGCCGTTCACCAGCTTGGTGGTCGGCTTGCCGCGGGCGTAGCCCTGCTTCCACAGCACGCGGTCGCGCGCCACTTCCACCTGCATTTCCTCGGACAGCGCGTTCACCACGGAGCTGCCGACGCCATGCAACCCGCCCGACGTGGCGTAGGCTTTGCCACCGAATTTCCCCCCTGAATGCAGCGTGGTGAAGACCACCTCCAGCGCCGACAGGTTCTTGAACTTCGGGTGCGGATCGACCGGAATGCCGCGGCCGTTGTCGCGGACGGTGAGCCAGTTGCCGGGTTCCAGCGTCACCTCGATGAAACCGGCATGGCCGGCCACCGCCTCGTCCATGGCGTTGTCGAGGATCTCCGCCGCGAGGTGGTGCAGCGCATTCTCGTCGGTTCCGCCGATATACATGCCGGGGCGGCGGCGCACCGGCTCCAGTCCTTCCAGGACCTCGATGTCCTTGGCGGAGTAGTCGGTGTCGGGCTGGGCGCGGGCGGCGCCGCGAGCCGCGGCGGCGGGCGCCTCCGCCTTGCCGCGCTTGCCAGAACCGTTACCGAACAGGTCGTTCATGCTGTGTTCCGATACTTCCGCCCCGTGCTATAGCCGGTGCGGCCGAGTCCGGGCAACCATGCAGGACGTTCCGCCATGGCATGGCAGTGTTTGGCCACGATGTCGTGCGTGCTGTCGGTTGGTATCGGCAACCGCGCGCGGGGCGGGCGAGGCCGACCGGACGGCTTGGCGCCCCGGCCGGCACGACGCCAGCGCGCCGCAATTCCTACTTCAGCGGCGCGGGTCCGGTGTACTTGATGATGTCCAGTCCGCCGCTGAGCCGGTCGTTGGCGTAGATCAGTCCGTTCTCGTCCACATACACGTCGTTGATCTGAATGGTGTGCGTGGCATTGCCCGGCGGCGCCGCGTCTACCAGGTAGCCGATCTCCACCGGATGGTACGGGTCGGCAATCGAGTAGGCGCGCACGCCGCCGTTGAAGAAGCTGCCCACCACCGTCTCGGTCAGCGTGCGTGACGTGCTGGCGGGACGGTTCATCTGGATGTTGTGCGCGCCGAATCGTCCGCCGGCCTTGCACAGCGCCTGGAAATCATGCGGCGGCGGAAACGCGGCCAGCGGAACCGGGTGCTTCTCGTTGCTGGTGTCCCATACCCAATCGCGCTTCGGCCAGTCCTTGCAGTGCGCCGCGGTGGCTTCCTCGGTCTGGATCATCAGATGACGCGACGGGATCGGCAGCAGCGTGTGGGCGAAGCCATTGCCCATGGATTGCCAGGATTCATGCGCCACGAGTTTCGGGTGTGCCTTGTCGCTGATGTCCAGGATCACCAGCCCGCCATCGATCCAGCCGACATAAAGCCGGTTCGGCTCCGCGGCGGAGATATCGGGCGAGTGCATGCGGATACCGGCATCGAACGGCTTCACCCGCGGTGGTGGCGGCGCCTTGTCGCCAACGCGCGTGCCGGGCAGCCACCAACGGCCCGCCTCCGTCGGATGCCGCGGATCCTGCATGTCCACGATCATCAGGAACTGATCGTCCTTCGGATTGTCCGGCACGAAGTCCTTCGCTCCGGTGGAGAGGTAGGCGTATTTCCCGTCGGTGAACCACAAGTAGTGCACGCCGCGCGAATGCGGACCCGACGTATCGAAATGCGACAGCTTCCTCGGATGCGACGGATCGGCCACATCCCACACATCCATGCCGGCGTGCGCCTGGCCCACCTTCTCGGTCTGGTGCGCCACCGCCAGCGTGGTGCCGGACACGCCGAGGGAATTGCAGCGCAGATACGGGGCTTCCACCGGCACCTGGGTGATGACCTTCGGGTCTTCCGGGTGCGTCACGTCGATCACGCTGAAGCACATCGGCGCGGATTCGTGTGCCAGGAACAACACGCGCTGGCCGTTGGAGTATTGCGCCAGGGCCAGGCCTTCGCCGCCCTTGCCGACGCCATTCAGGTTGCTGTGGCCGATGACCTGCATGTGGCTGGATTCGGCTACCGGCGGGATGGGATCGGCATGCGCCAGCGCCGGTAGCGCAAACAGCCCGGCCGCGAGGACGCAGGCCCGCAATCTGGATTGCATGGTGGACTCCTTATGACGTCTCCTGCGCGGCCATTGACTGCGCGCCGCTCGATCGACGCTAGGTCCGCCGAAGTTGCGGCGTCAATCGGGGTCTGCCGCGCATTGGTCCGTGGAGCAGTGAGGGCGGCTGTGCTGCATTTCCTGCACCGCTCGGGGATTGCATTGGTGGCGCGACTGCTGGTCAGCGCATCAGCCACAGCGTGCCAAGCACGATGCTCGCCACCGTCAGCGGCGCCCCCACGCGGAAATACGCCCAAAAGCTGATTCGCACCCCGCGCTGCGCCGCCTTCTCCACCACGATCAAATTGGCGATCGAGCCGAGCACGGTGAAATTACCCGCCAGGGTGGACGCCATCGCCACGGTCAGCCAGGCCGTGTGCTGGTCCGGCAGCGCCCGCATGAAAGGCTCCAGCAGCAGCACGGCCGGCACGTTGCTGACCAGGTTCGACAGCGCCGCGGTGACCGCGCTCAGCACCGGCACGCGGTTCAGGTGCCACTGCGCCACCGCGTGCACCACGTCCGGGGTCAACAGCGTGCGTTCCGCGCCGCCGACAATGATGAACAGGCCGGTGAACATCAGCAGCAGCGACCAGTCGATTTCCGCATAGATGCGCGCGCTCTTCACCCGCCGCGTCAGCAGCAGCAGGCCGCCGATGACGATCGCCGCCTCGGCCGGCGGTACCCCGGTGAAGAACAGCAGCACCACCACGCCGGTGGCGATCACCGAGCGCCACACCAGCGTACGGTTGGCACGCAGTCGCGGCAGTTTCGGCTGCAACGGTGGGCCGGCACGGAATTCGTCGCGATGCAGCAGCGCCAGCAGCAAGGCAGTCAACAGCAATCCAACCGCAGCGACCGGCGTCAGCGCCGCGGCGAAGCGCACATAGGGGATGCCGGAGAGGCTGCCGATCATGATGTTCTGCGGATTGCCGGTGATCGTCGCCACCGATCCGACATTTGACGCCATGGCGACGCCCAGCAGGTAGGGCACCGGATTGCGCCGCAGGCTGACGGTGAGTTCGACGATCAGAGGCGCGAGTACCAGACAGATCGCGTCATTCACCAGGAAGGCGGAGAACACGCCGGATACCGCGACCACCGCGCCGAGCAGCAGCAGTGGCCCGCGCGCTCGGCGCGCGACGAAGCCGGTGGCCAGCGCGAAGAACCCCGACAGGCGCAGATTGGCCACCACGATCATCATGCCAAGCAGCAGGGTTATCGTGTTGAAATCCACCGCCCGGTAAGCGTCGGCCAGCGGCATGGCGCCGCAGGCCACCATCAGCACGGCGCCCACCAGCGCCACCCCGGCGCGGTCGATCGCCAGGCCGGGCACTTTGCCGATCGCCAGCGCCAGGTAGCTCGCCACGAAGATCGCCCCTGCCGCCAGCCGCCGCGTCGCGATGTCCTGTGCCGGCATCAGTGCCGGCGCGAAGGCCGCCAGAGCGGCGAGCAGCAGCAACAATGCGATGGTCAGCAGCGAGGCGGCACGTCCGGCGGCGGTCAGGGCTCTGAACCGCGCAACGCCGTTCGCCTTGTGGGCCGCCGGTGTGCGCAGGGGTCTCATACTCTCGGATTGCTCGGCCGCGTGCATCGGGCCCGCATCCGGCTTTGTGTCTGGTCTCGCGGCATCGCAGTGTTCTCCGTTCCGCCGCCGGGCGGGGCTTTTGGCTGTTCAATTGCCGCGCCAGCCTGAATGGGACTGAGGGACAAAGCCGACAATGAGTGGCGGATCAAGTCCCGGTCATGGCGGGCACCGGGCCGGCCTTCAACCGTTGCCGCTTGGGGCTCCGCCATAACGCCGATTTGATGCCATGCTGGCGGCGAAACCACTGCCCGCTGTCGCCCCCTTTGTATGCCGGCACCGCCGCGCGCGGACGTTCCGCGGCGGGCACGTGGGGGGAGAAATTTTGGCAGGTCAGTTCGTCTTATGGAAACTCCCGCGGGAGGTCCTGGCGACCTATCAGGCGATCGCCGGCGTCACGTGGTCGGCCACGGCACATACGGCGGGGACGCCAACGGGAACGCCGGGCGTCAACTTCCAGGGCTGGACGCAGGCAACGCGGGATGAACTCAACCGCGTGCGCAGCGGCGTCGCCATCGGCAACCGCAATCTGATACCACCGCACAAGTACCTGGGGTTTCCTCCAGGTGCCCCGGCAGGACCGCTCGCGGCGCAACTGCTTGCCGACAAGTACGGTTGGATCACCGGGCTCGAGCGGCCGGTCAACGCGGGCTTCGGCGTCGTGGCACTGTGCCCCGCTGCGGCGGCGGCCTGGAACGCCGGACAAAGCGGTTACAAATACGATGCGCTCGTGGCGCAGATCACCCACGGCGCAACCTCGGTGGAAGTCTACTACCTGGGTAGCAAGGAGATCACCTGACCGCCTGAGATTGCCCATCGCGGGCTTGCCCCGCTGGGTCAGCGGTTCGGCCACAGCCCCGGTGTCGCCACCTCCAGCGAGTGCCCGTCCGGATCGCGGAAATACAGGCTGGTGCCGCCGTGCGGCCAGGACAGGCGGCTTTCGACCGGAATGTCGTGACGGCG
>Ga0187809_10000680_pt1 | contig 17369 bp, 13 predicted proteins | sample NC_wetland_sal_i_8_FD_132415 | JGI IMG/M metagenome (GOLD analysis project Ga0187809, IMG submission 132415) | Wetland sediment microbial communities from Neuse River Estuary, North Carolina, USA - ASW_4 | ecosystem: Environmental > Aquatic > Freshwater > Wetlands > Sediment | place: USA: North...
ACGAACCGGCACGTCGATGGCAAGAGCGGCGAGAGCGCGACCTGATACCCGCGCACCAAAAAGATCAGCACCCACCGCATCACTCGCGCTCCGCTCCGGCGACCACGCTATCTCCCATACGTGCCAGCTCGCGTCGAAGTTCGGCGAACGTGACACGATATGCTACGGGCCGCGCTCGAATGATGGCGTCCAACGAGCCCATCCGCGGCAGAATCTCCAGGCGCGCAATCTCACGCAACCTCCGCTTCAGCCGGTTCCGCGCCACCGCGGTCTCTGCATACCTCGGCACAATGAACCCAAGACGCGGATGGCCAAGAGGGGAAGCAATCCACCGCAGCTCGAGGCTGTCGGTTCGGATTCGCTTCCCCTCGCGCGTTACTCGCTCCAACTCCACGCTCCGCGTCAATCGATGCGGGCGCGAGAACCGCCGACGCTCAGGCGCCCGCGTACTTGGATGGGAGCCGAACGGTCAACCGCTTCCGCCCCTTCTTTCGACGCCGATTCAATACCTCACGCCCCCACCGCGTCGACATTCGCTCCAAGAAACCGTGTGTCCGAATCCGACGCTTGTTCCGAGGACGATACGTTGGCTTGCCCATGTCCTTACTCCAATGCGTGTTCCGTACGCAGCAGACAGAACCTGAAACCTACCCACCACACACGCACCGGTCAACGTCGCAGTCCCATGTGCCTCGATCGCGCCACCGAAACTCTGGCTTCCATTCACTGTCGATTTTTCATCGGATTGACTTTTCCACACGCCGAATCTAGCTTCGCGTCCCCTTCCGAGTCGTTCCCCAGCATGACACTTACGGCAACAGAAACATGGTCCCGCTTGCTCGATCGCGCACGCCTCGAGCTGCCCGAGCAAACGTACCGGACATGGCTGGAGCCGACCGAAGCACTCGAACTCGAAGGCAACACGATCGTCGTCGCGGCACCCGATCGGTTCGCGGCCGACTGGAATGAGTCCAAGCACGCGCAGTATCTGGCCAGTCTCGCGCCACTAGCGTTAGGCCACCCCATCAACATCGTCTTCCGCGTCGACGAAGAGCGCAAGACGCGACCGCAAATGGACCTCTTCGTCGCGCCGCCGCCCGATCAGGGTCGCATACCTGCACCCGGCGACACGCCGGCTGCCGGCGTCCAGCTCAGCACACGCTACACGTTCCTCAACTTCGTCATCGGCAAATCCAACGAGCTCGCCGCGGCCGCCGCCCAAGCCGTCGCCGCAGCCCCGGGCAAAGTCTACAACCCGCTCTTCATCTACGGCGACACCGGACTCGGCAAGACGCACCTCATGCAGGCGGTCGCCCACGAGATCATGCAGCGTGCCCCGCAAACGCGCGTCTGCTTCGTCGGCACCGAGCAATTCACCAACGAGCTCGTCGCCGCTATCCAAAAACGATCGACGCCCGAATTCCGGCGGCGCTATCGCGAAACTGATCTCCTCCTCCTCGACGACGTGCACTTCCTCAAACGCACCGAAGCGACACAGGAAGAGTTCTTCCACACGTTCAACGCACTCTACGAAGCCGGCCGCCAAATCATCCTCACGAGCGATCGGCCTCCGTCCGAAATCCCCGGACTCGAAGCGCGCCTCGTCAGCCGCTTCCAGTGGGGCATGGTCGCCGACATCGAGCAGCCCGATCTCGAGCACCGCATCGCGATCCTCCAGAACAAAGCGCGACTCGATCACCTCGAGCTCACCATTCCCGATGACGTCATCCGCTTCATCGCCGAACACGTCCGCTCCAGCGTCCGCGAGCTCGAAGGATCCCTGATCCGCCTCCTCGCCTACGCGTCCCTCAAGCACCGCGATGTCTCGGTCAGCCTCGCGCGCGAAGCACTTCGTGACAAATTGCGACTAAATGGCGAGCCGTCAGCCGACGAAAAGCACGCCCTCAGTGTGCTCTCCATTCAGCAGATGGTCGCGCGCGAGTTCAGCGTCAACGTCGAAGGCCTGCGCTCCAAAAGCCGCACCAAGCAGCTCACCGTCCCGCGCCAAGTCGCAATGTTCCTCATTCGCGAATTCCTGGGCCTCCAGCTCGTCGAAATCGGCAACGCCTTCGGCGGACGCGATCACTCGACTGTCATCCACAGCCTCGAGCGAATCGACACGCTGCTCGCGCACGACGCCCCGTTCAGCGCTCGTGTGGAATCCCTGCGGAAAAACCTCTCCGATCTTCACACATGATGTGCACGCCGTGGGAAATCGATGGTGTCTCCACATCGCGTCGCGCGCCTTCCCACGATTCCGGGATGCCGGCTTGGTTTCCCACAGCTTTCTCACTACGATAACTGCTGCGTGCTCCGTGCGTTCGATTGCTTTTCCCGTATTCCACAGCCCCTACTACTTCTACTACTCTTGATCTAACAGTAAAGAAGTAGAAGAACCAACACCGCGAATTCTCGCGTTTCACTCCAAGCCCCGCGGGCATCCAGGGATCAGAGGATCCGAATGCGCTTCACTATCGCGCGCGAAAAACTTCAGGACGGATTGTCGGCAGTGATTGCGACCGTACCGGCAAAAACCACACTGCCGGTCCTGTCCAACATCTTGCTCGAGACCAGTGAGCGCGGGATTCGCCTGTCCGGTACGGATCTCGACATGGCCGTCTCCACCGAAGTGACTGCCGATGTGGAGAGCCAGGGCGCCATCACCGTCCCCGCCAAGAAGCTCGCCGAGATCGTTCGAGAACTCCCGTCGGCACCGGTGAAGATCAGCGCAGTTGGAGAGCAGAAAATCACACTCGAGTGCGGACGCTCACGCTTTCGCCTACTCGGCTTGCCGCGCGATGAGTTCCCGACCTTCCCGGTTGTGCGATTCTCCGAGAGCTGGAGAATCAAATCGGGCGAACTGCAAAAGCTGATCGCGCACACCGCCTTCGCCGTTTCCACAGAGGAAAGCCGCCCGATTCTCAATGGCGTGCTCTGGGAGCTTCGTGGTGAGCGAATGCGTATGGTCGCGACCAACGGCCATCGCCTCGCCAAAATCGATGTACCGGTCGCGGGACAGAACGGCCACTCCGAAGACTTGATCATTCCGCCCAAAGCACTCGAGCAGCTGCGACGCCTCTTCCCGGCGGAAGAAGATCTCGAGATCGCGCGCGGCGAAAACCACTTGGGCTTCCGCTCGCCACTGACTGCGGTCTTTACGCGCCTCATCGAAGGCCCGTATCCGCCGTACGAGCAAGTGATCCCGCGCGACAACGACCGCATCGCGCTCGCTGATCGGAACGCGCTTTCGCAGGCGCTCAAGCGAATGTCAGTGGTTGCGTCCGACCAGACGCATCGGATCCGCATGTCGTTCAACGCGGGCATGGCGAAGTTCAGCGTGCAGACGCCGGACCTGGGTGAAGCGCAGGACGAGTTGCCCGTCACCTACGAAGGCGACGCGCTCGACATCGGATTCAACGCGAGCTATTTGCTCGAGATCCTGCGCAACATGCCGACCGACGAGGTCCGCCTGACGTTCAAAGCACCCGAACGTGCCGCGACCGTCGAGCCGGTCGGATGGAATGACCCGGCGCAGTACATGTGCCTGATCATGCCACTGCGTCTCATTGACTAACGCGCGAGTACGCTCGCTTTAGGGTTCCCGCGCGCCGGCGCGGTGATCGAGCATCGTCGCCGTGTCGGCTACATGCTGCTTGAACGGCAGCGTCGTCTGCCGGCTTCGGACCGTCACATCTGAATTGCCCGTCGTCGTCGAGAACACCGGCATCATCGATGTCGGATCGAGCAGTAGCGTACCGGACGATGTGCCGGTGCCGCTCACCCAAATGCTATCGCCCGCCGCCGATGCGAGACCTTCTCCCTCGATCGTCGACGTCGCCGTTACGTTCACGCGCAACACGGACTCGCCGTTCCATCTCGTCGTGTCCGAGAACTGAAACGCGCGATTCAATTTCGACACGACGGCGACGCTTCCGCGACACGTCGTCGTCGTTGTCGAATCGTGCCACACCGCGCCCTGTTGCAGACGCGATGGAACCGTCACGAACAACGTCAGGCCAGCGGCCACGGCGGGGGTGACCCCGCCGGCGCAGGTCGGCCGGTCACCGCCGTTCATCGCCACGTTCGTTAGGCCGGACAGCGAGTCGATCTGCGCCGAAAACTCCGACGCCGTGGAATCCACCGGTCGCGCCGGCACGCGCCCTCCCGCCGACAGAATCGCCGAATCGACGCGCCCCGCGATGCGATAACCCGAAGCATCCGCCGAGTCGACCGACAACGAGTAGATCGCCATCGAGTGGATTGGCGCCGCGGGCGAAGTCGAATCACTGGCCAGCACCACCGTGGCGTTGCTCTCCACTTTGAAGCGCCATGTGCCCGTGGCGCGATGAACCGCCCACTCGCGCACGGGCGGTGGCGCGACGGAATCGCGCTTCACCGGCGCCGGCGGGGGCGCCGGCGGTTTGGCCACGTTAGGCGGAGTCGAGCACGCGATGCACAGCAGCGCTGCCACTCCGGCAAGAGCCATTCGACGAGACATGCGCCTCCAGGGTGACCGCAGATCCCACCTCACACACATGTGAAAACGCAGCCTCCCGCGCCGAAAAGATCACGAGAGGCTGCGTAGAGCGAGACCGGCCTGTAAGCCGGGTTCTGTCGGACGATGTCGTCCGGACGGTCATTCCTCTAGGATCGTGATCGCTCACGACCTCGAGCAGCCTACCCGCGGCGTCTTTGACGAGACGGGCCATCTCTCGCCGCTTATTCGGCCTTGCTCCAACCGGGGTTTACCGTGCCGCACCTGTTGCCAGATGCGCGGTGGGCTCTTACCCCGCCGTTTCACCCTTACCGGCAATGTTCCGCCGGCGGTCTGTTCTCTGTGGCACTTTCCGTCGCTGCAACGCAGCGCCCAGCCGTTAGCTGGCGGTCCGCCCTGTGGAGCCCGGACTTTCCTCGGAGAGATTTCGCTCCCGCGACCGTCCGGCCGGTTTCGCTCTACGTGAGAAAGATACTGGCACCAGTCGTCTCTCGCCATTCACCGCCTAAGTGACGCCCCGCTGACGCGGCCAGCAATCGTGATGCGCGCTTCCGATCCTCGTATCTCGCTTCGACACGCTGGAGGACACCGTGCAACCCATCGCCTTCGCACCACTTCCGCTGGAGCCGGTAACCACGGTCCTGCTCCCGGTCGAACGCACGCGAGTCGATGCTGCTGGAGAAGGCCGCTACCGCGCGCTGCACCGCGACTCGCTGGACGATGTATTCGACGATCTTCGAGGCCAACGCGCCGGCGCCGTCGTGTTGTCGGTCGCGCGGTGCGGAGAAGAAGAGCTCTATGCCGTCGCGCGTCTCGTCCGCGAATTCCCTCGGGTCACCGCCGTCGCCCTCCTCTCTCACGAGCAGCGCGACACCCCGCGCGCGGTACTCGGCCTTGGCCAGTCTGGAGTCAAGTCGCTGGTCGATGTTCGGCACCCTGAAGGATGGGGCCAGCTCCGTGATCTTCTCTCGAATCAGTTCTTCAGCGACATCGATCGCCTTGCGTTAGGCCAGCTCTCGCTCGATCTGATCGGCGTGCCGGATGGCTGCTGGCGCTTTTTCGCCGCGCTGTTCGATGGCGCCGCCGGCGCCTCGAGCGTGCGCGCGCTCGCGGCGCGCCTGCTGGTGCTGCCAACCACCATGATGAGCCGCTTCTTTCGCGCCGAGCTCCCGTCGCCCAAGCGATACCTGGCGATGGCCAGGCTGGTGCGAGCTGCCCGTGCGTTCGAGAATCCCGGACTGTCCGTCGCGAGTGTGTCGGACCGCATGGACTATTCGTCGCCGCAGAGTTTCGGCCGACACGTGCGAATGCTCATCGGCCTAACGGCACTGGAATTCCGGGAGCGCTACAACGGAGAGGGAATGCTGCATCGCTTTCGCGATGAGCTGGTGCGCCCGCACCTGCACACCCTGCGGACCTTCGATCCGCTCACCTCGCGAACGGCGTCGATCGCGAAGGGCGCGACAAACTAGGGAGAAACCGGGCCGAGGCGCGCGACGATATCATGGGCGCGCACGAGTGGCGCCACAGGGATACCGCGCGCTTCGATCGTCTCGCGCCCGCCCTCCTCACGATCGACGAGCGCCAGCACGCCCACGATCTTGCCGCCTTCCGCTTGCACGGCGTCGATCGCGCGCAACGCGGAGGCGCCGGTCGTAATCACGTCCTCAACGATCGCGACGCGGTCACCCGACGCGAACGGCCCTTCAATCAGTTTGGACGTGCCATGTTTCTTCGGCTCTTTCCGCACCGTGAACGCCCGGCGCGGGCGCGAGGAGCACGCGCTTGCGTAGCTGATCGCGTACGCGATCGGATCGGCACCGAGCGTAAGTCCGCCGATGCTGTCGACATCCCACCGGCGCTCTTCGAGTAAGGCGAGCCCAAGCGGCCCAATGAGGGACAAGCCGTCCGGACTCATTGTCGTGAGGCGGGCGTCGATGTACAGTGTTGACGAGCGGCCCGATGCGAGAACGAACTGTCCACGCTTCGCCGAACGCGTGGCAAGAAGCGTCACGAGTCGTTCTTGGTCGGTCATGGCCGTAGCTTACCGGCGCGTGTGTTCGACGTCAATTGAGTCGCGAGCGCACCGCGCCGGATGCCGATTTTCGCTGACCGCCCCGCCGTCATGCACCTGTCGACCAGAGCCGTTCGTCTTCGCGCGTCGTCGATTGCGCTGTCGCTGGCGCTCATCTTCGCACTCGCCGGCTTGTACGCGGTCGATCGCTCGCTTTCGAGTTCCAATCGCGCACAAGTGCAGGTCGAAGCAGCCGAATCCGCCGCGCTCGTCGGCGGCTTCCTCGCTGTGCACACCGAAGCCCTGCAATCCATCCGCGGACTCTACCTCGATACGACGCGCGTCGTGCAAGGCGAGCAATTCCAGTCGCTCGTCAGCTCGATGTCGCAGTATGCGAACTCGTTTCGCCGAATCTGGATCACCGACACGGCAGGTCGCATACGCGAGCAGCATCTGTTCGGCGCGTCGTCACCGCCGCTTCCCGAAGGGCTTGACGTTGACACGGTGTCGACGCTCGACGTCGGACGCTTGGCCGCTGCCGCTCGCGCCACGCACGCGGGACAGTTGACGAAACCCGGTCAGATGATCACCGGCGATCGCGGCGTCCTGATGCTCGAGCCCATCTACGTGGGGAACGGATTTCGCGGCTTCGCGGGCGGCACCATCACAACGGACGCCATCCTCGCCAGCGTGATGCAAGCGCGGCCGCGTGTGCGCGGGCAACTGGTGATCGTCGTCGACAAGGATACGGTTGCCGCAACGGCGCGCACGTTCACAAGAGAATCCGCTGTCGACACAGCGTCGTCCACCCTGCCCATACCGGGCGGCGGCGAGTGGCGTGTCATCGTGATGCGTCGCTCGAGCTACGCGAACATCCGGCCGCTGGTGTGGGGCATAGGATTGGCCACGCTCAGCGCGTTGATCGTCATGCTGTTCCACGAGCGGCGCCAAGGCATCCGCCTCGCCGAGCGGTCCGCGGAGCTCGAGCGACTATCTGCCGAGTTGCTGCGCGCGAATCGGTCCAAGAGCGAGTTTCTCGCCAACGTCTCGCACGAGCTGCGCACGCCACTCAACGCGATCGTGGGCTTCGTCGAGCTGCTCCGCGACGGCGTGTATGGAGAGCTCGGCCAGCGTCAGATATCGCCGGTCGAGCGCATCGCGTCGTCGGCCAGTCACCTCCGATTGCTGGTCGATCAGATCCTCGACCTGGCCAAGATGGCGGCCGGCCGCCTCGAGGTGCACCGGGAAGCGATCGACTTGCGCGCGTTTGTCCTAACGGTCGCAAGTGAGGTCGAGCCGCTGATCGCCGAACGCGGATTGGACTTCTCGATCGCCGTGAGTACCGAGCTGCCGCGCGTGCGCACGGATCCAATGCACCTGCGCCAGATCTTGATGAACTTGCTCAGCAACGCAACCAAGTTCACGCCCTCGGGCGGCATCACGATTCGTGCGCGGCACCTGGAGCCGGCGCCGCCGCCGAGCGTTAGTCACGGCGTGGCGCGCCCGCTGATTTCCGCCGTGACCTCGCAACTCGTGCCGGCGCCCGCTGCAGCGGCTGTTGCCGTTCCAGGCGGCCCGCCGCTCACCAACGACGGTCCGTCGCCGCCGAGCGGCGGGTGGATCGCCTTGGATGTGTCGGATACGGGGATCGGCATCGCGGCGAACGAACGCGAGCGGATCTTCGGTGAATTCGAGCAAGTGAACGCCGGCCCGCGTGGCGACTCGATGCGGCGCGGTACCGGTCTGGGCCTCGCCATCTCGCGGCGTCTCGCCCGTTTGTTAGGCGGAGACATTGCCATTGAGAGCGAGCTGGGCAAAGGCTCCACCTTCACCGTATGGATCCCGGTCGAGCAGGAAGCGACGCGACCGACGCCGCACGCAGATGCGCCGGCAGACGCAACGCCCGCCGCGCGCTCGGTCTAACGCAGCTAGGGCCGCGGTGCTTCGGGGTCGTCCCGATGCAGCAGCGAACGGACCCGTCGCAACAAACCGTCCTTGCGCGCCGGCGGCGCCTCGACAGCCGCACGCAACGCGGTCGCGAATGACAGCGTGTCCGGGTAGCGATCGGACGGATTGCGCGCGAGGCCTTTCATGACCACCGCCTCGACTGCCGGCGACACGTCGAGCCCCTTGCGCGACGCCAGCAGAGGAATCGGCGGCTGCGAGAGCAGCTGCGTGAACATCTCCCGTTGCGACTTCGCCGTGTACGGCAGGGCGCCCGAGAGCAAGTAATAGGCAATGGTGGCCAGGCTGTACTGATCCGCAGCGGCCGTCACCAATTGCCCCGACAACGCTTCCGGCGCGACGTACATGAGCGTGCCGACGAAAAAGCCCGCTCGCGTTAGGCGTTCATCCGGCGACAGATCCGTCTGCGCGGCGATGCCGAAGTCGAGCAGCTTGGCCTGCTTCGTCGGCGGATCGTACATCAAATTGTCGGGCTTGAGATCCCGATGAATGATCCCGGCCGAGTGGGCCGCGTGCACGGCTTCGGCGATCTGTTGGATGATCGCCGCGACTTCCGCCGCCGGCAGCGGCGCGTGCCGCTTCGCGTATTTCTCGAGCAGCTCGCCCGGCGCCCATTCCGTGGCCAGGAAGTGGAGACCGGGTCGCGCCTCGCCGATCTCGATCGTCCGGACGACGTTAGGATGAATGACCTTCGTCCCGTACGTCGCCTCGCGCAGAAACCGCGCGACCGCCGTCTTGTCGTTGCGCAACTTTTCGCGCAACACTTTCACCGCGACTGTGCCGTGCTGCGGATGATCGGCGCGGTACACTACCGCCGTTCCTCCTTCGCCGACCATATCGTGGAGCTTGTACCCAGCGAGCGTCGTCCCGGAGAGGTTCTCGCGACTCACGCCGGCGAAGCTAACTGGACTCCAATAAGCCAGCAAGCACGATGTGCGTAGCGCATCGTTAGTTGCGGCACTCAACGCACGTCTCTCGGGTGCGTATCACCCGTCCGCCGCCGTCACAGCCACCTTGTCTTCCCGCTATGGGGCGCCTCCGGCCCGCACCAGCGCTCGCCTGAAGCCATTCTGTCGCAAAGGGGCACTTTGTCGCTATACTGGCGTATATCTGGCGCCTTGCTTCTCGTGATAACCGACCGGACCGGGACTCGGCGCTGCGCGTGATCTATCCCAACACGCTTCACACGGCTCGCGCCCGCAACCACGGGTGCCTAACGCAAGGCCACGGGCCGACATCCGAATGAATGAATATGTATCTTCTTGTGCCGCATGGCGTTCTCTTGACAAAATCGCAGGTCGAAACTATATAGGCGCCCGCAAAGCCGCCGCCGGCCTTGCCCCGCACAACGCCGTGCAGGATCCGTTTCACCCCGCAGGAGGCTGCTCGAATGGCCAGAGGGAAAGTGAAGTGGTTCAACGATGCCAAAGGGTACGGCTTCATTGAACAGGAGAGCGGCGAAGACGTCTTCGTGCATTTCTCCGCAATCGCGATGGACGGCTTCAAGACGCTCACCGAAGGACAGGAGGTCGAGTTCGAAATCCGCACCGGCGACAAAGGGTTGCACGCCGCCAACGTTCAGCGGGTGAGCTAGACGCTCCTCTAGTCACGGGCCATTCGATCCCCGCTTCCGCCTGCCTCCACCGCGTGGCAGGCGTTGGTGTCTGGAGACCGGGCTCGCACGAATCCGCTTTGCGACGCTCATCGCAAAGCGGATTCTTTTTTTCGCCGCCGCGCCGAACAACACGTCCCTGGTGTCGCCCACGTGGCCGGGTGACCTTTCGTTATGCCGCCAAAAGAGCCACCCCGTCTGTTCTTGGTCGATGGGTACGCCCTGATCTATCGCGCCTTCTTCGCCCTGATCGCTCGTCCACTGACCACGAGCCGCGGCGAAAATACTTCGGCCGCCTGGGGCGTCGTCAACTTCCTGCAACGCCTGCTCGCAACGCACCGGCCCGACTATCTCGGCTGGGTGCACGACTCGGGACTTTCGTTCCGTCACGAGCGCTATCCCGATTACAAGGCAACGCGCGAAAAACTCGGCGAAGAGCTGCAAGCCGATTTCGATCGCGGGATGGAGCGTATCGGCAGTCTGCTCGATGCGTACAAGGTTCCCGTCATCACACTCAAGGGCTACGAGGCCGATGACGTCATCGGCACGTTGGCCAGACTCGGCGTCGATGCGGGACTCGATGTGGTCGTCGTGTCCGGTGACAAGGACTTTCAGCAGCTCGTTCGTCCCGGCGTGCGATTGCTCAATCCAGGTCGAGGCGGCGCTGCCGCCGTCGAAGAGCAATGGGTCACGACCGAAAACGCTTCTGAGCGACTCGGCGTCCCAGCCGATCGAGTCACGGATTACCTGGCCCTCGTCGGCGACTCGTCCGACAACATCCCGGGTGTGAAGGGAATTGGCGACAAGACCGCAGCCGAGCTCGTGGCGACGTATGGAACGCTCGAGAACATCCTGGCGAATGCCGAATCGATTACCAAGAAGCGGCCACGCGAAGCACTCCTTACGCAGGCCGCCGCGGCGCGCCTGTCCAAGGAATTAGTAACAATTCGCGAAGATTTGCCGATTTCGCTCGACCTGTCTGCGTTGGCTGTTTCCGAGCCCGATCACGCACGGCTCAAGGACTTGTTCGTCGACCTCGAATTCCATTCGCTCGCCAAAGAGCACGCGACGGCCGGGGCGCGTCCGCCGAAGCGCGCGCGATATGTCACGGTCGACACGATTGCCGCGCTCGAAAAGGTCTACGCGCGCGCTCGCGCTGTACCCTACATCGCCATCGACACGGAGACCGTCGTCGATCCCGATAGCCCGCTCGAGATCGACCCGCTGCGATCGAAGCTGGTCGGCTTGTCGATCGCCGTTGCGCCCGGCGAAGCGTACTACTTGCCGTTCCGGCATCGGCCGCACCGGCCCGCTCAACAGGAGCTGCTCCCCGATTCCGCGCCGCCGTCGGCGGCCGACGCATCCGCCTCCATCAGGAATTTGCCGGCCATCGACTCTGCCGAGCTGGCGCCGCTGCGCGCGCTCCTCGAGGATCCGACGGTCCGCAAAACTGCTCAGAACTCCAAGTTCGACACACTGGTGCTGCGGCGGGCCGGCGTTAGGCTCGCGGGCGTCGACTTCGACACGATGATCGCGAGCTACGTGCTCGATCCAGGGCGCCGTTCGCACGGCCTGGACGTGCTTGCGCTCGAGTTCCTCGACCACAGGATGACGACGTACGATGACCTGTGCGGCAAAGGCCGCAACGCCGTCCCGTACGACGAATGCGCAGTGAGCGCCGCACGCGACTATTCGTGCGAAGACGCCGACATGGCGCTTCAACTGCGCGCGCTCTTCGAGCCGCAGCTCGACGCGTACTCGCTCACAAAGCTCATGTGCAACATCGAGATGCCGCTCGTGGGCGTCCTCGCGGAAATGGAGTGGCAAGGCGTGTCGATCGACCGGCCGTGGTTCGCCTCACTCAAAGAGCGGTTTCAGCGCGAACGGGAGCGCGTAGAGCTGGACATTTACGAGGCCGCGGGAGAGCCGTTCAACATCAACTCGAATCCCAAGCTTCGTCAGATTCTGTTCGAGAAACTCGAGCTTCCCGTGCTCAAGCGGACTCCAAGCGGACCATCCACCGATGCGTCCGTGCTTCAGCAATTGGCGGAGCAGGGCCACGCGCTTCCGGCACTCCTTATGGAATACCGCGAGCTGTCGAAGCTCGAGGGCACGTATCTCGATGCGCTTCCCGCGCTCGTGCATCCAGGAGACGGCCGTATTCACACATCGTTCAACCAGACAGTCGCGAGCACGGGGCGACTGTCGTCGAGCGATCCGAATCTTCAGAACATTCCTATTCGGCGCGAGCTCGGTCGAGACATCAGACGCGGCTTCATCCCGCGTCCGGGTTGGAAGTTGATCGCCGCCGACTATTCGCAGATCGAGCTTCGTCTGCTCGCGCATCTGTCCGCCGACACGGCATTCGTCAACGCCTTCCGCGCCGGTGGAGACATCCATCGACAAACGGCATCGATCATCTTCGACGTGCCTATCGAACAGGTGACCTCGGACATGCGGGCGCGCGCCAAGACGATCAACTTCGCGACGATTTATGGACAGGGCGCCAACGCATTGTCTCGCCAGCTGCGCATCGAGCCCGCCGAAGCGAAGCGATTCATCAGCGAATACTTCGAGCGCTTCCGCGGCATTCGACTTTACCTGGATTCGATGGTCGAATTCGCGCGCGAGAACGGGTACGTGCAAACGTTGTTCGGCCGGCGCCGATACATCACGGAGCTGCGCGATCGCAACTTCAGCGTGCGCCAATTCGGGGAGCGTACGGCCACCAACTCTCCCATCCAGGGCTCGGCTGCGGATCTCATCAAGATCGCGATGATACGCATCCACGACGCGCTTCGCACGCGTGGCGCGCGCTCGATCATGATTCTCCAGGTGCACGACGAGCTCGTATTCGAGGCTCCGACCGACGAGGTCGCGTCATTGCGCGAGCTCGTTAGTCACGAGATGGAGCATGCCGCCGAGCTCTCCGTTCCGTTGGTCGTGGACATCGGAGTCGGTGACAACTGGCTGGATACGAAGCAGTGACGACGCCAGCGAGACATTGGGGAGAATCAATCGTCTTGATGAACATCCCTCTCGCCTCCAACGATCCGACGGCGGAGAACGCCCGCGCACGGGGTTGTGCTTACGACACCGCATCCACGTCTCGTCTTGACCCCTTTAGCCGGTCATCTGAGCGCGGCGCCGCGCCGCGGCCGTGCCTTACGCGGCTTCTCGTTGATCGAATTGCTCGTGGCGCTGCTCGTCATTGGCATTCTGGTCGGCTTGGCGATTCCGCGTTACCACGAGTACAAGCGGCGTTACTATCTGACGACGATGGTCACGGACCTGAGGAATCTCGCCACGACCGAGGAAGCGTATTGGAACATCACCGGGACGTATAGCATGGATCTCCGGGGCATCCAGTACAGCAGCAGCCCTCGTGTATCGATCAGCATGGTGTCAGCCGACACGCTGGGTTGGGCCGCGCGGGCAAGCTACGCCGGTGATAGCGCCACGTGCGCTATCTACTACGGGAATGCACCGGTCCTGGCGCCGGCCACACTCAAGGACGTCATCGGCTGCACCCAGTGACCTTGCCGTCCAGGAGGGTCGCTTAAGCCTGTCTCATTTGGCCTTGCAGTCTGCCACAAGCATGGCAAATCGAGCGGTCAAAATACCTCCTGCGGCACGCTGTGCCCGCCATAAGTCTCCTATTCGCAAGGATTTATCACAACCCGTTAAGGCGGCACCTCCATTGCCTTTGAACGGCTCCGTGAGCCACGTGTCGTGGCGTCAATCATCGGTCATGGGGAACGTCCTATGTCTCGCCGCCAAACAGGCTTCACCCTAATTGAGTTGCTGATCGTAGTCGTGATCATCGGCATCCTTGCCTCGATCGCGATTCCGAAGTTTTCGGCCACAAAAGGCCGGGCATACACGGCAACGATGCGGTCCGACCTTCGCAATCTCGCGACCGCTGAAGAGTCGTACTACTATACGAACGACGTCTACTCGACCGACCTGACGGCGATCAATTATTCGCCGTCCCAAGGCACGACGGTGACGATTGGCGAGGCGTCGCCATCCGGCTGGTCGGCAACCGCGAGCCACCCCGGCGCATCTTCGTCAGTGTGCGCGATCTACATTGGCACCGCTACGCCACCGTCCCCTGCCACCGTGGAGTCCGTCGTCGCCTGCAACTAGCGAGATACGGCGCGGCAATGATCGTCGAGGAGTGCGTTGACGCAGTGGTATCGCGAGTTCGATAACAGAAAAACGGGAATGACGTTCGCCATGGATGGCGGCTTGTGGCTGCACCGGCACGTGTACCGGGGGCAGCCCATGGCGCATCTGGTATCCACCGATCGTCAGCGATTGTTGGACTACGGTCGCGAAGTTGGGCTCCCTCCCGAGCGTCTCCAATACAAACCGCTCAAGGATCCGCGCACGGGCATTCGGCGTGACGCCTGGCATTGGGATCTCGTCGGTCGATTTCTTCCTCCGCGCTGAACCCACGCGCGTCGTACGTCGGTTCGCGGTTGTTGACGCGCGCATCGAGCACGAGAAGATTGGACGCATGTCAGCGGCCTGTCGTGTTGCGATGCAGCCCCTCGTGCTCGTCGTGCTGCTCGCCTCGTGCGAACGCTCCCGGCAGGCCGCGCCCACGCGCGCCGCTCCGCCTAACGCAGCCGAGTCTGTCGCGACGCAACCGGCGCCCGCGCCGGCCGCCCAGTGGGACTCGAGCGCCGGTCCGGTAGTGCTGGCCCGCGGCGCATCCGCGGCGAACGCGTGGGTCGTGTTTCCGGACTACAGCGACAGCACGGTGCCCGACACCTTGCAGCTCGATGCCTCCACTTTGCGCGGAGACTCGGTGTCCCTCGTCAGTCGCGACGGTGCAGTCGCTCGGGTGCCGGTAATTTCAGCGGGATCGAAGGAATGGGCGGGCGATGAGTGCGTCGAATGGCCCACCGCGACGCTCGGCATCGGTCGAGACACGACGCGGTCCGCAGGCTGGACGGTCGGATTCGTGGACCAACATGTCTCGGCTGTGCGCCTCGACTCGCTCGATGGCATGTCGGGCACGGACTCGGCGCGCTTGGCGGCGGATTTGACTCGGCTTGCATCGGCGCTGCCGGACGACACGAGTCGGACCTTTCGCGGGATCCCGTTTTCGGTTCGGTACGCATACCGCTTCGAACCCGTTCCCGGCACGGAGGGCGTCGTAGCCGATCTCGTTAGGCGCCTCAATCAGGAGGCATCGCCCCTCGAGCAGCACACCTTCCTCATCGGTGAGCGGAGCACGGCGACGCCCGACGCGGCGTTCCACGTCACCTATCACGAGCGCGCCGGCGGTTTGGAGGAGGTAATCGAAACGACGGATGTCCTCGCCGCCGTGCGCTTGCCGTCGGCACACCTTGGATTGTTCGTATTGCGCGAGGGCCAGGACACCAACGCGTACGCGCTCATCGAGCGCCAGTCGGACGGATCCTGGCGCGTGCGGTGGACGAGCGTGCACACCGGCTGTTAGGCGACGCCCGCCTGACCGCGCGCCCTTATCCGGCGCGACCGAGTTCGGCCGGCGCTTCTATCCGACGCCCGGCAAAGCCGGCGAGAGCCAACAGCGTGAGCACGTAGGGAAGCCCGAGGAAAAGTTGGTAGGGCACGCTCCAACCCATTGCCTGGAACAGGAACTGGAGAGCGCTCGCCGCGCCGAACAACAACGACGCGATCAACACTCCCATCGGACGCCAACGGCCGAGCACAACGATGGCTATCGCGATGAAACCGCGTCCCGCCGACATGCCTTCCGCGAACGTGCCCGACTGAGACAACACGAGCGTCGCGCCGGCGACCCCGCCCAGCGTGCCGCCGATGAGCAGTGTGATCCAGCGCCAGCGAGGAACGTGCACACCTGAGACCCGAGCCGACTCCAGTCGTTCTCCGATGGCGCGAATCGCCAGTCCCGCGTGCGTCCGATACAATAACCACCAGATCACGGGCGCGACGACATACACGATGTACGTCGGCGGCGGCTGATCGAAGAACGTCGGGCCGAGCACGGGAATGCGCGACAGGAGCGGCACCGCCACGGAGCTGGTTGTCGGGACGGTGAGTGCCGCGCCCGTTGCGCCGTACAGGCCGCGATACAATGCGCCCGTTAGGCCGAGGATCAGCAGATTGATGGCGGTCCCGGTGATGATTTGATCCGCGCGCATCGTCACGGCGAACATGCCGAACAGTGCGGCCACGGCGACTCCCGCCAGGCATCCGGCGGCGAATCCGAGCGAGACATGGTGGCTGCCTGCGCCGAGCAGCGCGGCGAAGGCGCCGCCGAGGACGATACCTTCGAGCCCGATGTTGATCACACCCGCTCGCTCGACCACGAGCTCCCCGAGCGCGGCTAACGCCAACGGTGTTGCCGTTCGCACGGACGCCTCGAGAAAGCTCGTGAGCGCCGCGGTCACGATGCGCCTTCCCGACTCGCCGATCGCACGCCGGCGAAGCGTCCGATGACTCCTGCCGCGGCGCCACGGCGGCTCATCGCGAGCAGCAGAAGAACGAGTGCCGCTTCTACCGCCGTCACGACGACGGACGGCACCGATGCTTCGCGTTGCATGGAGAGGGCGCCCGCCTCGAGAGCTCCAAACACGACGCCCGTACCCAGAACGCCCAACGGGTCGAGGCCGGCGAGCAGCGCGACCGCGATCGCCGTATATCCGTAGCCGGGCGAGATGTTCTCGTACAGTGCGTAGGTGACGCCACTGACTTCGATCGCGCCGGCCAGGCCGGCTAACGCGCCGCTCAGAAGGAGCACGTTGGTCGTCGTGCTGGCGACATCGATGCGTCCTGCGACCCGCGCCGCGTCGGCGTTGGCGCCGATCGCGCGAACGCGGAACCCGGCGGCGGTCGATCGCATCGCCCACCAAAGGATGACCGCCGCTGCCACGCCTAACGCAAAGCCCCAGTGCAGCCGAGTGCCCGGAATCAGAAAGGGCAGGTGCATCCGCGGCGGTATCGGATTGCTCTGGGGGTATGCGTGACTCGGCTCCTGCAGCGGACCACGCACCAGGTAGCCCACCAGGTCCAGCGCGACAAAGTTCAGCATGATCGTGCTGATCACCTCGAGCACCCCGAACCGCGTACGGAGAACCGCGGCGACGCCGGCCCAACACGCGCCACCGACCGCCCCGGCGATGAGCGCGATCGGTAGCGCCGCCCATCCTAACGCATCGCCCCACGCGAGCCCGACGGCCGTTGCGAGTGCGGCGCCCACGAGCAGCTGCCCATCGGCGCCGATGTTCCACACGCCGGCGCGAAAGGCGATCGCGACCGCGAGG
>Ga0187809_10000681_pt1 | contig 17363 bp, 16 predicted proteins | sample NC_wetland_sal_i_8_FD_132415 | JGI IMG/M metagenome (GOLD analysis project Ga0187809, IMG submission 132415) | Wetland sediment microbial communities from Neuse River Estuary, North Carolina, USA - ASW_4 | ecosystem: Environmental > Aquatic > Freshwater > Wetlands > Sediment | place: USA: North...
CGCGCCCCATCTGGTCCTGAACGAATATCCGGCGGCGATCAACGGCAGCGGCGTCATCGTGGGCACGACGGAAGACTCCGCGTTCTTATGGGCGGGTGGCAGACTGATCGAGCTCTGGCGACTGCTGCCATACAACACCAGCGACAGCGCCGCGGCGGATGTCAACGATGGTGGCGCGATGGTGGGAACATTCCTCGGGCCCATCGGCTCGCAGCTCGTGACCCAATCCTTTCTCTTCCGGCGCGGCCGGGTAACGGTGCTCCGGGATCCGCGGGATCCCTATGGCGGCTTCCGGGCTACCGGAATCGACGATTCCGGCGAAATCGTGGGCACGGAGTCGCGCTCCGGAAGCGTAGCGGCGTACCTGTATAGGAACGGCAGGTTCTTCAAGCTCTCCCTGCTGGTGACCAACATGCCCCACGGCTTCTGCATCCGTTTTGCGGATGCCATCAACAACCGGGGATGGATCGCGGCACGGGGCTGCGATGGACGCGTTTACCTGCTCGTCCGCACCGGCTGACCCGGCCTCTCAGGCTCCGAGAAAAATCCGGTAGGCCGGATTGGCGGTCTCTTCCGCGTACGCGTAGTGCAGCTCGTTCAGGTGCTGCAGGAAGTCCGCGCGCTCTCCCGCGGGCACCTGGATGCCGGCCAGCACGCGGCCATAGTCCGAACCGTGGTTGCGATAGTGGAACAGGCTGATGTTCCAACGTCCGCCCACCGCCTGAAGGAATCGGAGCAGCGCGCCCGGACGCTCGGGAAACTCGAAGCGGTAGAGCAGCTCGTCGCGGATGCCGCGCGCGTGGCCGCCCACCATGTAGCGCACGTGCAGCTTCGCCATCTCGTTGTCGGTCATGTCCGTGACACTGTAGCCGGCGTCGCGCAGCGCCCGCATGACGGTGTCCTTCTCCGCGTGCCCCTGCGCCAGCCCGAAGCTGACGAATATCTGCGCCGCCTGCTCGCTCTCGTAGCGGTAGTTGAACTCCGTGACGCTGCGGTTGCCCAGCACCTCGCAGAAGCGCAGGAAGCTGCCCGGCCGCTCCGGGATCGTGACGGCGAGCAGCGCCTCGCGCTCGCCGCCGAGGTCGGCGCGCTCCGCCACGTGCCGCAGGCGGTCGAAGTTGATGTTGGCGCCGCTGTTGATCGCGACGACGCGCTTGTCCCGCCAGCCCTCGCGTGCGATGAGCTTCTTCAGTCCCGCCACCGCCAGCGCCCCGGCGGGCTCCACGATGGAGCGGGTGTCCTCGAACACGTCCTGAATGGCGGCGCAGATCTCGTCGGTGTCGAGCAGCACGATCTCATCCACCAGGCTGCGGCAGAGCGCGAAGGTTTCCTCTCCCACCCGACGCACGGCGACGCCGTCGGCGAAGATGCCCACCCGCTCGAGGGTGACGCGTCGCCCCGCCTTGAGCGACTCGTACATGCCGGCGGCGTCCTCCGGCTCCACACCGATGATGCGGATGTGGGGGTAGAGGTATTTCACGTATACCGCGATGCCGGCGATCAGGCCGCCGCCGCCCACGGGCACGAAGATCGCATCGAGGTTGCCCCCGGTCTGCCGCAGCAGCTCGACGCCGATCGTGCCCTGGCCGGCGATGACGTCGGGGTCGTCGAACGGATGGACGAAGACGAGATTGCGCTCCCGCGCCAGCTCGAGCGCCCGCTCGAACGCCGTGTCGTAGTCATCGCCGTGCAGGACGACCTCGCCGCCGAGGTCGATGACCGCCTGCACTTTGATCCGCGGCGTGGTGCGGGGCATGACGATCGTGGCCGGAATGCCGCGCCGCCGGGCCGCCAGGGCCACGCCCTGCGCGTGATTGCCCGCCGAGGCGCAGACGACTCCACGACCGGCCGCAGCGTCCGACAGATGCGCGATGCGGTTATAGGCGCCCCGGAGCTTGAACGAGAATACCGGCTGCAGGTCCTCGCGCTTGAGGAGCACGTGGTTGCCGAGCCGCCGCGACAGGCGCGGGGCCTCCTCCAGGGGTGACTCGATCGCGACGTCGTAGACGCGAGCCTTGAGAATGCGCTCGATGTAGGGACTGGCCATGCCGCCAGCTTAGCGAAATCTCCCGCGCCGCGGGGCGCGGCTGGCGGACGCCACGCCCGCTAATGCCGGTCGGGCTTCTCTCCAGGCCGTTCCACTAGCGGTGGCCGCTTGCTGGCCGCCGTGTGGCGGGCGTTGACCAGGGCGGCTTCCGTCTCCGACGGAGGCGCTTCCGGCAGCTCAACGACGCGGAAGGGCGGTCGATCCGGAAACTTCCGCAGCAGCAGCGGCATGGCCACGTTGTATACCGGTATGCCGGTGCTCGTGCGCCCCTCCGGCGTTCCGTGATGGGCATGACCGTGGAAGATGACGTCGACCGGATGGCGGTTGAGCGGCTCCTCCAGCCGGCTGGTGCCGAGATAGGGAAAGATCTCTAGCGGTTCGCCCTCGACCGTGCCGCGGATCGGCGAATAGTGCAGCATCGCGATCCGCTGCCGCGTGCGCAGGCGGGCCAGCGCGCCCTCCAGCTTCAGCTCCTCGTCGATCGCCTCCTGGACGAAGCGCTTCGTAGCCGGCTCGCCCCAGGCGCCGAGCGTTCCGCGTCCGAAGCCGCCCGCGAAGCCCTTGGCGCCGGCGATGCCGAGTCCGCCGATCTCGTGCGCCTCGCCGTCGAGGACCTTGACGCCCGCCTCGGCGAGGATCCGACAGACCTCCTGCTGCTGTCCGGATTCGAAATCGTGATTGCCGAGCACCGCGACGATCGGAATCCGCACCGCCGCGTTGAGCTCCTTCGCCAGGATAGCGGCCTCCTCATGCAGGCCATAGTCCGTCAGGTCGCCACAGAGGAGCAGCACGTCGGCGTGATCGTTGACGGGCGCGAGCAGCGGCTGCAACGCCCCTTGCGAAGTCTTCTTGACGTGGAGATCTGCGGCGGCGGCCAGGCGCATCGCTTGCTTGTGCTCCTTCGGTAGTCGCTGCCACGGAGCAATCCGCATGCCGCCGAGCCATGAGCGTGAGGGAGAGCTCGACGAGCGCGCCCGCGCCTTCTACGTCCGCACTCTCGGGCTGATAACGGACGCCGGCGTCCCGTTCGTCGTGGGCGGGGCATACGCCCTGAGTTACTACACCGGCATCGTGAGGCATACGAAGGACTTCGATGTGTTCGTGCGCCGGGAGCATTACGGGGCGGTGTCGGAGGTGCTCGTCGGCGCTGGCATCGCAACCGAGCTGACGTTTCCGCATTGGCTCGGCAAGGCGAGCTGCGAGCACGGCTCCATCGACGTGATCTTCAGCTCCGGCAACGGGCTGGCGCAGGTCGACGACGCGTGGTTCGAGCATGCCGCCGTCGGCTCGGTTCTCGGCGCCGACTTACGCATCTGCCCACCGGAGGAGATGATCTGGTCGAAAGCCTTCATCACCGAGCGCGAGCGGTATGATGGCGCCGACATCATGCACCTGTTGCTCGCCCGTGCCGAGCGGCTCGACTGGTGGCGGCTGATCGCCCGCTTCGACACGCACTGGCGCGTGCTCCTCACCTATCTGAACCTCTTCGGGTTCGTCTATCCGTCGGAGCGGGCGCGCATTCCGGAATGGGTGATGTCGGAGCTCATCGAGCGGCTGCGGCGGGAGTTGCGCGCGCCGCCGCCGTCACGCCGTGTCTGTCACGGCACGCTGCTCTCGCGGGAGCAATACCTGACCGACGTCGGTCCGTGGGGCTTCGAGGATGCGCGGCTGACCGTGGCGGCGTCGATGACCGTCGATGAGGTGGCCCACTGGACGCGGGCGATCGATGCGTTCGGCAGCGAGTGAGCGCCGCGCGCTAACGCAGAAAGGCTTCCAGCGCCTGTGCCGCCGCTTCCGGCGCGGTCTCGAAGAGCGAGCGCCCCTGCTGCGGCAGCTCGACCAGGCGCGCGCGAGCCGGCACTTCGCGCGCCTCGCCTCTGTAGGCGCCGGCGTCATCGCTGACGCGGACCACGAGCAGCGGCATGGCAATCTGCGCGAGACGGGGCTGCACGCGAAACTCGCGCTCCGCCGCCGCCGCGGCCGCCGCCGCGGCATGATTGCGCAGCCGCTCCGCCACGAGCGCGCTCACGGCCTCGGGAGCGGCTCCGGGGCCGCAATGCGCCAGTGCGCGCCGCCACTCCTCCGAGAGATGGCCGCCGTCCGCGACCGGCGGCGGCGGCATCGGCTCCGCGGCGTCGGCGGCGAGAGGCGGCGAGACGAGCACGAGGCGCCGCACCTGCGTCGGCCGGGTCGCGGCGAGCTCGATGGCGACCAGCGCGCCGAAGCGATGGCCGAGCAGGTCGATCTGACGCAGGCGCATGGTGTCCAGGAAATCCCCGATCGCCGCGGCATGCTCCGCAACGCCCGCGCGCGCGGCCGGCGGATCGGAATCCCCGAACCCGGGCAGGTCGGGCGCGAAAATCGAGCGGCCGGCCCCGGCCACCGGCAGGAAGCGGCGAAAGGCGCGCCCGGAGAGGGGGCTGGCATGCAGACAGAGGAGCGGCGTGCCCTCCTCGAACCCGCCCCCGGAGGGAATCGAGTTATGCACGTGCAGCTGCCCGTAGCGGCACTCGAAGTAGCCGCGGCGGACTCGCGGCCGGTGGTCGGCCTGGGGGCGGGGGGAGGATGCTTTGGGCATGGCGCGAAAGGGGATTGTGCCGCAGTGGCAGTTCGGGTTTAAGCTATTTGCATATGCCCGCCCTGGCGAAGTCACTGCCTCTGGCTGCCGCGATGCTGGCTCTCGCTGGCTGCGGCTTGGCCGAGACCGGGGCGACAGCCGCGGCCGGAGCCGCCTCCGAAGCGCAGCAGGCGAAGGAGGCGCAGCAGACGGAGGCCAAGATCCAGCAGCAGATCAATGCCGCTTACCAGCAGGATGCGGCGCGCCGCAAAGCGGCGGAAGCGCAAGCGGAAGGTCAGTAACGGGGAGCCTCCGATGCGCAATCTCGAAGTCAGGATGAGGCGGACGCCGGTGACGCCGGAGGACTTCGAGGTGGTCTCCGGCGAGGTGCCCCGGCCCGGCAACGGCGAAATTCTGTGCCGCGCGCGCTGGCTCGCCGTCGATCCGTTCACCTGCGTACCCGCGGGCGCCGCGCCCCAAGCGCTCGCCGGCCCCCGGCCGGGCGAGGTCGTGCCGGCGCTGGGCGTATGCGAAGTGCTGGAATCCCGGCACGATGTCTTCACCGTCGGCCAGTGTGTGGTGCTCGAGTGCGGCATGCGCGAGCTGTGCGTGTCCGATGGTCGGCATGCCTGCGCGCTGCATCCCGGTCAGGCGCCCGCATCGACGGCGCTCGGGCTGCTGGGGCCGCCGGGTATGGCTGCGTACTTCGGGCTGCTCGACCTCGCCGGCCTGCGCGCGGGGGAGAGTGTCCTGGTGTCCGCCGCGGCGAACGTGGCCGGCGCCATGGCCGGGCAGGTGGCGAGGATCAAGGGCGCGCGCGCGATCGGCATCGGCGGCTCCCGCGAGGAATGCGAGTGGTCCACCCGGCACGCGCGCTTCTCCGCGTGCGTCGATCATCGCGCGGAGGATCTGAGCGGCCGCCTGCGCCAGCTCGCGCCGCGAGGATTCGACATCTACTTCGACAACTCCGGCGGCGAGCTGCTCGAGGCCGTGCTCTCGGGCCGTCACGTCGCCACCGGTGGACGGATCGTCCTCAACAGTGTCCGTCAGGACGACCCGACCGGCCTGTTGCAGCGCTCTGGCTACGCGGCGGGCGAGGTCGCCGTGCTGCGCCCGAGCGCTGGGGCTTACGAGCATCGCCGCGGTGAGTTCCTGAAGGACGCCATCGCATGGTATGGCGCGGACCGGCTGGTCTGCCGAGAGGACGTGGCGGAAGGGATCGAGAGCGCGCCCGCTCACCTGATCAAGGCGATGCGGGGGGAAAACGTCGGCAGGCCGCTGATCAAGCTCTGAGGCCGCCCCGGGGGCCAGCACCCGCCGCAGTTGCCGCGGCGGGTGCTCGGGAGCGCGCTAGCGGCGCCGCGACGCCCGGCGAGCCGGCCGCCTCGCGGCTTTCTTCCTGCCGCTCCGGACGGTGGCCTGACGGGCGGCGGGGCGCCTGGCGGCCGTCTTTCTGGCCGGTGTCTTTCGCGCTGATGTCTTTCGGGCCGGCGCCTTTCGGGCTGGAGCTTTTCGCGCCGAGCCCCTGGCGGCCCCCGCGGGACGTTTGGCGGCTTTGGCCGCGGCGCGCTTGGCCCCTCGGGCCGACCGGGCCGCGGGCTTGCGCGCGGCTGCCCGCTTCACCGCCGGCTTGCGGGTCGCGACCCGGCTCCGCTTCCTGGCCGGCGTGTGCTTCGCCGGACTCGGCTCGCCCGGGGCACTCGCCGCCGCGGTCTGCCGGGCCGGCTCGTGGACCGCGAATGCGCCGCCCTGCGGATCCAGGATCTGCGCGATGCGGCTGCCCCCCGGCACCTCCATGGGGCCTTGCGTGACCCGGCCGCCCGCCGCCCTGGCCGCCGCCGCCGCGCGATCGACGCTGGCGACTTCCACGTAGGTCAGCCAATGAGGCGGCTTGGATGCGTCCATGACCTTGTAGATGCCGCCCACCTGCGCGCCACCGTGCTCGACGATCTGGTAGATGCCCGCGGGACCCATGTCATGGGCGGGCCCCCGGGTCCAGCCGAAGAGCTCCATGTAGAAGGCGAGCGCGCCCTGCTGGTCGCTCGTGGCCAGCTCGTGCCAGGAGAAGTCGCTCGCGGCAGCGCCCGCCGGTCCGCCGCCGCCGGGCGTGAAGACCGCGAAAGCCCCGCCCTGGGGATCGGAGAGCACGGCGAACCGTCCGACGCTGGGAATGTCGCCGGGCGCCTTCAACACCTTGCCGCCCAGCCGCTCCGCGGCCGCCGCGGTGGCATCGACGTCGGGCGTGCCGACGTAAACGAGCCAGCTCGGCGGGGCGCCGGCCTGGCGGGCGGAGTCCGGCAGGCTCATGAGTCCGGCGGTCTGTGTCTGGCCGGCCATCCACAGGGTGTAATCCGGCATGCCCGAGGGCTGGGTCTTCCACGGCAGCACCCTGGAATAGAAAGCGGCCGCGGCCTGCGGGTCGGTCGTCATCAGCTCGTGCCAGACGAATCGCCCCCGAATATCAGCGTTGCTCATGTGAGGTAGCCTCTTCTTGACGAGCGGCGTATTCCAACTCCCTACATTCTGCGCTCATGCGCGTTGCAGTTCCATGTCGCCGTCGTCCTGCCGCGCGGCTGATCAGCCGATGGCCACGAAGTCGCCCTGGAAGCTGGCCATGCGCCGGTCCTCGTGCAGCAGGCCGGCGGTCAGCGTCAGGCGGGCGCGGCCGCGGCGCACCAGGGTCGCCCGGAACCGCTCCCAGGCGGCCTCGTCCGAGAACTGGCAGACGGCCTCGAAGTCCCCCGGAATGGGGCATTCGTACTCCATGCTGCTGCGCTGAATCACCAGCCGGCCACGCAGTTGCGCGCGGCTCATGCGCACGTGCAGCAGGGTCCAGGCCGCGAGGGTGGCGAGCGCCGCGGCGCTGCCGCCGAACACGGTCTCGTTGTGATTGATGTTCGGCCCGAGAGGCGCCGTGAGCTGCACCCGTTGCGCGGTGGCCATCCGGACCCGCACGCCCATGGCGGCGGAGAGCGGAATCTGCTCGTGCAGATACCGCTCGATGAGCTTTTCCGGGGGGGCGGCCGACATCGCGCTCACGTGCTCGCACGCGCCGTGCCCCGTCCGTGCGGCGCTGCCGCAAGCGGGCACCGAGGCCCTACCAGGCTCCCGTGTTCGGCATGGACGCCCAGGGCTCGGCGGGGGCGAGGGCCTTGCCCCGCTGCAGGAGCTCGATCGAGATCTGGTCGGGCGAGCGCACGAAAGCCATCCTGCCGTCCCGGGGCGGACGGTTGATGGTCACGCCGTGGTCCCGCAGGCGGGCGCAGGTCGCATAGATGTCATCGACCGCGTACGCGAGATGGCCGAAGTTGCGGCCCCCGGTGTAGCGCTCCGGGTCCCAATTGAACGTCAGCTCGATCTGCGCCGACTCGTCGCCCGGCGCGGCCAGAAAGACCAGCGTGTAGCGGCCCTGGGGGTACTCGTTGCGTCCGACTTCCACCAGCCCGAGCGCGTCCCGATAGAACCGCAGCGAGGCATCGAGATCGGTCACCCGGACCATGGTGTGCAGGTACTTCACGCGGCTTTCCTCAAAACATCTCCGATGGGCCCGGCGGCTTGATGTCCACCTTGTGACGCGACGCGATGAAGTCGCCGGTGATCATCTCCTCGTAGCTCTGCCCCGGGCCCACCATCGGGTAGACGCCGGCGTCCGGATCGATCATGACCTCGAGGAACGCCGGCCCCTGGAAGCGGATGAACTCCTCGATGACCCGCGGCACGTCCTCCTTGCGGTCGAGACGCACCGCGTAGGGAAAGCCGTCGGCCTGAGCGGTACGGATGAAGTCCTTCTTGTGCAGCGACTTGTCGCTCGCCGACAGGCGCCCCTTGAAGAAGAGCTTCTGCCACTGCTTGACCATGCCGTCGCCGAAATTGTTCAGCACGACGACCTTGATGGGCAGGTCGTAGGTGGTGACCGTCTCGAGCTCGCCGATGTTCATGCGGATGCTCGAGTCACCGTCGATGTCCACCACCAGGCGGCGCGGATGCGCCAGCTGCGCGCCGATCGCCGCCGGCAGCCCGAAGCCCATGGTTCCCATGCTGCCCGAGGTCAGCCACAGGCGCGGCCGGCGGAAATCGCAGTATTGCGCCGCCCACATCTGGTGCTGGCCGACGCCGGTGGTGATGATCGCCTCGCCGCGCGTGTGCCTGTTGATTTCCTCGATGACGTAATACGGCTGGATGAGCGGGCTGTCGCGGTCGTAGCCCATCGCGTGCTTGCGCTTGAGCTCCGCGAGCGCCGCGTGCCATTCGCCGTAGTCGCGCCTGAAGCCGGCGCGGCGGCCGTGCGCGGTGAGCGCGGTGAGCGCCTCGCCGAGCAGCCCCACGTGACTCCACTGCACCCGTTTGACCTTGTTGATCTCCGCGCGATCGATGTCGAGATGCGCGATCTTGCGCGCGCCACGCGCGAACTTCGCGGGGACGCCGGCGACGCGGTCGTCGAATCTGGCGCCGGCGGCGATGAGGAAGTCGCAGTCGTCGACCGCGTAGTTGGCGAAGGCGGCGCCGTGCATCCCCAGCATGCGCATCGACAGCGGGTGCGTGGTGTCGATCGCGCCGATGCCCATCAGCGTGGTGACCACCGGAATCCCGAACGAGGTGGCGAACTCCGCGAGGGCGCTGGCCGCCTCGCCGTTGATCACGCCGCCGCCGGCATAGATGAGGGGCCGGCGCGCCTCGCCCAGCATCTCGAAGAACCGCTCGGCATCGCCGGCCGCGACCACCCGGTCGGCGAGCTCCTGCATGCGGCGGCGGTAGCCGGGGATCGGCAGGGTGCCGGTGCCGCGGAACACGCCTTCCCAGTTCTGCTCGTCCTTGGGGATGTCGATGACCACGGGGCCGGGGCGGCCGGTACGCGCCAGCTCGAACGCGGAGCGGACCGTCGCCTCGAGCCGCGCGGGATCGGTGACCAGGAAGACGTGCTTGGCGACCGAGCCCATCAGCGCGGCTACGGGCGCTTCCTGGAACGCGTCCGTTCCGATGGAGGCGCGCGCCACCTGGCCGCAGATCACCACGATCGGCACCGAGTCCGCCATGCAGTCGCGGATCGGAGTGACGGTATTGGTGGCACCCGGACCGGAGGTCACGAGGCACACGCCCACCCGGCCCGTGGCGCGCGCGAATCCCGCCGCCATGAAGCCCGCGCCCTGCTCGTTCGCCGGCACGATCAACGGTATCTGCGCGCCGCCCCGCTGCGCCTGCTCCTCGTTGTAGAGGAAGACGGCATCGTAGGTCGGCAGAATGGCCCCTCCGCTGTAGCCGAAGATGGCCTGCACACCCTCGTCGGCCAGCACCTGCATGATCATCCGGGCGCCGGACATGGTCTGGCCGGCGAGCGGATGTCCGTCGCCGAGACCCTCGTGCGCGGAGCCGGCAGGCGCGCTGGGGAATGGACGAGGCTGGATGACGGTGTCGCTCATGGAGCTCTCGGAATCGGCGTGGAAATTGCGGCGTGGCGGCCTGAGAGTAGCAGGTCGATCCGCGCCACGAAAGGCGCCGGATGGCCGCTGGGCCTCCGATCCTTTATTCTGCCCCCTGACCCCCCGATCCGAGCGACCATGCGTCATATCATCGCCATTCTGCTGCAGAACGAGGCCGGCGCCTTGAGCCGGGTCGCGGGACTCTTTTCCACGCGCGGCTACAACATCGAATCGCTGTCCGTGGCGCCGACCGACGATCCGACCGTGTCGCGGCTCACGCTGGTCACCACCGGCTCTGATGCCGTCATCCAACAGATCGTCAACCAGCTCAACAAGCTGGTGGACGTGGTCAATGTCGAGGACATGACCACGGGCGAGCACCTGGAGCGCGAGCTCATTCTGCTGAAGCTGCGAGTGCGGCCGGCGGACACCGACGCCATTCGCGGCCACGTGGTGCGCACGGGCGGGCGGGTTCTCGATCCGGCGCCGGATGGCTTCATCGTGGAACTCACCGCGAGCGAGGCGGAGATCGACAGCTTCACCGCCGATCTGGCGCGCGGCGCCGAGCTGCTGGAGGTGGTGCGCAGCGGCGCCCTCGGGATCGGGCGCAATGCGCGGCCGCTGCGGGTCGTGCGCTGAGCGGGGTCGGCGGAACCGGCAGTGTCATCCAGCTGCGGCGGTAACGATGCGGACGCTCCCGGGAGGGCAGACGGCGGCCCGTCGCGGGCGCGCATCCTCATCGTCGATGACCTGCCGGAGAAGCGGCTCGCCTACGGCGCCATTCTCCAGGGGCTGGAGGCCGAGCTCGTCTATGCCGGCTCCGGCGAAGAGGCCCTGCGGCAGGTTCTCGACGGTGAGTTCGCCGTCATCCTCCTCGACGTCAACATGCCTGGAATAGACGGCCTGGAGACCGCGGGGCTCCTGCGCCAGCACCGCAATGCCCTGCATACCCCCATCATCCTGGTCACGGCCTACGCCGATGACGTACAGAGCGCGCGCGGCTACGAGCTGGGCGTCGTCGATTACATCCAGGTCCCGGCTGTCGCGCCCGTCATGCGCGCCAAGGTTGGCGTATTCCTCGACCTCTACCTGACCCGCGCGGCTCTGGCGCGCGCCAACCAGGACCTGGAGTCGCGGGTGGCCGAGCGCACCGCCGAGCTGCTGCGCAGCAACGAGAGGCTGCGGGCGGAGATCGAGGAGCGGCTGCGGGCCGAGAACGAGCGGGAGGAGTTGCTCGCGCGCGAGCGGGTGCTGCGCGGCCAGGCCGAGGAGCTCAGCCGGCTGAAGGACGAGTTCCTGGCGACCATGTCGCACGAGCTGCGGACTCCGCTCAACGCGATCTTCGGCTGGATCACGCTGCTGCGGACCCGGCGGTTGGACGAGGCGACGCAGGCGCGTGCGCTGGAGACGATCGAGCGCAACGCCCGCGCGCAGAAGCGGCTCATCGAGGATCTGCTCGACGTTTCGCGCATCGTCTCCGGGAAGCTCTCCCTCGAGCTGGGCGACATCGCGCCACGACGCGTCGTCGAGGGCGCCATCGCCACCATGCAGCCGGCGGCCCAGGCCAAGCAGGTCGCCATCGCCGCGACGTTCGGGGATGCGCCGGGCCTCGTGCGCGGCGATTTCGCGCGCCTGCAGCAGGTCATCTGCAACCTGCTCTCCAATGCCGTGAAATTCACGGCGCCCGGCGGCCGCATCGACGTGGCGGTCGCGACTGCCGGCGATCAGCTCGAGATCAGCGTCGCCGACACGGGGCAGGGGATCAAGCCGGAATTCCTGCCGCACGTCTTCGACCGGTTCAGGCAGGAGGACGGCTCCATCAGCCGCCGGCACGGCGGACTCGGGCTCGGGCTCGCCATCGTCCGCCACCTGGTGGAGCTGCATTCCGGGACGGTGGCCGCGGAAAGCGACGGCGAGGGCTGCGGCGCACGCTTCATCGTGCGTCTGCCGATAATCAAGGCAACAGCACCGTAGATCCCGTCGTGCGGCGACCCTCGAGGTCACGGTGCGCCTCCGCTGCATCGCTGAGCGCGTAGCGCTGCCCGATCCGCACCCGTACCGCGCGGCTCTTGACCGCGGCGAAGAGCTCACGCGCGGCGGCGTCCAGCGCCGGCCGCGTGGCGATATAGTTGAACAGCGTGGGGCGCGTGAGGAAGAGCGAGCCGCGCTTGCTGAGCTCCAGCGGGCTGAGCGGCGGCGGCGGACCCGAGGCATTGCCGTACGTCACCATCATGCCGAGGGGGCGAAGGCAATCGAGCGAGTCCATGAACGTGTCCTTGCCCACCGAGTCGTAAACCACCGCCACGCCCTCGCCCCGGGTGAGCTTCCTGACTTCCGCCGGCAACGGCTCCTGGCCGAGGATCAACACGTGCTTGCAGCCGTTGCGCCGGGCCAGATCCACCTTCGCCTCGCTGCCGACCACCCCGATCACTTTGGCGCCGAGCGCCTTGGCCCACTGGCAGAGGAGGAGTCCCACGCCCCCGGCCGCCGCATGCACCAGGATGGCGTCGCCGCGGGCGACGCGATGAGTGCGCCGCAGCAGGTATTGGGCGGTCAGCCCCTTCAGCATCAGCGCGGCGGCTTCCTCGTCGGAGATGCCGCGCGGCACCTTCACCAGCCGGTCCGCGGGCAGATTGCGGACCTCGCAGTATGCGCCCGGCTGCGAGTGCACGTAGGCGACGCGATCGCCCACCTTGAAACCACGCACCCGGCGTCCGAGCGCCGTGATGACGCCCGCGGCCTCGCGGCCGAGGCCGCTCGGCAGCGCCCCCGGATAAAGCCCCGTGCGGTCGTAGACGTCGATGTAGTTGAGCCCGACGGCGGTATGGCGGACCTGCGCCTCGCCGGCCCCCGGTGCGCCCGGATCGATCTCCTCGACCCGCAGCACCTCGGGGCCGCCGTGCTGATGGAAGCGTATGGCGACTGGCATGCGTACGAATTTCCGCCGCGCCCCCCGCCGCGTCAAGTCCGCTCCACCCTGCCGCGCCATCCGGCCCCGTCCCATGCCACCACGCAAACGCAACCGAGATAGCGGCCCGAGGCCGTCCTCGGGCCGCGAGGCCGGACTTTGTGATGGGGCTGGCCGCGCCAATCGCCAGGAGCGATTGGCGCCAATTCAAAGAGCCGAATCGTCCGTCTCGCCCGTGCGGATGCGGATGACACGCTGGATGTCGGTGATGAAGATCTTGCCGTCGCCTACCTTGCCGGTCTTGGCCGACTTCAGGATCGCCTCGACCACCTGGTCGACGAGATCGGCCCGGACGGCCACTTCGATGCGGGTCTTCGGTACGAAATCCACCACGTACTCGGCGCCGCGGTAGAGCTCAGTGTGTCCGCGCTGGCGCCCGAACCCCTTGACCTCGGTCACCGTCATTCCCGAAACGCCGATGTCGGACAGCGCAGCGCGCACGTCGTCGAGCTTGAACGGTTTGATGATGGCGGTGACCAGTTTCATGTGCGAGCTCTCCGTCGAGTGTCTGTGCCGAGTGTGTACGAGGCTGCTGCCGAGTTCGCGGCAGGTCCGATTTTGCAGCTTTCATGCCACGCGGGGGAATACGCGCAAGCGCCCGGGTTTCCACGGCCGCTCACGGCCGCCCCGAGCGCCGATGCACCATTATGGCGCATTGACGCGCTGCTGGCGCCCGCGGCTGGTGCAGGCGCCGCGGGTCGAGAATCAATGGACGAGACGCAGGGTGAACCGATGTCGGAACCGTTGCCCTTCGGACGCCCGGATCGCACCCAGGATGGTGCCAATGAGCCAGACGATTCCCAGCACAAGGCCCAGCACGATTCCGATCCCTACGACGAGCAGGAAAGCGCAGAGGATTTCCGCCAGCAGGACGGTGAGGTTGAAGTTCAGCGCCTCGAGCGACTGGTCGGCGACGAAGGCGGACTTTTCCCGCTGGGTCAGCCAGACGATCAATGGCGCGATGACGTTGCCGCCCGCCGGAAAGAGCAGCCCGGCGAGCGCGGAGAGATGCGCGAACATCGCCAGATTGCGCTCGTCCCGGGTCGTGGCGCTGCCGTGGTCCGGCTCGCCTCGTTGGCTCATGCATCTCTCCCCGCGGGCGGTCCCGCGTGTGCCGGCCATTATCGCCCGGGCCGCCGGACTTTACCCCTGGACTGGATGAATGTACAGTTCCGGCATGTCCCCGCCGCGCGAAAGGAGCCACCCGCTGAAGGGTCACGGCGCGCTCTCGAACCCCACCGGTCGTTTCGAGCGCCACCAGCGCGAGGCTGTCGATGACGGCTGGTATCAGCAGGAGGTGCCCGATTTTCTCCCAACCTCCATCGCACCGGATCGAGCGCGCTCGGTCATCGCGCGCAACGATTCGCCGGACATCCCCTTCGAGCAATCCATCAACCCGTACCGGGGGTGCGCTCATGCCTGCCCCTACTGCATGCGGGGTGATACGCCGATCCTGATGGCGGATGGCAGCGTCAGGCCCATTGCAGCCGTGGTCGCGGGGAGCGAAATCTATGGCACCGTGGGGGCGGGAACGCACCGGCGGTATGTCAAGACCAGAGTCCTCGCCCAGTGGAGCGTGATCGAGCCGGCGTATCGAATCTCGCTCGAGGACGGCACGGAGCTCGTCGCCGGCGGCAATCACAGGTTTTTGACGGATCGGGGCTGGAAGTTCGTCACCGGCACCGCGGCCGGAGCGCGGCAGCGGCCGCATTTGACGGGACACGACACGCTCATCGGGACCGGAAGGTTTGCCCGGAAGATGGAGAAGAATTCCGACTACAAGCGAGGTTATCTCCGCGGGATGATCCGCGGCGATGCACATCTGGTCACGCACGGCGACCAGAGGATGCGCGGCAACTGGAACAATCCCTGCCAATTCAGCCTGGCGCGCTGTGATGACGAGGCGTCACACCGCGCCCAAAGCTATATGCTCGATTTCTGCGTGGCTGCGCACGAGTTTGCTTTCGCGGCCGCCGGCGGCGCGCGGCGGCCGACGAGAGGCATTCGCAACGCGAGCCGCGCCGGTTGCGAGCGGATTTTGTCGCTGCTCGCGTGGCCCCCCTGCGCCTCGCGCAACTGGTACGCCGGCTTTCTGGCCGGCATGTTCGACGCGGAGGGCTCGTTCGGCGCTGGAATCCTGAGCATCAGCAATACCGACCGCGGGATCGCCGACCGGGTCGGCCGGGGGCTGCGGGAATTCGGTTTTCAATTCGCCGTCGAGGAGGGCCGCGCCGAGCGCGTACAGCCCGTGCGCGTCGCGCGCCTCACGGGAGGAGTCGGGGAGCAGCTGCGCTTTTTCCACTCGCTGGATCCGGCAACCTGCCGTAACTCGGGCATCGAGGGCAGGGCGGTCCCGAGCGAGGCGCCGCTGCGCGTCAGGTCCATGGAGCCCGTGGGCACGATGCGGCTCTATGACATCACGACGGGAACCGGCGATTTCGTCGCCGACGGGGTGATCAGTCACAACTGCTACGCTCGTCCGAGTCATAGTTATGTCGGCTTGTCTCCGGGGCTGGACTTCGAGACGCGGCTGTTCTACAAGCAGGATGCCGGCAGACTGCTGGAGGGTGAGCTGGCGAAGCCGGGATATGCGTGCAAGCCCATCACGCTCGGCGCCAACACCGATCCGTATCAGCCGATAGAGCGGCGCATGCGCGTGACGCGCGACATCCTCGAGGTCCTCGCCCGCTGCCGGCATCCGGTGACGATCATCACCAAGAGCGCGCTCGTGCTGCGCGACGTCGATCTGCTGGCGGACCTCGCGAGGGACGGGCTCGCCGGTGTCGCCGTCAGCGTCACCACGCTGGACGTGGCGCTCAAGCGAGTCATGGAGCCGCAGGCCGCCTCGCCGCGCGCCAGGCTCGAGACGGTGCGGCGCCTGAGCGAGGCCGGCGTCCCGACGGGGGTGATGGTCGCGCCCGTCATTCCGGCCCTCACCGATCACGAGTTGGAAGCCATTCTGGAGGCGTCCGCCGCAGCCGGCGCGCGCTGGGCCGGCTACGTGCTGCTGCGGCTGCCGCATGAGGTCAAGGATCTGTTCCGTGAGTGGCTGGCGGCCCATTATCCCGAGCGCGCCGATCACGTGATGTCGCTCGTGCGACAGATGCGCGGTGGCAGGGACTACGACCCGAGCTTCGGCACGCGCCTGCGGGGCACGGGCGCGCTCGCCGATCTGCTGCGCAACCGCTTCCAGATCGCATGCCGCCGCCTCGCCCTCGGTACGGGCCGGCAAGAGCCACCCAACACCGCGCTCTTCCGGCCGCCGCGCGCGCCCGGCGCCGGCCCGCAGCTCACGCTCGATCTCTAGCGCGCCGGGCAGGATTCTTGCTGCGCAGCAGGCAAAGCTTGCTCTTCAGGCCACGAACGAGATGCCCGGGAGGCCTGGGCCTTGCGAGGGGGTCCCTGAGTCGCTGCCCGCGGGCGCGAGCGGCGGCGCGGCCGCAGCGGACGAGTCGTTCTCGGCCGCGGCCGGATGTCGCAGAAATGGCACTCCTGCATCGTGCTCGCGTCTGAGTACAGTACGCCGGAGAGATCGAGCCGGAGCCATAAGGTAGAGGTCATGCCACAGGTTCGCGCAGCCGCTCGGCCGAGCACCCTCGGCCACTACACCCTGATCGAGCGCATCGGTACGGGGGGACAGGGCGAGGTCTGGAAGGCGCACGACGAATCGCGCGGTGTCGATGTCGCTCTGAAAATCCTTGCCCCCGCGGCGGCCCGCCATCCGGCGGCGTGGGAGATGCTGGAGCGCGAGCACGCTCTTTCCAGCCGGCTGCAGCATCCCGGCATCCTGCAGGTCCTGCCGCCGGAGCGGTTCGGCGAGGTGATGGCGCTGCCCATGGAGCTCGCCGGGGGCGGCGACCTGCGTCGCCTGCGCGGCGCGGGCTATCTGGAGATCGTCCCCGCTCTGCTCGAGGCGGCGGAGGCGCTCGAGTACGCGCACGCCCGCGGTGTCGTGCACCGGGATCTGAAGCCCGGCAACGTGCTCCTCGACAGCCGCGGGCGGGTGAAGCTCGCCGACTTCGGAATCGCGGCGCTGTTGCCCGCCGCCGGCGCCGCCGCGCGTCTCCACTCCGGCGGCGGCGGCCATTCCCCGTTCACCGCGATCCCGGAGCAGCTCCGGGGCGAGCCCGCGAGCGCCGCCGACGACATCTACGGCCTCGGCGCGCTTGCGTACGAGCTGCTCTCGGGGCATCCGCCGTACTATCCCAACTTCGATCTGCGGCGGGCGCAGACCCAGCCGGTGCCGGAGCTCGTGCCCACGCGGCAGATTCCCCCGGAGCTGGGGGAGCTCATCATGCGCATGCTGGCCAAGCGCGCCGCGGACCGACCCGCCACCATGCAACAGGTGATGGACGAGCTCGATGCGACGCTGAA
>Ga0187809_10000682_pt1 | contig 17349 bp, 11 predicted proteins | sample NC_wetland_sal_i_8_FD_132415 | JGI IMG/M metagenome (GOLD analysis project Ga0187809, IMG submission 132415) | Wetland sediment microbial communities from Neuse River Estuary, North Carolina, USA - ASW_4 | ecosystem: Environmental > Aquatic > Freshwater > Wetlands > Sediment | place: USA: North...
TGGCGATCAAGAATCCGTCTTTACGCAAAACACCGTTTGCGATCGTCATGCGTGATCATGGCCGGGTCATGATCCGCGAGCCTGCAAGGCAGGCGATACACGAGGGGGTTGTTGCGGGCATGATGGCCTCCGATGCCAGGATCCGGATCCCGGACATCCGGCTGGTGGACGAGCTCCCGGGTCAACCTGACCGGTTGCTGCTTTCGTTATGCCGCTGGTTTATCCGGTATACACCCGTTGTGTCGGCGGATCCCCCGGATGGATTGATACTCGATGTAACCGGCTGTGTCCATTTATGGGGTAGCGAACATCAATATATGGACAACATACGGTCCAGGCTGCAAGCTGCAGGATACCATGTTCGCATGACCCTGTCGGATAGCATAGGGGCTTCCTGGGCGGTTACCCATTTTGGCACGGACCAGCCGGTCATTGAAAGCGGGGGTCAGACTGCCGCTATTTTATCACTTCCTCCCGAGGCCTTGCGTCTTCCCGGATCCATCACCAGCCGTTTGCACCAGCTTGGATTGCACCAGGTACAACATTTTATCCATATTTCCCGCGGGGCCCTCCGGAGAAGGTTCGGGGAAACATTGCTGCACCGGCTGGACCAGGCCCTTGGGACACAGCCTGAATTCAGGGAGGCCATGGTCATCCATGAACCCTATCATGAAAAATTGTATTGCCTAGAACCGATCGTCACAGCCACCGGTATTGAGATTGCCCTACAGCGTTTACTGGATCAACTGTGCGGACGACTTCAAAAGGAAGGACTGGGAATACGGACGGCTTCCCTGTACGGATACCGGCTGGACGGGAAAATAGTAAGCATCCGGATCGGGACCCTGCATGCTTCCAATGCCCCGGAACATTTATTTTATTTGTTTCATGAGAAGACTGGTACCCTGGAACCCGCGGGGGGAATAGAATTATTCGTACTGGAGGCGACGAAAACAGAAAAGGTCCATTCCGTACAGGAATCACTTCTGAACAGCGATTACAGCCTGTTGGATCCCAGGATGGCCGAATTCCTGGAACGGGTCACCCATAAACTGGGTGAAAATATCCTTCACCGCTACCTCCCGGATGCCCATCACTGGCCCGAGCGCTCCATCCGGGAAGCCCGGTCCCTGAAAGAGAATCCGTTGCTGGAATGGCCGGGAAACAAACTGCGGCCCATCCACCTGTTACCGGTACCCCATCCCATCGAAGTGATGGCGCCGGTACCTGACTATCCGCCCATCCATTTTAAATACCAGGGGGTCATCCATTATATTAAAAAGGCCGATGGACCGGAAAGGATTGAACGGGAATGGTGGATAGAAGAAGGTTTGCACCGGGATTATTACACTGTAGAGGATGAGGCCGGCAACCGGTACTGGCTTTTCCGTTCCGGTCATTACCAAGAGGTGAAACAGTGCCCCTGGTTCCTGCACGGGTTTTTCGCCTGAATTTTTAAATAGATCAACTTATGGATTATACGGAACTGCAGGTAACGAGCAATTTCAGTTTTTTAAGGGGCGCCTCGCATCCTGATGAGCTTGCAGAACAGGCATTCCAGTTTGGCTACCGTGCGATCGCCATTACGGATCGTAATACGCTTGCCGGGATCGTAAGGGCGCATTCCGCCACCCTGGCGCGTGGCCTGCGTTTGATCGTCGGGTGCCGCCTGGATATACAGGACGGCCCCTCTGTACTGGCCTATCCTGAAAATAAAGAGGGATACCAGCAGCTCTGTATGTTGCTATCCCGGGGAAACCTGCGAACGGAGAAGGGCAAATGCCTCCTGTACAAAAAGGACCTTTTCGAAACAGTCCGGCAGATGAAACTGGTCGTCGTTTCCCCGGCCGGGCTCGGCGGGGATTTTGAATTTGACATGCCTTTCAGGAAATCAGTTGAGGAATACCGGGAAGTGTGGGGCCCTGAAGTGTACCTGTCGGCCTCGCGATCCTATAAGGGGGATGACCTCAAAAAACTGTACCGCATCGCTGCGCTGGCGGATCATTATCAGCTGCGCATGGTGGCTACCAATGATGTTCATTACCATCACCCGGATCGAAGACAGCTGCAGGATGTTGTCACCTGTATCCGTGAAAAATGTACGATCAGCAATGCGGGGTATCTCCTGCATGAAAATGCGGAACGGTTTTTAAAGCCACCTGCTGAAATGAAGCGACTGTTCCGGCATTACCCGCAGGCGCTGATGCATACCCGGGAAATTGCCGAAGCCTGCACTTTTTCACTGAACAGCCTTCAATACGTGTACCCGGAAGAGATCACCAGTGAGGGCAGGACACCCCAGGAAGAATTGACCCTGCTTGCCTGGAAAGGCGCCCGGGAAATGTTTGGTGAGAACGTGCCGCAAAAGACGGCCACGGCGATCCGCCATGAGCTCCGGTTCATAGAGGAAATGAACTATGCTTCCTATTTTCTTACGGTCCATGATATTGTCCGGTATGCAAGGGAGAACAGGATCTTATGCCAGGGGCGTGGTTCCGCCGCAAATTCGACGGTGTGTTTTTGCCTGGGGATCACGTCCGTAAACCCGGAGAAGTTCGACCTGCTTTTTGAGCGATTCCTGTCCGCGGCACGAAATGAACCGCCGGATATTGATGTGGATTTTGAACATGAACGCCGGGAAGAAGTGATCCAGTACATATACGCGAAGTACGGCCGGGACCGCGCAGCCATCGTGGCAACCGTTACCCAACAACATTTTCGTGGTGCCATCCGGGATGTCGGAAAGGCAATGGGACTATCGCCGGATACGGTAGACCGGCTGGCCCATTCCGCCGGGGAATATACGACTGAAAATTTCGAGGAAAAACGGATCGAGGCACAGGGAATACCTGCGGATGACCCGCATCTGAAAAAGGTATTGGAATTAACGGGGCAGTACATCGGTTTTCCCCGTCAACTGGGACAGCATACGGGTGGATTTGTGATTACCCGGGATAAACTGTTTCACCTGTGCCCGCTGATTCCCGCCCGGATGGAAAACCGTACCAACATAGAATGGAACAAGGATGATATCGACGCACTTGGATTTCTGAAAGTGGATGTGCTGGCCCTGGGAATGCTCACCTGTATCCGGAAAGCCTTTGACCTGGCCCGCCAGCATTACCAGCTTGAACTGACCCTGGCAAAGATCAATGAAAAGGAAGATCCGCGTGTCTATGAAATGATCAGCAATGCAGATACCATCGGTGTCTTCCAGATCGAAAGCCGTGCGCAACAGTCCATGTTACCCCGGTTGCGACCGAAAAATTTCTATGACCTGGTGATCGAGGTGGCGATCGTACGACCCGGACCGATCCAGGGAGACATGGTGCATCCTTACCTGAGAAGGCGCAATCACCTCGAGGCCGAGGAATACCCGTCCGAAGAGTTGAAAGCGATCCTGGGGAGGACGCTGGGCGTTCCGCTCTTCCAGGAACAGGCGATGAAGATTGCCATCGTTGCCGCCGGTTTTTCCCCGGGTGAGGCCGATGCCCTGCGACGGAGTATGGCGACTTTCAAGGCAAAAGGACTGGTCTCCAGTTTTCATGAAAAACTGATCAGCGGCATGCTCGCCAGGGGATATACCCTGGAGTTTGCACAAAGGATCTTCAGGCAACTGGAGGGCTTCGGGAGTTACGGGTTCCCGGAGAGCCATGCCGCCAGTTTTGCTTTGCTGGTATATGTTTCTTCCTGGTTGAAATGTTATTACCCGGATGTTTTTGCATGCGCCCTGTTAAACAGCCAGCCGATGGGATTTTATGCGCCCGCCCAAATCGTAAGCGATGCGGTCCGGCACGGGGTCCTGGTGCGGCCCGTGGATGTAAACTATTCTTCGTGGGACCATATTTTGGAATCCGAAGATCCCGATCTGAACGATGGTACCCGGCCTAACCGGTATTTTGCCCTGCGCCTGGGATTCCGGCAGATCAGGGGAATGAAGGAGGATGATATCCGGCTATTGTGCACAGCCCGGGTGCAAAAATTTACCAGCGTTCATGCGATCCGGGATGCGGGCGTATCAGTGGCCACGCTGGAAATGATCGCCGGGGCAGATGGATTTAATTCAATAGGCCTGGACCGGCGCATGGCCCTTTGGGAAATAACGTCCCTGCAGGATCGCCCGGTGGGATTGTTCCGCGGCCAGCATTCCGAAAGCCGGCACGAACCCCCCGTAACCCTTCCTTTGATGACCGCATCCGAACAGGTGGTACACGATTATGCGGCAACGTCTTTCTCCCTCAAGGCGCATCCGGTCAGTTTCGTGCGGGAAAAAATGGAGCAGCTTCATATCGTTACCGCCAGCCGGTTGCCGGACCTGGCAGACGGAACACCGGTGAAAATTGCCGGCCTGGTGCTCGTGCGGCAGCGCCCAGGAACGGCCGCGGGGATCTGTTTCATTACCCTGGAAGATGAGACCGGTGTAGCCAACCTGGTGGTCTTTAAAAATCTCTTTGAAACCTATCGCAAGGAAATATTGCAATCGAAGCTGCTCATGGCAGAGGGCAGTCTCCAAAAAGAAGGTGCCGTCATTCACGTGATCGTAAAAAAATGTTTCGATCTGACCCCCCTGCTACGGGGCCTTACGCCTGTCGTTCAAAGCGATCCGCCCGTTCTTACGCTCGCCCGGCCGGACGAAAAGGACGGTGAAATGTTTCGGGACCCCAGGGACCCTGCATCCGGTTCCTACGCAAGGGATTTTCCGAAGGGCCGGAATTTCAGGTAATAGGATCCACCCGCTTATTCCGGGTGGATTTTTCCGCCAGGTGCGGCCCCTGGAAGCGAAAACCGTGATCCGTGTGCCCGGCCTGGCTTCGCCTGCCGGCGACCAACCGGTACACCGGCGAGCGGAACAACAGGTGCGTCAGCACGAGCGTCATTCCCGCCAGGATGATCATCACCTGGAGCAGCGTATCATTATAGTGCTGCAGACGTACCACGATGCCGCCTAAAGTCCACAACAGCATACAACCGTATACGATGTCCCCGTTAAAGCGGGTGAGCCAGTATTCGTTATGCCAGCAAAGTCCCAGCAGCAGCAGGGCCTGCCAGAGCCATCCGGCCGGCCCGTTTTCCGGCCACCCGTGGGATGACAGCCATACGGCTGCATTGGAAAATACAAGAACGGTAACCCATCCGCTGTAAAGCGCGATCTGCCCGAGGACCAGTACCTGCTCGAGCCGGCCCAGCGATGACCGTTCCCGCAATACCCTTTCAAACAGCAAAGTCAGCACTGCCAGCATCACGACGAAAAAGAACATTGAAAACAGTTGCCACTCCAGGTAGACCAGGACCAGCCACGCGACAAAGGAAACGTACACTACGACCAGGCCCCTGCTCAATACAAAATGTAATTCCCTGTTGATCCTTGCGGGAATTGCCTGGTAGATCCCGTATGCCAGGGACAACAGCCCGATCGGGTACCAGGTCACCAGCGCATAGCTTGCGGGCGAAAGGAGGCAAACGTTGGAGAGAAGGGGGGAAACGGCGTTCCGGGTCAGCAGGAACGGGATGACTGCCTGGCCTGCAGCGGTTGCCAGCACTGTCCATTGCCATTTTTCCGTCCGTTTCATCTTACCTGGTTGTGCGACTGTTCATCGGCATTTTTCTCCGCCCAATACCCGGGGTGCGTTTTTGAATATTGATCCTAAAAGAAAAGACGGCCCCGTAACGGTTTTTCTGCACAGGGCCGTCGGATCTACCTGACAAAACACTTTCCTCACAAAGGAAAAAAATTTTGTTTAATAAAAAAAATAAAAAGTTAAACAAAAAAAACTCCATCGCCGGCCCCGCCGCCTGGAGCCTTCCCGGTCACAGCAGGGGTAACAGCTCCTGGAGGTCCCGAAAGACCCTGACAGGGGCGGGCCATTTCTGTTCCAGGCTCACCACGGTTCGGCCGGACAGCAGCAGCCGGGATACCAGCCGTGCTTTCTGAAGGGGCGCGAGAAAAGTGCCCGTTTCCTTCTCACTTAAGGGGTTGGTGATGACGGAGATGATCCGGTCGGGCCTTGCCACTTCGGCCACCCGGATGAGATCGGCGGACGGGACGGTCTGCCCGAGATAAATTGTTTTATAACCCCTGGATTTGAGAGCGTAGTGGTAGAACAGCAGGCTGAGTTCGTGCAATTCGTTTTCGGGCAGGAACAGCAGGACAGTGGCCCGGGGAGGGGTTTTGGAAATCCGTATCCCGTCAATGGCAACGATCAGCTTCCGGCGGATGATGTTGCTCATAAAATGTTCCTGCGCGGGATGAATGCCACCTGTTTGCCACATGACCCCGATGCGGTGCAGGAAAGGAAAAATCACCTGCTGGATGGTATCCTCGAAACCCATCCGGAGCACGCTGTCCGAAAAAATTTCCGAAAAATGCTCCTCGTCCAGGCCGATCATGGCGACGATCAGGTTGTCGATGAGGCCGTCGACGCCTGTTTTTACCAGGCTGATCTCGGTAATTTTCCTGGCGATCTCGGCGCTGCTCATGTCGACGATCCTGGAGATCCGGAGGCCGCTGCGGGTCAGTTGTCCGATGTTCAGAATGCGCTTCAGGTCCTCGTTGGAATAATGGCGGATGTTCGTCGCCGTGCGCGCGGGCTTGAAGAGCCCATACCGTTTCTCCCACATACGAAGGGTGTGCGCGCGGATGCCCGAAAGCTGTTCCAGATCGGTAATGGAATAATGCCCCTGGAATTTCATGGGGCGAAAGATATGAATGTTTAACGAAAAGCAGCATTAATTGAACAAAAGAACCGGCTGCCGGCGCCTTTTTTCGGGACGGGTTATGCCGCCAATGGCTCACTCCGCAAAATTATAGCAGAGGCCTGCTGCTCCCAGGATACCCGCATTCTGGAGATCGGATCCTTCGATCCGGATCTGAGGGATGACGCTGGGAAAACCGAAGGTTTGTAACTGTTTCCACATGGCAGTGGAAAAAAAAGGCCACGCCTTGCGGACGGAACCTCCCAGGATGATGAGCTCGACATCGAGGGCATACAGGATCGTTTTGATCGTGTTACCCAGGTGGACGCCGAACTCCGCATACATGTCCAGCGCCGAAGGTTCCCCCGCGGATGCTTCCCTGAAAACGGTTTCTCCGTCCCTGTCATGGACGTTGCGAAAGAACTGGCCGCTGGTGTAATATTCCACGTTGTGATCCAGATAATCGACCATGCCGAACTCACCGGCGCCCCCGTTTCGTCCGGGGTGCAACCTTTTATTGACGATGATGCCGGCGCCCAGCCCGGTTCCGAGCGTTACGCCGACCAGGTCCGTGACACCGCGACCCTTGCCAAAATAAAATTCACCCAGGGCAAAGCAATTGGCGTCATTCTCCGCGTAGACCGGGACCCGGTAGCGGTCTTCCATGAGTTGTTGCAGCGGGATCTTCTTCCAGGAAGGGATGTATACCACATCGTACACCATTTTTTCCTGCTGCCGCACCAGCCCGGGGACACCGATGCCGATGGCGGTTACGGAAGGATCGATCAGCTGATCGGTAAACGAGAAGAGGTCTTGCAGCACCTCGTCCGCGGATCCCCCGGAATGGATCCTTTTGGAAAGGATGGTGCCCCTGATCTGTTCATTGACCACCGCGCCCCGGACGTTCGTTCCGCCGAGGTCTATTCCTATTACGTTTTTATATTCCATACTACATTACAGGCAGCTGGGAGGCTGCTTCTTTATCCAGGTACACAAACAGGGAAGGATGCCGGCGCAGGAGGCTGGCCGGCAACGTCTCAGAAATTTCGTCTTCGAGCACCTGGCGCGTGATCGGTGCCTTCCTGCTCCCGCTGACCAGGAGGAAAATCCGGCCGGCATCCAGGATCGTGGAAATTCCAAGCGTGATGCCTTTTTCAATGGTTCGTTTGCCGGAAAAATATTTCTGACCGACTTCCTGCGTCAGTGGATCAATGTCGGCCACGTGTGAACGAGAGGAGGACGGCGTCCCGGGCTCATTCATTCCCACGTGCCCGTTCATACCCAGGCCCACGATGGCGGCATCGATGGGATGGTGGTGCGCCAGGAAAGACTCGACACGTTCGCATTCTTCGGCGGCCGGGGCGCGCCCGTCGAAAAAAAAGATCCGTTCCGGGCGGACGCCCAGCGGGACGAGCAGGTCCCGGTCGAGGTGGTAACGGCAACTACCCTCATCAAGCCCGTTCATGCCGATCCATTCATCCAGGCCCACGAAATACCAGCCGGAAATGTCGATCTTCCGTTCCTGCACGAGGCGGATCAATGCGCGGTACATTCCTTTCGGCGAATCGCCGGATGCCGTGCAGAGGATGGGGTCCTCGAGTTCGACCAGGAGATCCAGCAGGTCGCCGGCGGCCTGGGCGCTCATTTCCTCGTACGTGTTGCTTACATAGACCATGGGGGCAATTTATGGGTTACCGTCCGGCATTTTATCAAAAACATAAGGGCTCCCGAGCATAAATATTTTTTACCTTGACGCCAAAATTACCGCAAAACTTTTACGATGCCGGGAGATTCGCTGAAGATCAACATTAATTCGAAAGGAGCAGAAAGGAACACGTACGATGCCATCGTCGTGGGATCAGGAATCAGCGGGGGATGGGCCGCCAAGGAACTGTGCGAACTGGGATTGAAAACGCTGGTGCTGGAACGCGGCCGGGATGTACAGCATCTGAAGGATTATCCCACCATGCTGATGAACCCCTGGGAATTCAGGCACCGTGGACGGATGACCGAAAAGTTCATGGAAGAAAACCCGCTGATCACCCAGGCCGCTGGGTTTGACGAATCCACGGCGCATTTTTTCATCCGGGACCATGATCATCCCTACGTACAGGAAAAGCCCTTCGAATGGATCAGGGGATACCAGGTCGGCGGCAAATCGCTCATCTGGGGACGCGCCTGCCCGCGGTGGAGCAGGCATGAATTCATCAATCCTGCCCGGTACGGCTACGGCCTGGAATGGCCGATCGGGTATGAAGACATCGCGCCGTGGTATTCCCATGTCGAGAAGTTCGCAGGGATCTGCGGCAACAGGGACGGCCTGGAGTCCATGCCTGATGGAGAATACATGCCGCCGTTCGAGTTCAACTGCGCGGAGAAGGATATCAAACGGAAACTGGAATCCCGTTACAAAGACCGCTATTACATCCAGGGCCGCTGGGCGCAGCTTACCCAGCCTTCTGCCGTCCATTTCGAGCAGGGCAGGACACAGTGCCAGGCCAGGGATCTCTGCATGCGGGGCTGCCCGTTCGGGGGCTATTTCAGTTCCAATTCCTCGACGCTGCCCTGGGCACAGCGGACCGGCAACCTTACGGTGCGTCCCTTTTCGGTTGTGCATTCGATCATTTATGACGAGCAGAAAGGTTGTGCGACCGGGGTACGCATCCTGGACGCCGCTTCAAAAAAGGAAACGGATTACTTCGCAAGGGTGATCTTCATGAATGCTTCGGCACTCAACACCAACCTCATCCTTTTGAACTCCACTTCCAAACGCTTCCCCGACGGTTTCGGGAACGACAATGGACTCCTGGGCAAATACATCTGTTTTCAAAATTATCGCGGTTCCGTCGGAGGCGAACTCGAAGGGTATCTCGATAAATATTATTATGGCAGGAGGACCGCCGAGTGCATGGTCCCGAACTTCCGGAATATCCAGCGCAACGATATGGATTTCGTGGGAGGATACATGGCTTTCAGCGCGTGCTACCGCTCTAATGACAACAGCGGGCAGGTGCCGGACCAGGTCGGGGGTGCATTCAAGGATGCGATGAGTGAGGCCGGCGGCTGGGGCATCTATATGTATATGCAGGGTGAAACGGTTCCCAAGCAAACCAACGCCGTGACCCTGAGCCGGGACAAAAAGGACGAATGGGGCATCCCGTTACTCGTCACCAACGTAGCCTATGATGAAAATGACGAAAGACTGCTGAAGGATTTCCTGGTCCAGGCAAGCGAGATGCTGGATGCCTGTGATGTGAAAAACATTACCAGCCATGACAATCACTGGGCGCCGGGGAGGGACATCCATGAGATGGGGGGATGCCGGATGGGAACGGATCCCAAAACTTCCCTGCTGAATGGCTGGAACCAGTTCCATAACTGCAGGAACGTATTCGTAACGGATGGCGCGTGCATGACGACCACCGGCAACCAGAGTCCCTCGATCCTGTATATGGCGCTGACGGCGCGCGCTGCAAATTTTGCGGTGAGCGAGATGAAGAAGGGCAACTTGTGAGCCCCGCAACTGACAGAACCTTCCATATGAATAAAACGCTGCTTTCCTTCCTGGTGGCCCTGGTGGTGGCCTTTCCCCTGTGCCGGCTGCAGGCACAGACCCGTGATGTTGACCATCAGGTGGATTCCGTGCTTCAGCTGATGACGCTGGATGAAAAAGTCGGCCAGATGAACCAGTATAACGGCAACTGGGATGCCACCGGGCCGATCACCGAGACCGGCGATATCCAGGACCAGATCCGCAAGGGGATGGTAGGGTCCATGCTGAATGTCACCGGTGTGGAACATACTACCGAATTGCAAAAGATCGCGATGCAGTCGAGGCTAAAGATCCCACTGCTGTTCGGGCAGGACATCATTCACGGATACCGCACCACTTTTCCGATCCCGCTGGCGGAAGCCGCGAGCTGGAACATGACTGCCATAGAGCAATCCGCACGCATTGCGGCGACCGAAGCGGCCGCCGCAGGCGTTCACTGGACCTTTGCACCGATGGTGGACATTGCACGCGATCCCCGTTGGGGCAGGGTCATGGAAGGCGCCGGGGAAGACCCCTTCCTCGGGTCCCGGGTTGCCGAAGCGCGGGTACGGGGATTCCAGGGAAACGGCCTGGGGCATACGGACGCGGTGATGGCCTGCGCCAAACATTTTGCTGCTTACGGCGCGGCGATCGGGGGCCGCGACTATAATTCGGTGGACATGAGTCTTAACACGCTCTGGAATATTTATCTACCGCCCTTCCGGGCCGCCGAGCAGGCAGGTGTCGCTACCTTCATGAACTCCTTTAATACCCTCAACGGTATCCCGGCTACCGGCAACGCCTATCTCCAAACCGACGTTCTCAAGGGACGCTGGAAGTTCACGGGATTTATTGTCAGTGACTGGAATTCTGTCGGTGAGATGATTCCGCATGGCTATGCGCGCGACGGGTACGATGCTTCCGTGAAAGCCGCGAATGCGGGCAATGACATGGATATGGAAAGCAGGAGCTATATCCTCAACCTGGCCCGTGCCGTGCGGGACGGCCAGGTCCCGGTGACCCGGGTAGACGATGCGGTCCGCCGTATCCTGAAAAAGAAATTTGAAATGGGCCTTTTTGATGATCCGTTCCGCTACTCCAGCAGGGTACGCGAGCAACAGCAGTGGAACCGGGCCGACCACCTGGCTGCCGAACGGTCGATGGCGGAAAAGAGCATCGTGCTGCTGAAAAATGAACACCAATTGCTGCCCCTCAGCAGGGACCAGTTGAAGGGGCATACGATCGCGTTGATCGGCCCTTTCATGAAAGGGATCCGGGACAACCTCGGTTTCTGGAGTTATACGTGGCCAGACGATTCCAGCCGGATCATCTCGCCCTATGAAGGCATCAGGCGCATGGCGGGCCCGGATGTGAACGTGCTGTATGCACGGGGATGTAATGTCGACGACTCTTCTCTGGCCGGGTTCGGCGAAGCACTCGATGCAGCGAGGAAAGCCGATATCGTGATCATGGATGTCGGCGAGGCGCCCGATTGGAGCGGGGAAGCGAAAAGCCGCAGCAACCTCCACCTGCCGGGAATGCAGGAACAGCTCGTCAGGGCGATCAGTGAAACGGGCAAACCACTGATCGTGATGATCAGCGCCGGGCGCCCGCTGATCTTTAACTGGATCGCCGATCATGTACCGGCGATCCTGTATACCTGGTGGCTCGGAACGGAAGCCGGTGACGCGATGGCGGACGTTCTTTTCGGCAAATACAATCCATCCGGTAAATTGCCCATGACCTTTCCACGGTCCGAAGGCCAGATCCCGATCTACTATAATCACCTGAATACAGGCAGGCCCCCAAAGAACGATTCCGATCTTAATTATGTTTCTTCCTATATCGATCTGCCCAACAGTCCCCGCTACCCGTTTGGGTTCGGTCTCAGCTATACGACCTTTTCCTACAGTACTATCTCCCTCAGCAGCGATGCCATCGGCCCCGGCGACACGCTGCGCGCCCGGGTGACCCTCACCAACACGGGTTCTTTCGATGGCACTGAAACGGTCCAGTTGTATATCCGTGATCTCGTTGCCTCCATCGTTCAGCCGGTCAGGGTTCTCCGGGGCTTCCGGCAGTTGTTACTGAAGGCCGGCCAGCAGGAGATCGTCACTTTCAGCCTGACCGCTGCAGACCTCGGGTTCTACAATGACCGGCTGGAGTATGCCAGCGAGCCTGGCGCGTTCCAGCTGTTCATCGGAAACAGCAGTGAAGATGCCAGGCAGGCTTCCTTCCGGCTCAGACCCTGACCGGTTCCCAGGCTGGGCGCATTTAATGTTCCCTTAATATTCCGGTAACAATTTGGTGATGTTCGGTCGTTTACTTTGCATCACTAATACCATTGTGTGGGTCACCACCTGAACCATTAAATTCCGTCTATGCAGCCTGTATCTTTTTTTGTCGAAAAGATCGTTGTCCGGATCTTTTTGCAGCGACTTTCCGACTTTTATTCACCTCTCCGGTTCTTTAAAGTGCGCTTTTGATGCCGCCCGGAAAAAGAAAGATCGAGGTCCTGGTGCTGAGTGACGTTCACCTGGGCACCCGGGGATGCAATGCCCGCCCGTTGCTGAAGTATCTTAAATCCATCAGGCCCCGGACCGTTATCCTGAACGGCGACCTGATCGACATCTGGCAATTCAAAAAACGGTATTGGCCCAAAAGTCATATGAAGGTGATCAAGCATCTCATGGGCTGGATGGGAAAGGGCATCAGGATCTGTTATATCACGGGGAACCACGACGAGATGCTCCGCAAGTTTGAGGGTTTCAAACTCGGATCACTGGAGATCGCCAACAAGCTGGTACTTACGCTCAGCGACGGAAAGAAGGCCTGGTTCTTTCATGGAGACGTCTTCGACGTCACCATGCAGCATTCGAAATGGCTGGCCAGGCTGGGCGCTGTCGGTTATGATACGCTCATCCTGATCAACCTGCTCGCCAACTTCGTCTCCGAAAAGATCTTCGGCAAGGGCAAGCTGTCCCTTTCCAAAAAGATCAAGAACGGCGTGAAAAGCGCTGTGAAGTTTATCAACAATTTTGAAATGACGGCTGCGGAAATAGGGATCTCAAAAGGGTACGACTATGTGGTGTGCGGGCACATTCACCAACCGGAAATGCGGACGATCAGCAACCATCATGGTTCCATCACCTACCTGAATTCGGGAGACTGGATCGAAAATCTCACGGCGCTGGAGTTTAACGACGGTTCGTGGACCATTTACCGGTTTGACGAGAACCACTTTGCAACCGGCCAGGACGCGGATCCCGAGGAACCGGAACCGAACAACCGCGAGTTGTTCGCCTTTATGCTCGAGGAGTTTAACGGGATGCATGCATGAAAATATTATACGCCATACAGGGAACGGGTAATGGTCATATCAGCAGGGCGCGGGATATTATTCCCATCCTGGAGGCCCGGGGACAGGTGGATGTCCTGATCAGCGGTACCGAGTCGGACGTGGCACCCGGTTTTCCCGTCCGGTATACCTTCAAGGGGCTGAGCTTCGTGTTCGGCAAAAAGGGAGGTGTGGACCTGGTGGCAACGTACCGGAAGGCCCGGGTGAAGCGATTCTACCGCGAGGTGAAAAGCCTTCCGGTCGGGCAGTATGACCTGGTGCTGAACGATTTTGAACCCGTGAGCGCGTGGGCCTGCAAACTGGCCGGAAAAACCTGCATATCGCTGAGTCACCAGGCAGCAGTGTCCAACCGCAAGAGTCCAAAGCCCAAGACCGTAGACCCGGTGGGCAAAACCATCCTGCAACGTTATGCTCCCGTGTCGGACGCCTTCGGGTTTCATTTCAAATCCTACGACAGGAAGATCTATACGCCGGTCATCCGAAGCGAGATACGGAACGCGCAAAATAGTATGCTCGGCCATTATACGGTTTACCTGCCCGCCTACAGCGACCGGAAGATTATCCGGGTGCTGAATGAGATTCCGGACGTGAGCTGGCAGGTCTTTTCAAAACATACCCCGAAAGCCTATACGCAGAAAAACGTTGCCGTCATGCCCGTGGACAATCCAGCATTCATCCGGAGCATGGTATCGGCCGCCGGCGTTCTTTGCGGGGCCGGTTTTGAGACCCCCGCGGAAGTCCTGTTCCTCCGCAAAAAGCTCATGGTGATCCCGATGAAAGGACAGTACGAACAACAGTGCAATGCAGCCGCCCTGAAGGAAATGGGGGTACCGGTACTGAAAAAACTGAAACGTTCAAAAGTGAAAAAGATCAGCAAGTGGGTGCAGGGAAATAAAATCATCGGCGTGCAATACCCCGATATCACGGCCCGGGTCATCGATGAGATCCTTGCCCAATACGCCCCCGCCACCGGCAGGGCCCCATCATTACCGGTGACGGCGCCGGTTCACCAGGAGATCCTCCTGGGTAAGCTTTTGCACCAGATAAAAGGATAGCATGAACCTGCAGAAAGAAGCGTTCGGTAAAGATTTTGCCTGGGGCGTGTCCACGGCCGCTTACCAGATCGAGGGGGGCTGCCATGCGGGGGGAAAAGGACGGTCCGTATGGGATGTGTTTGTCAAGAAAAAGGGCAGGATCTTCCGGGATCAGCACGGAGACGTTGCCTGTGATTTCTATAACCGGTATGCAAAGGACATCACCCTGATGGCCGATATGCATATCAGCAATTATCGCTTTTCCATCGCCTGGAGCAGGATCCTTCCGGCCGGTACGGGTTCCGTTAACAGCGAAGGGATTGATTTTTATGACCGCGTGATTGACCTCTGCCTGGAACTGAATATCACGCCCTGGGTCACCCTGTACCACTGGGACCTCCCGTGGGAACTGGAAAGAAGAGGGGGCTGGACCAACCGGGCCATCCTCGGCTGGTTCGAAGAATACGTATCGGTCTGCCTGAAATATTTTGGCGACCGGGTAAAACGTTGGATCGTTTTGAACGAGCCCATGGTCTTTACCGGAGCCGGTTATTTCCTGGGGGTGCACGCCCCGGGCAGAAAGGGGCTGCAGAATTTCCTGGCCGCGGCGCACCACGCCGCGCTGTGCCAGGCATCGGGGGCCAGGATCATAAAGTCCGCCAGTCCCCTGTCGCTGGTGGGTACGACGTTCTCCTGCTCGCATATCGAGCCGTTCCGGAAAAACGAACGGGACATGCTGGCTGCCCTAAAAGTGGATGCCCTTTTGAACCGGATGTTCCTGGAGCCTTTACTGGGCCTGGGCTACCCCGTAAAGGATCTGAAACTGCTCCGACGGATCGAATCATTCATAAAACCGGGAGACATACAACGGCTTGCCTTTGATATGGATTTTATCGGCGTACAGAACTATACCCGGGAAGTCGTCACCCACACGCCCTTCCTGCCCTACCTGAACGCCCGTATCGTCAAGGCCAGCCGGCGCAACGTGGAAACGACCCTCATGAACTGGGAAGTGTATCCCGAATCCATCTACCAGATCCTGAAAAAGTTCGGCGCGTACGGAAATATTCCCCCGCTGGTCGTCACGGAAAATGGCGCCGCATTTACCGATGAGGTCCATAACGGTTGTATTCATGACCCGCAACGCCAGCAGTACCTGGCCGATAATATCGAACAGGTCTACCGGGCGCGGCAGGAAGGCGTGAGGGTGCAGGGCTATTTTGTCTGGACCTTCCTGGACAATTTCGAATGGGCTGAAGGATTCTTCCCGCGCTTTGGGCTGGTACACGTGGATTTCGCCACCCAGAAAAGAACCGTAAAGGCCTCCGGAAAATGGTATGCCTCCTTTTTACAGGGGACGCCGCTAAGACAGGGCAAGAAGGCAATGGGTGCCGCGCACGGCTAAGGTGGTGGCCGAACCGCGCATCAAAAATCGAATGCCAGGCTGGCGTGAGGGTTGTGTATGCTGGCAAATTTCTTGTTTCCGTTTACCGTCACATAGATGATCTGGATCTCCGTCGGGAACAACTCGTAAAAGACCGTGTCCGTGATCTCTATGTGTGCAATTCCATGAAGGTTTTCGATATTGTACCGGGAAACGATGGTATTGTCTACAGCCTGGAAACCCTGGAACGAACAGGCGGCCGGCTGCCCGTTAATACGGATCGCCAGGTGCGCCCTGATATAGGCATCGATGGCGGTCCCTGCTTTTTTCAGGTTGCCGGGCGTCGATAGATCCTCCCTGTCGCCGGTTTGTTTTTGCAGGGCGGATTGCAGGTCATCGGTGAAGGTCTTGCACAACAGGGTGGCAGAGGTACCGGGACTGTTGTAAGTGATCTCCGCGACGGATACGTAGGTAGGATGCAACGGTTGCCGCGAAAGGTGGAACGGTGCGTGAAAGGCTCCTGCCAGGATCAAAAACGACATCAGCTGCTGTCTTGCCACGGTCAGTTTTTTACAAATTTCCTTACGTAGCGGGTTGTGCTGTTACCGATGTAGAGCGTGTAGGTCCCCCTGGGTAAGGTGCTGGTGTTGACCGTGAAATTATTACCGCCCTGCTCAAAAAGCGGGGGAGGTGCCTGCAGGACCGTTCGGCCCGCCATATCGTAGACGCGGACCTCGAACCGCGCCTGTTTATCCAGGATCAGGTTGAACTTCAGGTAATCCTTCGCCGGATTCGGGTATACCAACAGCCGGTAGGTCTTTGTGTCGCCCTGGATGACGATCGTCGGCGAATAGGCAGAGGCACCCAGGATGGTTATGATTTTCAGCCGGTAATAGTAGGTCGAATCGCTGGAAACGGCCAGGTCGCTATAATTATAAGCCGTGTTCCCGTTCACATCAACGGTGTCGAGGGAGGAAAACGCGTTACCGTCCACGCTCCGCTCCACGACAAAATACTGGAAACTTGTTCCGGAGTCTATTTTCCAGCCCAGCAGGTTCGAGCTGTCGACGCGTTCGCCGGTGAATGACAGGACACCGATCGAAAGGGCGATCGAAGTATTCAACTGTACGCGGTACGTTTTCATTTGGTCCTTACCAAAGGAGGCGAACAGGACGTTGCTGCCAAAGGAGGCATTGCTGATGTCGGTCTCGACGTGTGTCACATTCTTGGCGATATTGATGCCGTCGCTGAAGGTAATGTGGGGAGACGTCGAAGCGGCTGAAAAATTCCATGCCCGCACGATGGCACCCCTCGTGTCCATGCCTTCCTCGGCAGGTTTGAGGGCCCA
>Ga0187809_10000683_pt1 | contig 17314 bp, 12 predicted proteins | sample NC_wetland_sal_i_8_FD_132415 | JGI IMG/M metagenome (GOLD analysis project Ga0187809, IMG submission 132415) | Wetland sediment microbial communities from Neuse River Estuary, North Carolina, USA - ASW_4 | ecosystem: Environmental > Aquatic > Freshwater > Wetlands > Sediment | place: USA: North...
CTGCTCGCGGTGGGGTTCAAGACGATCCGCCCGCATCACCACTATCCGCGGCTGCGGATGGAACTGCGGACCATCCTCACCTGGCGGGAGGACGTCGAGGTCGCCCTGGAGCGCCTGCTCGGCTCGATGACGCCGTCGACCCCCCAGGGCGTCCTGCGGCCCGTCTAGGCCCGGTTGAGCCTGTCTGATTCGCATCCGCGTCCGTGAGGGGTCGTTCGCGAGGTTCAGCCGCGGATGCCTTAGATGAAGTCGGCGAGCTCGCGGAGCAGGGCCGACTTCGGCTTGGCGCCCACGATCTGCTTGACGACCTCGCCGCCCGAGAACACGTTCATGGTCGGGATGGCCATGATTCCGTACCGCTGCGAGACGGCCGGGTTCTCGTCGATGTTGAGCTTGACGACATCGATCTTGTCGGCGTACTCGGTCGCGATCTCCTCGAGGACCGGGGCCACCATGCGGCACGGGCCGCACCATTCGGCCCAGTAATCGACGATGACCGGCTTGTCGCTCTTCAGGACCTCCGTCTCGAAGGTCTCGTCCGTCACGACCTTGGTCGCGCCCACTTCGATCACATCCCTTTAGCTTGCGGGTGAATATTCGGTGCTGTCGTTCAGGCCTTTTCGTGGCTGGCCAGCCAGCGCTCGGCGTCGAGGGCGGCCGCGCAGCCCGTCCCGGCCGCGGTCACGGCCTGCCGGTAGGTCCGGTCCACCACGTCGCCGCAGGCGAACACACCCTCGATGGCGGTGCGGGTCGATGGCTGGTCGACCAGCAGGTATCCGTCGGCATCGGTGGCGAGTTGCCCGGTGAACAGGTCGGACCGCGGATCGTGCCCGATGGCTACGAAGACCCCGGTCAACGGCAGCACGTGTTCGGCGCCGTCCTGGGTGTTCTTGATCCGCAGGCCCGTTACCTTGTCGGTACCGAGGACCTCGGCCACCTCGCTGTTCCACAAGAACTTGATCTTGGGATTGGCCAGCGCGCGATCCTGCATGATCTTCGAGGCGCGAAGCGCGTCCCGGCGGTGGATCACCGTCACGGACTTGCCGAACCTGGTCAGGAACGTGGCCTCTTCCATGGCCGAGTCGCCGCCGCCGATGACCGCGATGTCGTGGCCGCGGAAGAAGAACCCGTCACAGGTGGCGCACCAGGAGACGCCGTGTCCGCCTAGTTCCTTCTCGCCTGGCACGCCGAGCTCCTTGTACCGGGAGCCGGTGGCGATGATGACCGCGTGGGCCAGGTAGGTCTCGCTGTCGGTCTTGACCACCTTGGGGGTGGCGAGCAGGTCCACCTCGGTCACGTCGTCGGACAGCAACTCGGCGCCGAACCGTTCGGCCTGCTTGCGCATCGAGTCCATCAGCTCCGGACCCATGACGGCGTCGGGGAACCCGGGGAAGTTCTCCACGTCAGTGGTCTGCATGAGCGCGCCGCCGGCGGTAACCGAGCCTTCGAAGACCAGCGGCTTCAGCTCCGCGCGAGCCGCATACAGTGCCGCCGTGTAACCGGCGGGGCCGGATCCGATGACGATGACGTTCCGGACTTCGGGCATTCCTGCCAACCCTGCTCCACCCCCTATCTGAATGGCTCTGGTGAGAACCGATCCTAGGACGCAGATGTTCCCGGCAGCGTGGTCGTGTCCAGGACGTAGTCGCTGCCTGCCGAGCACGCGGGGGTGGTCACCCAGGCCGTGTCGTGGTCGCCGCGCGCCGCGACGATCACGTTGGCCGGCTGGCCCTGGTAGTAAGCCTTCTCGACCAGGACGAGGGACACCGGGCTGATGCCTGCGGTCACCCGGAGCACGCACTCTTTGACCGGTCCGGGCGCCAGCTCCTGCACACTCCCGGCTGGGCGCGCGTACCGCTGCAGCTCGTGTTTCAGCTGCTGCGCCAGGGTGGCGCGCCGGTAGTCGGTCGCGCTGGTCACCACCCTGAACCTGGCCGCGGGCTCGAACGGGGCCGCTTCAGGCCGGCTGGTCGTTGCGCTCGAGGGCACGGCGGCGGGGCCGGCCTGCGCCCTCGAGGCCGCCGAAGCAGCCGAGGACGCCGCGGAGCCCGCCGCGACCGAGCTCGTCGAGCCGCCCCCGATGCGGCTCAGGCCGTACCCGCCCGCGGCGAGCACGAGGACGCCGGCGGCCGGCGCGAGCACCCGCAGGGCGACCAGCCGGAAATCCCAGTGTCTGTGGGGCTGCGGGCTCCTCGCCCGGTGACGGGCCCCCTGATGGGCCCGGTCATGGGCCCGGTGATGGGCACGGTCATGGGCGGGGTCATGGGCCGGGTCATGGGCCCGGTCATGGGCAGGGTCACCAACCGTCCGTTCGGAAGAATCTCGTTGCGCCACCTCGGCCGCGAGCACGCTCTCGAGCCGCTGAGCCACGGCGTCGGGCATAGCGGGGGCCGGGACCGCGGCGAGCAGGGCGGGGATCTCGCCCAGCTGGTCGCTCAGCCCGGTACAGCGCTCGCAGGAGGCCAGGTGCGACGCGATGCGGGCACGACGACGTCCGGTCCCGAGCCCCGCGCGGAACTCGGCCAGGACGTCAGGGTCCGGGTGGGTCATCTGCCCCCTCATGGGTCATTTCCTTGCGCAGGTGAGACGCGCTCGCTCGCCGTTCGGTTCCCTCGCAGGTGCGCCACGTAGGGCAGGAGCCGGGCGCGACCCCGGGCGCACCGGCTCTTGACCGTGCCCGGCGAGGTGTCCAGGATGGCGGCGGCGTCGTCGACGGAGTAGCCGAGCATGTCGACCATGACCAGAGCCGCCCGCTGCGCCGGCGGCAGGATGCGCAGCGCGGCGTCGATGTCCATCCTGATATCGGCGGCGCGCGCGGGATCCGGGTCGTGCGGCAGCCGGGCCTCCAGCGTCTGCTCGTCACCGGCGGATGTCACCGGGCGGACGGCTCGGCGGCGCAGCCGGTCCAGGCAGGCGTTGACCACGATGCGGTGCAGCCAGGTGGTGACGGCCGAATCGCCCCGGAAGTCCCCCGCCCGGCGGAAGGCGGAGATCATCGCGTCCTGAAGCGCGTCGGCCGCCTCCTCGGGATCGCAGACCGTGCGCAGCGCGACCGCCCACAGCCGGTCCCGGTGCCTGCGGAACAGCTCGCCGAAAGCGTCGCTGTCCCCCGCCACGTGCCGGCGGAGGAGTTCGGCGTCCGAGGGCCATTCGCCGCCGGAGGTGGGCCCGGAGATGGGCACGGCGCATCAGCCCGACTGGCTCGCGGCCGGACCGCGGACCACCACGTTGTAGATCTGTGCCTCATATTGATTGGTCGATCCGGCCAGCGGCGGGAGGCGGGTGATCCAGATCAGCACGTAGCGGCCACTGGCGCCGCTGGTCACGTTGAAGGTCGTGCTCCCGTGCGCGCTGGTGGAGCTGGCCACCTCGGTGAAGGTGCTCAGCGTGGCCGGGACCGGGTTGTTGTCGTTCCCGATCTCGATCTCGACGTCAGCGCAGCAACTGCCGCCGAACTGGACCACCACTTGGCTTAGCCGGACTTGCTTGCCCATATCCAGTATGAGTCCGGTGCCCTTCTTCAGGTTGCCCAGAGCCGGGTAGGTGAAGTAGTAGGACGTGTGCCAGAACGTGCTGGGGTTGTTATCTATCGCGTATTTTGCCGCGGCGCCGTCCTCGTCCCCGCCGTCGTGGCCCAGGGCGTCGAAGCTGTTCGCGCTGACCGGCGCGAGCACGACTGATGCCGCGGCGGCCGGAGCGGACGATGACGAAGCGCCGCCGGTCGGTGACGCGGACGTCCCAGGGCTGGTCCGGTGGTTGAGCGTCCAGCCGACCACGCCGGCGGCGATCAGGACGACGACGACCACCGCGCTGATGATCGCCGCCCGCGCCGAGGAACGGTCGGCGGCGGGCCGCCGGTAAGGGGTCGTGCCGCGCGGCCGCCAGTCCGGGTCGTCATCGGCCGGGTACGGGCCACCGGGTCCGCTCGGCCGGTAGCTGCGGTCGGCGGGCTCACGGAACGAGGCGATCGGCGCGGCGGGCGGCGGCGGGTCGGGCCGGGCCACGCTGGCCAGGGCCTCGGCCAGCATCGCCGGGGTGCTGAGCGCAGGCCCCTGACGGCTGGGCCGCTGGTAGAGCGCCTGGCAGGTCAGAGCGTCGATGTTGGCGGGCACGGCGGCCGACACCTGGCGCGGACTGAACGGCAGCCCGTCGGCCTCCGGTGCCGGAGGGAGCCCGGCCGGCCCGGCGACGCCCTGGCTCTCGTCGCCTTCGGCGGCTTCCCCGGACCCGGCCGCTGCCCCCGCCGTTTCCCGGGGGCCCGGCCAGTAGCCGGTCAGCGCGGCGTACAGCAGCCGGGCCAGGTCACGGGTGTCGGTGAGCTCGGGGCTCTGCTCATTTCCGGGCTCATTTCCGGGCTCATTTCCGGGCCTATCTCCGGGCCCGTCACCGCGCCCGTGGCCGGCGCCATCGGCGCCGTCTTCGCCGGGCGCAGTCCCGGCCAGGACGGCGTCGATGCCGAGCCCGGTGATCTTCACGCCGCTACCGCGCGTCCAGTGCAGGCACGCCGGGGTCAGCCGCAGGTGGGCCAGCCCGATGGCGTGCGCCGCCGCGACGGCCTGGGCCGCCTCGGACAGCAGTGACACGGCCTGCGGGGGATCAAGAGGGCCGTCGGCCAGCATGCCCAGCAGGGACTCGCCGACCACCCACTCCATCACCACGTAGGGGAGCTCGCCGGCGTCTTCCACGTCGAACACCTGGGAGAACCGCGGGTCGCTGAGCCTGGCCACGGCCCGCGCGGCGGTGATCGCCCCGGCGATCCGAGGGAAGCCCGGCGCGAAAGTGAGCACGGTGACAGAGCGAGCGAGAGTCTCGTCGGTCGCCTTCCAGAACGTCCAGCCGGGGCCAGCGCTCGTCTGGTCCACGAGGCGATAGCGCCCCGCCAGCCGGGTTCCTGGTTCCGACGTGTATGTGCTCATAGATCGTCACCCATGCTAATGCCGCCTGCTCCGCCCGCCGAACCTTGCCGCCAGGGTGTTGGCCAGGAACCCGAACTCGGCCACCCGCAGCGCCCGGGCGCACACCGCGTACAGCAGGACCGCGCCGCCGCCCCCGACGACGGTGACGAGCAGGCCGTACGACGCGCTCGGGTTGGTCACGACGTGTCCGGCGCCGATCATGACGGCCACCGCGAAGATCAGGCCGGGCACGGTGGCCAGGTGCATCCGGGTCAGGCTCCGGGCGATGTGCCAGCCGTCCAGGCTGCCGACCCGCCGGAGCAGCGCCGCCCAGCCGACGGTCGCGCCGATCAGGTTGGCGATCCCGTACGCGATCGCCAGCCCGGCCACCACGTCCTGGCGGGGCAGCAGGGACAGCACGAGGAGGTCGGCCGCGATGCTGACCGCCATGGTGAGCAGGCCGACGAAGGCGGCGGTGCGGCTGTCCTGGAACGAGTAGAAGACCCGCAGCTGCAGCTGGGTCAGCATGTAGGGCACCAGGCCGAGGGAGAACAGGCCGAAGACCTCGCCGATGTACCTGGCGTGGTAGGGGCCGGTGCTATGGAACCAGCCGATCAGGAACTCCGCGAGCGGCCCGCCGAGCACGAAGAGGTAGATCGACGCCGGCACGACGAGCACCGAGGCCAGCCGGACGCCGATCGAGAAGTCGTCCCTGACCAGCGAGTACCGGCGCGCACTCGCGTGCTCGCTCATTCGAGGCAGCAGCGCCGTGATCACCGAGATGCCGATGATCGCGTACGGCAGCTGGAACAGCTGCCACGCGATGGAGTACGCAGAATAACCGTTCAGTCCGGCCGAGGCCGCGTTCGCTACGATCTGGACGACGAGGTAGCCGGCCCACTGGGAGACCACGTAGACCGACATCCAGCCAGCCATCCGGCCCATCTCGGTCACTTCGCCGGGCCGGAACCGGAGCGTGGGGTGCCACCGGAACCCGGCCCCCCGCAGCGACGGGATCAGCGCGACGGTCTGCGCCACCACGCCGAGCGTGGTGCCGATCCCGAGCAGCCGCACCCCGCCGGCCGAGATGGTCCACGGCTCCTTGCCCAGGTGCATCATCACATAGAGCCCGCCGACGGCGATCACGATCAGGTTGTTGATGACCGGTGTCCACATCGGCGCCGCGAACCGGCCGCGGGTGTTCAGGATCGCCCCGATCAGCGAGCTCATGCCGTAGAAGAAGATCTGCGGGATGAAGTAGTAGGCCCATATCACCATCAGGTCGTGCTCGGCGGCCAGGTGGCTGCCGGCCGGCCCGTGGATGGTGGGCGCGTACAGGTCGACCAGCGGGCCCGCCAGCAGCGTCGCCACCACGGTGACCACCAGCAGGGCTACCGCGCCCAGGGTGAACATGCGCTGCGCGTATGCCTCGCCGCGATCCGGGTCGCGCTTGGCCGCCCGGACCAGCAGCGGCACCACCACGCTGGTAAAGATGCCGCCGAGCATCAGGTAGTAGACGGTGTTCGGCAGCGTGTTCGCGTTGTTGTACGCGTTGCCGAGCCCGGCGACGCCGATCGCGGCGACCAGGACCAGGGTGCGCAGGAAGCCGGTGGCCCGGGAGACCAGAGTCCCGAGCGCCATGCCGGCGCCGGAGCGGACCAGGTTTCCCCGCGGGGTGGGACGCGGTGCGGGCGGCCGCGGCCGGCCAGGTGGTGGGCCGCCGGGTCCCGCGGGGCCGCCGGGCGGACCAGGCGGCGCACCGGGCAGCGGACGATATCCCGGCTGCGGATATCGCGGCCGCAGGTCATCGGGCCGTGGCCGCGGGTCATCGGGCGGATGATAGTCAGCTGGCCGGGGCACCCGGCGCCAGTCGGCCGGCGCGTCTGCCGAGCCGGCCGAGCCCGGCGGGTCCGATGGGGTAAACCGCGGGACCCGGGGCGGCCGGACGGGGGGCGCGGGCCAGCCCAGCGCCAGCGGCAGTGTCGTCTCGGCCGGGCTCGGGCCGCCGCCCGGCATCGGGCCTTCCAGCGGCGGCAGCGGGTCAGCAACGGCACGCCGGCCGTAGCCCGGCGATCCCGGCTCGTCCGGTCCCGGCTCCGGCGGGCCAGGCTCACGCCGGGGCTCTCGCGAGCCCGGCTCAGGCGTCGTCGGCCCGGCGTCGTGCATCGGCCAGGTCATCCGGTGCCTCCGTCGGGTGTCGTGCGCTGCTGGTGCCTGTCACGACGCTACCCGGTGGATCCGTATCTGCGCGGACAACGGGGGAGTCGGCCTGCAGCCGACGCCGGACGCCGCGGAACACGGAGGTGAGGACGAGGACGCCGATCGCGGCGCCGATGAGGAACAAGATCGCGCGGCCGTACCTGGTCGACTCGACGGTGAGGGTGGTCGGTTCGAGCAGCAGCGTTCTCTTGTTCGCGGTGCTGAGGCTCAGCTGGATGGCGGTCGGCCCGATCGGTGCCGAGCTCACCGGCAGCCGGACCAGCGCGGTCTGCTGGGGCTGGACCTTGACCAGGTCCTGGAAGTTCCCGATGGTCAGCTGGGCGGTCCGGCCCGGCACGTCGAGCACGCTGGCGTTCAGCCGGACCTCGACGGCGTGCCGCGACCTGTTCTGGATGGACACCGGCACCAGCCCCGACGCGCCGCCCATCGGCACCTGCGGCGCGACGATGATCTTGATCCGGCTCTCCTCGCCGCTCATGAACGCGAGCAGCTTGCCGGACAGGTCGAGGCCTTGGGCCGTGCCGCGGCCGCGCCAGGCGACCGATTCGGTAGCGGTCTGGGCCTCCTCCAGTCCCTGCACGTAGGGGGTGGAGGCCTGGTAGAGCAGGTTCTTATAGGTGTCGAGCGCGGTCCCGACCCCGCCCACCGTGCCCAGGTAACTGCCGCTGAGCTCGCCCGGGCTGTCCTTGTTGTCCGGCGGATGCCGGCGGCTGACCGAACGTTCGCTGTCCGCGCCCCTGGCCAGGCTGCCCAGCGCGGTGGGCGTCAGCCACGGCGCGCCCGCTGTCTCGCTGAGCAGCTGGCCGGCCAGCGCGGCCGACGGACTCCAATCCTGCGGCGGGGCCACTACCACGGAACGGTCCGAGTCCGGTGCCTCGGCGGCGATCATCGCGGTCTCGGCCAGGAACCGCTGGCTGACCGCGAACTGCGTGCCCGGCGACAGGGAGCCGGAGCTGGTGTCGCCCGCCGCGAGTATCCCGGTCAGGCCGTGGTCGGCGAGCAACACCGTCATGGGCAGGCCGTCTCCGGTCCGCACGGACGTGACCGCATCGTCCTCGAAGACGGCGGGATCCGTGGGCGGCATTTCGTTGCTGTCCAGCACCACGGTGCGCATGTGCTGGGCGGTGGCCAGGTCGGTGAGCACGCTGAGATCGGCCATCCCGCCCGCGGGGACCGCGATCGATGGCCCGAACGATCCGTGCAGCACGCTGTCCGCCACCGAATAGCCCATGGTGTAGGCGCTGGTAATGTCCGCGGTCAGCCCGCTGTGCACGAGCGCGGAGACGTCCACGTTGGCGTACGGCAGGATCACGGTCGGCTGCCCGGAGGTGACCCCCCGCAGGGCCGGTAGCCATGTCCTGGCCGGCTTGCTGGCCTGCTCCCTGACCGTGCCGCTGCAGCCGGGCCCGGGGCCGGAACCCACCCGGTAGGTCTGGGTCATCGTCTCGACGTCGCTGAGCAGTGCCGGGTCGATGACCCAGGTCAGATCCGCGTCGGGATGCGCCTGCCCGGCGGCGAGGAGGGCGGCCAGCCGGCCGCCCGGCCCGAGGCTGCTCGCCAGGTCGTTGTTGGTCAGCGCGGAGCAGACCTGGTGGTGCGGCTGGTCGACGAGTGGCCAGGTCCACGCGATGTCCAGCGGGCGCGCCAGGCCGGCCGCCTGCTGCCCGGGCCAGAACGGCAGCAGCGTCTGGTCCAGGCCCAGGACGTCGCCGGCGGCGTCGCTGAGCTGGGCGGTGACCGGATAGACGCCGAACTGGGTCATGCCCGCGGCGTCGACCTGGAACGAAGCGTGCCACTCGACGGTCGCGCCGGGCTTCAGGGTCGGGAGGACGAAGGGGTCACTGACCTCTTCCAGGCTCGCGCCGGTGCCGTGGCTCACGTACTGATCCATCGCGTCCCGGCTTTCGAAACGCGCCGGCGAAGTCCACAGCTGGACGTCCAGCCCCGCCTCGACCTGGCTGGTGCCGTTGCTCACCGTTCCCGCCACGGTGACGGTGGCGCCAGGCCTGGCCGTCTGCGGGGTCATCGAGTCGATGACGACGGACACCCGGCGCGGCTGAGCCGCCTGGGACAGCTGGCCCGCCTGGGACAGCTGGCCCGCCTGGGTCTGGTGCGCGGGACTGGCCTGCGCCGGAGCGGCCAGGACCAGCCCGGCGGCGACCGTCGCCGCCGCGACGACGGCGACGGCCAGGGACAGGATCCGCCGTGAGATGTCCGCCGGTTGCAAGCGGTGCACACTTGGAATGGTATTGCCGAACGAACCCAACCCGTGCCTAACCGATACTCTCGATGGCCGTGCCTATCAGTGACGAACAGCGGAAGGCGGCCGCCGCGCTGCTGCGCGAGCGTGTACCCGAGGTCGCCGACATCGGCCGCCTGTTCGCGAAGCATGGCTATCAGCTGGCCCTGGTCGGCGGTCCGGTCCGGGATGTGTTCCGCCGTGAGCGGCCCAGCGATCTCGACCTGACCACGGACGCCACCCCGGACCAGATCCTGGCCGTCGTCGACGGCTGGGCCGACGCGACCTGGACGGTCGGGATCGCCTTCGGCACCGTGGGCCTGCGCAAGGGCGGCTCGGTCTTCGAGATCACCACCTACCGCAGTGAGCAGTACCGGACCACGTCCCGCAAGCCCGACGTGCGGTACGGCCGCTCGCTGGAGGAAGACCTGAGCCGGCGGGACTTCACCGTCAACGCGATGGCGGCCCGGCTGCCCGGCTACGACCTCGTCGATCCGTTCGGCGGCCTCGACGCGCTGCAGGACAAGGTGCTGCGGACCCCCGGACGGCCCGAGGACTCCTTCGGCGATGACCCGCTACGCATCCTGCGCGCGGCCCGGTTCGCGGCCAAGCTGGGGTTCACCATCGCCGCCGACGTGCGCGCGGCCATGACCGAGCAGGCGCCCCGGCTGCAGATCGTCTCCGCGGAGCGCATCGCCGGCGAGCTGGCCAAGCTGATGCTCACCTCCGACCCGGTGCTGGGCATCGACATCCTGGTCCAGACCGGTGTCGCCGACCAGGTGCTGCCGGAGGTGTCCCTGCTCCGGATGGAGGCCGACGAGCACCACCGGCACAAGGACGTCTATCAGCACAGCCTCACCGTGCTCAGGCAGGCCATCGAGCTGGAGCCGCGCTATGGCCTGGAGGCCGACCTGACCGTGCGGCTGGCCGCGCTGCTGCACGACATCGGCAAGCCGCAGACGCGGGAGCTGCTGCCCGACGGGCGGGTCGCGTTCCACCACCACGAGGTGGTCGGCGAGAAACTGGCCCGCCGCCGGCTGACCGCGCTGCGTTTCCCGAACGACCTGGTCCGCGACGTGTCCGAGCTGGTCAAGCTGCACCTGCGGTTCCATGGCTACGGCGAGGGCGAGTGGACCGATTCGGCGGTGCGCCGGTATGTCCGGGACGCCGGGCCGCTGCTCAGCCGGCTGCACGTGCTGACCAGGGCCGACTGCACGACGCGCAACCAGGCCAGGGCCCGGCGGCTGGCCCGCGCGTACGACGGCCTGGAGCAGCGCATCGCCGAGCTCAGCGAGCAGGAGGAACTGGCCAGCATTCGCCCCGAGTTGGACGGCAACGACATCATGCGCATCCTGGACCTGAACCAGGGCCCGCTGGTCGGCCAGGCGCGCGACTTCCTGCTCGAGCTGCGGATCAACCGCGGCCTGATCGGCCGGGACCAGGCCGCTCAGGAACTGCTGGACTGGGCCGCGGAGCTGGGGATCTCCCCGCCCGAGCCGCCAGATCCGGAGGAGTCAGAGCCGGGGTCCGACGAGGACTTACCCAGGCGCTGGGACAGCCAGTACGCTGCCGCGAGAATCGCGTACCCCGCCGCTACGAAGGCGACGATGGCCGGGGAGTGGCCGTCGTCCGGCATGAAGGCGGCGGCCAGGCCGGCCCCGGCGGCGTACGTGACGTTGAACATCATGTCGTAGAAGGCGAACATCCGGCCGCGGTACGCGTCGTCCACCTCTTTCTGCAGGATCGTGGTCGCGCAGATCGCCACACCCTGCCGGGCCAGGTACAGGCAGAATCCGAGCGCTAGATATGCGAGCTGGTTGAAGGTCTCGCCAAGCGCGATGGTCACCACCGCGCTCGCGGCCACCAGCAGCGTGATCCACGTCGGCTTGGACAGCCGCCGGGTCGCCGGCGGGGTCACCAGCGCGGCGCAGAAGTAGCCCACCCCGGACGCGATCACCATCCCGCCCAGATGGCTCTCGGCCGCACCGACACTCGACCGGTAGAAATAATCCCGGTACAGCAGAATCACCATCAGGAACAACGGCCCGAACAGGAAGCTGTAGCCGCCGGTCACGCCGAGTGCCCCCGCCGGGCCGCGGCGCCCGATGACGTAGCGGGCGCCCGCTACCAGCCCGTCCACGACCGACGCCAGCTCGCTGAGCAGCCGCTTGGTCGGCGCGTGCCCGGGCTCGCGCATCGGACCGAGCAGGTCGCGCCGCATGGTGGCCGCGACCACGCTGGCCGCCACATAACAGCCGCCCCCGGCCAGCAGCGTGATAGCGGCGCCCCGCTCAGTGTTGCCGGTGGCCACGTTCAGGCCCAGGGCGACCAGGCCGCCGATGATCGCCATGATGCCGCCGGCGGTCGGCGACACTGAGTTCGCCATCACCAGTTCGTCCTCGGCGACCACATGCGGCAGCGCCGCCGACAGTGAGGACAGGAAGAACCGGTTCACGCCCAGCACCAGCAGGACCGCGATGTAGAGCGGCGGGCCGTGGCTGCCCGAGGCCATCAACGCCGCCGTCAGCACCACGAAGGCCGACCGGAGCAGGGCCGACCAGACCAGGATCTGGCGCCTCGACCAGCGGTCGATAAACACGCCGGCGAACGGCCCGATCAGCGAGTACGGCACATAAAGGGCCGCGAATGCGGCGGCCCCGGCCGCCGGGTCCGGGAACGACGAGGCGTTGAAGAACACGTACGTGCCGACCCCGGCGGTGATGATGCCGTCGCCGGTCTGCGAGATCAGCCGGGTGGCGAACAGCCGCCGGAAGTTTCGCTCGGCCAAGATGACGCGCAGGTCACCGAGGAACGAAGCGCGCCTAGTTACGACGCCCGCTCCGTCCGGCTGGCCGTCCACCCGTCCAGCTTAGGCCCCGGCCCGTACCGGGATACGGCCTAGCGGGCGACCTCGCCGCGGATGAACTTCTCGACCAGGTCGCGGCACACGTCGTCGCCGTACTGCTCCGGCGGTGACTTCATGAAGTACGAGCTCGCCGAGATGACCGGCCCGGCAATGCCCCGGTCCAGCGCGATCTTGGCCGCGCGGACCGCGTCGATGATCACGCCGGCCGAGTTGGGCGAGTCCCAGACCTCGAGCTTGTACTCCAGGTTGAGCGGCACGTCGCCGAACGCCCGCCCCTCCAGCCGGACGTACGCCATCTTGCGGTCCTCCAGCCAGGGCACGTGGTCGGACGGACCGATGTGCACGGCCGCCCGCTCCATCTCGTGCGGGATCTGCGAGGTGACCGCGCGCGTCTTGGAGATCTTCTTGGACTGCAGCCGGCTGCGTTCCAGCATGTTCATGAAGTCCATGTTGCCGCCGAAGTTGAGCTGGTAGGTGCGCAGCAGCTCGACCCCGCGGTCCTCGAACAGCTTGGCCAGGACGCGGTGCGTGATGGTGGCGCCGACCTGCGACTTGATGTCGTCGCCGATGATCGGGACGCCGGCCTCGGTGAACTTAGCCGCCCACTCCGGGTCCGACGCGATGAACACCGGCAGCGCGTTCACGAACGCCACGTGCGCGTCGATCGCGCACTGGGCGTAGTACCGGTCAGCCTCCTCCGAGCCCACGGGCAGGTAGGAGACCAGCACGTCGGCCTCGGTCTCGAGCAGCACCCGAGCCACGTCCACGGGCGGCTCGTCGGATTCGGTGACGATCTCCCGGTAGTACTCGCCCAGGCCGTCCAGGGTAGGACCGCGCTGGACCGTTACGCCGGTGGGCGGCACGTCCGCGATCTTGATCGTGTTGTTCTCGCTGGCCACGATGGCCTCGGCCAGGTCGACGCCGACCTTCTTGGCGTCCACGTCGAACGCGGCGACGACCTGCACGTCACTGATGTGGTAGGGGCCGAACCGGACGTGCATGAGGCCGGGCACCCGGGCACCGTCGTCGGCGTCCTTGTAGTACTCCAGTCCCTGCACCAGGGAGCTAGCGCAGTTACCCACCCCCGCAATGGCGATGCGTACCTTGCCCATCAGGTTGACTCCTTATCGGAAGGGTTTGCTTGTCCGTCGGCCGGCCGCTCCGAAGCGACCTGCCGCTCCGAAGCGATCAGCTCGTTCAGCCACCGGACTTCCCGTTCGACTGACTCCAGGCCATGCCGGTGCAGTTCCAGGGTGTAGCTGTCCACGCGCTCCCTGGTTCGCGTGAGGGCCGCCCGGATGGACTCCATCCGATCCTCGAGCCGGCTACGCCGCCCCTCGAGGATCCGGAGCCGGACATCGGCCCGCGTCTGCCCGAAAAACGCGAAGTGAACCCCGAACCCGTCGTCGTCCCACGCTGCGGGACCCCCCTCACCGAGGAGTTCCTGCAGCCGTTCCTTACCGTCGGCGGTCAGCCGGTAGACCTTCAGCGACCGGCGGCCCGAGCGCGGCCGCGCCGGACTGCTCGGCCGGGCCGTCTCGGCCGTCTCAGCCTCGTCGTGCTCCTCGGCAATCAGCCCGGCGGCGAGCAATTCGTGCAGGCACGGGTACAGCGACCCGTAGGAGAGCGCGCGGAACATCCCGAGTACGTTGGTGAGCTGCTTGCGCAGCTCGTAGCCGTGCATCGGCGTCCTGTGCAGCAGCCCGAGCACGGCCAGCTCGAGCACCGCGAACCGGTTGCGCCCCACGCTGCCCCCTCAGTCCGCTCTGTCCCATTACAGAATCCTGTGTATCCGCGCGATGCGTCGAGACGATAGTTCGATCCGCTAGATCGCCTCGATGTATCGAACCGATACATCGAGATCATATGCGGCGATTCCGCCCCCCGCAAGCCGGACCGCACGCCGGCGCTCATGATCACATCCCGGACTCGGCTCCGGGCCGGTTCCGACGTACTCTGGCGAACATGACGTCAAGGCGTTCCGTTGTGGACTACGGGCTGGCCCGCCGGGCCACCCTCGCGTCCGTGTATTCCGGGCGCGCGACCGTCACCGACGTCTGCGACGCTCATCCGTACCTGCTCCGGGCGGCGAAGTTCCACGGTGAACCCACCGAAGACCCCTGCCCGATCTGCCGGAAGGCCAAGCTGACCCACGTCACCTACGTCTACGGCGACGAGCTCGGCCAGTACGAGGGACGGGTGAAGAAGACGCGCGAACTGGCCGAGATGGCCGCCGAATACGGCGAATTCCGGGTTTATGTGGTCGAGGTCTGTCAGAGTTGCGGGTGGAACCACCTCGCTTCCTCTTACGTTCTCGGCACTGGCGAGCCTGCCGTACGCCGGAGGCGGCGTGCGCGGACTGGCCAGTGAACTCCCGAGCCAGGAGGTAACGTGTGAGTCCGGCGGGTGCTCGGATGCCCGGACCCGCCGTCCGGTAGAGGCCGCTTTCCCGCAATAAGCCGCGGCCTCCGAGCCACCAGCGAGGACGCGTGAGCAGCAAAGCTGATGACTTTGACGTTCGGTATCGCGACGGGCGGGACGGTCGTGCCGGGGGTGACGGTGCAGACCGGGGCTACGTCGGCGATGATCACGGGGTCTTGGGCGGGACGGTCGACTACGACCTGGGCTACGACGACAACGGCTGGGACACGCAGGGCTTCCGCCGCCCGGAGGGCGGCTATTCCGACCACGAGACCGCCCAGCTGGGTACCACCGCCCCCCGGCAGGAGAACGGCCGGGGCGGCAGTCACGCCCGGACGGCCAGCACCCAGCAGGCCGGCCCGCTGACCTGGACCCCGGACGCACCTGACGGACCTAACGCACCGGGGAGCACCGGTCCCTGGCTTCCGGTCCCGCCCGGGTCGCCGGTGCCGCCGGGCCGGCCGGGTCGCCGGGCGCGCTCCGGCGGGCCAGGCGGTCCCCACGGGCCGCGCCCGCCCAAGGTCAAGGGCAGCTGGTGGCGGCACTGGACCTGGCGCAAGGCGCTGGGCGTGCTGCTCAGTTTCATCGGCGGGATCATCGTGCTGCTCGTCGCCGGGGTGGCCTATATCTACAGCAAGACCCCGGTGCCCGCCGAGCAGATGGCGCTGAGCATGTCGGCCCAGTCAGTGGTATACGCCAGCGACGGGCACACCGTCATCGGCCGATTCGGGACTACGGACCGGCAGGTCGTCAGCTACCAGCAGATCCCGGCCCAGATCATCGACTCGGTGCTGTCCGCCGAAGACCGCAACTTCTTCAACGAGGGCGGTGTCTCGCCGACCAGCATCATGCGCGCCGCGTGGGAGGACACCCTCGGCGGCGGCGACCTCCAGGGCGGCTCCACCATCACCCAGCAGTTCGTGCGCAATTTCTACCAGGGCATCGGCACCTCGCAGACCGTGAGCCGGAAGGTAAAAGAGATCTTCATCGCGATGAAGATCTCCAGGCAGAAGTCCAAGGACTGGATCCTGGAGAACTACCTCAACACGATCTACCTCGGCCAGGGCGCCTATGGCATCGGCGCGGCGGCGCAGACGTACTTCAACATCCCCGTGTCCAGGCTTTCCACCGTCAGCTGGAGCCAGGCGGCGCTGCTGGCCGCGATCATCCAGCAGCCAAGCACCTACCCGCTGCCGCAGTACCGGAACGATTTCGAGGCCCGCTGGCAATACGTCCGGACCGGCTTGCTCAAGATGGGCTGGATCACGCCCCAGCAGTATGACCAGATGAAGTTCCCCGCCTTCGGCGACTACGCGCCGGGCAGCTACGGCAACGACGTGTGGGACCCCTACGTGATGAACGTGGTCAAGAACGAGATGACGGGCGTCTACGGCTACTCCGAGGCGGAGCTCCTCAACGGCGGCTACAAGATCGTCACGACCATCGACCCGGCCAAGATGAGCGCCCTGTACCAGGCGGTCATCACCGAGAAGCAGCAGATGGCCGTCGGCGGCGAGGCGCTGCAGTCCTACATGCACGTCGGCGCGGTGCTGGAGAACCCGCAGACCGGCGCGATCGAGGCGTTCTACGGCGGGCCCGGCTATCCCGGATATAAGTACGACGGCGACGGTCACCGCATCACCGTCAAGGAATGCAATGTTATTCACTGCGAAGTGAACATGGCCATCTACGCCCGCGAGCAGGTCGGCTCCTCGTTCAAGCCGTACGTGCTCTCGGCCGCGGTCGCCGCCGGCATGAACACGAAGGCGTCCTTGCTGGACGGCCAGGACTTCGTCTGCATCCCGCCAGATTCGGAACCGAAAACCTTCCCGACGCCGGAGCCCGATCCGAGCGCGCATAACGGCGGCTGCACGGGCAGCGGCTTCGGGATGAGCAACGACAGCACCGGCGAGAACGGCGCGTTCAACCCCCAGGACGCGATGACCAACTCGGTCAACACTGCCTACGCCGACCTGTGGCACTACGTGGGCGGCCAGGCCGTCGTGCACATGGCGGCGATGTTCGGCGTGCGGACCGACGTGTCCGGGCTGACCTCGATGGAGCACGAGGCGGGCGTCGCCCTCGGCCAGGCCTCGCTCAGCGTGCTAGAGCAGGCCACCATGCTGGCAGCCATCGACAATGGCGGCACGTATCACGCCGCGCACGTGATCGGATCCATCTCCCAGGGCGGTGCGCACTATCAGTCGAATGTCGCCAGCCATCCGGTGTTCAGCCAGGTCCCGGACGTGAACACGAACATGGCGTCGCAGGTCCAGTACGTGATGTCAAAGGTCGCGTACGACGGCACCGGCGCCGCGGCCGGGATGAGCGACGGCCGCCCGATCATCGCCAAGACCGGGACCACGAACACGGCTCAGTCGGCGTTCTTCATCGGCGCGATCCCGCAGGAGTCGCTGGCGATCGGCATCTTCACCAACCACCAGTCCGGCCTGCCCAACGACCCGCAGACCCTGAACGGCCTGGGCGGCATCTCCCAGGGCTTTGGTGGCACCTGGCCGGCCATGATCTGGCACACCTACGCGGAGAACATGTTCCTCCCGCTGGGTGCTGAGCAGTTCTTGCCGGCGACCTTCACCGGGGCCAAGTGGACCCTGGTGCCGCCAGGCCTGCTGAAGGCCAAGCACCCCAAGAAGCAGCACAACGACCAGAACC
>Ga0187809_10000684_pt1 | contig 17301 bp, 20 predicted proteins | sample NC_wetland_sal_i_8_FD_132415 | JGI IMG/M metagenome (GOLD analysis project Ga0187809, IMG submission 132415) | Wetland sediment microbial communities from Neuse River Estuary, North Carolina, USA - ASW_4 | ecosystem: Environmental > Aquatic > Freshwater > Wetlands > Sediment | place: USA: North...
CGGGCTGGCCGCGACGATCCGCTCCACCAGGGCGCCGGGGTAGCGGGGCCGGGTCCGGTCGTAACGCTCCGGGTCGACGCCGAACGACTCGGCCATCTGCCGGTACTGATGAGGTTCGAGCGTGCCCGGGTTCGCGGGCTCCGACGGTACAGTGGGCATGCGCCCACTCAACCACGGCACCGGGGATAAGCGGGTAACGGCGGCGAATATGCCGCCGAGGCAAGCCAGGCCGATGACGATCCAGGTCACGTAGTCGTTCACCACCCCGCTCTGAAAGCGGCGGGCGGCCACCGCGATCGCGGCGTTCGGCCGGTAGGCGCGCAGCAGCGGCAGCCGCCGCCAGTACAGCGCCAGCCCGGCCACGATCAGCGCTCCGGCGACCGAGGCGAGGCCGGTCAGCACGCCGGCGGCCGTCACGTCGGCGCGACCGGGCGCGGCCGTGGCCACCGGGTGGGTGACGTGCGCGCCGAAGAGTACGGTCGCGTTGTATCCGGCCTGGTCCTCGAACCGGACCGCCGCCGCCTGCACCACGGGCCCGAGCCGGCCGATCAGGCCGACGCCGATGGCGGCGACCACCAGGAGCGCGGGTGGGACGATCATCGTGAGCGGCGTGCGGTCCTTGCCGCCGGTCGTCTCGCTGGTCTCCTCGGCGGCCGCCTCGGCCATATGCGGGTCCTCGGTCGGCCGGTCACCGAGGCCATAGAACACGCCGCCGGCTACCCGCAGCACGGCCCCGCCCACCAGGGCGGAGCAGACGATCAGGACGGGGATGAACCACGCGGCCGCGCCGGCCTCGATCCAGCCCTTGCCCAGAAAGGTGGCGAACGGCGGCAGGTCGGCCAGCCCGAGCCCGGCCAGAGTGAACACCACCCCGGTGACCCGCAGCTTCCGGCCGCGGCCGTGCAGCCATGGTTCGTTGACCGAGCCGAGCCGGTGCAGCACGATGCCGGTGCACAAGAACAGCGCCCCCTTGACCAGCCCGTGCCCGATGACGTAGACGGCGGCACCGGCCAGGCCGAGGGGCGTGAGCAGGCCGATGCCGATGAGGAACATCCCGGCGTGGCTGATGGTGGAGAACGCGAGCATCCGCTTGATGTGCCGCTCGCGGTAGCAGAACAACGCCCCGGCCACGGCGGTCAGCAGGCCGAGGGCGAGGAAGACGTGGCTGATCGCCGCGCGTTGCCCGAGCGCCTGGCCGAACACCGACCAGTAGACCCGCGCGATCCCGTACAGCCCCAGTTCGACCATCACGCCGGAGAACAGCACGCAGACCGGGGTCGGCGCGACCGCGTGCGCGTCCGCGAGCCAGAAATGGAACGGCACGATCGCGCTCTTGATCAGCAGCCCGGAGATGATCAGGAGAAAGGCCACGACCACCAGCCGGTCCGCCGGATGCCTGGCAATGGAGGCGCCGATCTGCGCCATGTTCAGCGCCCCGGTCCGGCCGTAGATCAGGCCGATGCCGGACAGCGACAGGTAGGCGCCCACGCTGTTGGTGATGGCGAAGTTCAGCGCCCCCTGGATCGGCCCGCGTTCCTCCGGCCGGTAGGCGGTCAGCGCGTAGGCCGAGACCCCCATCAGCTCGAACCACACGAACAGGTCGAACAGGTCCCCGGTGAGGCAGAATCCGGTAATGCCCGCCAGGAAGGTCAGCATCAAGGCGTGGTAGTAGGTGGCGACCCCCTCGAAGTACCGCCAGGAAAACGTCATCGCGGCGGTGACCAGGACCGCCGCCAGGCAGGCCAGACCCGCGCTGAGCGGCTGGACCTCGAAGTCGATGCCGATGGACACCCCGTGCGCGGGCCGGAACCCGGCGAACCAGTAGACCTGGTCGCCGCCGGCCGTCCGGATCATGATCACGCCGAGCATGACGGCCACGCACGCGGCCGTCAGGATCGCCACCACGTCGAGGATCCGGCGCCTGCTCCGGAACAGCGGACCGCACGCCGTGATCGTCGCGGCCACCAGCAGGGGCACCGCGACGGCCAGGGCGAGGAGCTGGTCCACGGCGGGGTGCTATCCCTTCAGCTCGGCCAGTTCCTGCGGATCCAGGGTGCCGAACCGCTTGTAGGCCTGGATCGCGAACGACAGCAGCAGCGCGGTGACGGCCGCCTCGACCACCACGTCGGTGAGGGCGCACGCCTGCACCACGGGATCGACCGCGGGGGTGTGGTTCGGAACGTCGAAGTAGTACGGCGCGACCGCCCCGGTCACGTAGCCGACCCCGAGCAGCAGCACGTAGGTCGACGACTGGACCACGATCAGGCAGATGATCTGGTGCACCAGGTGACGGCTGGTGACCACGCCGTAGAGCCCGACACCCAGGATCCAGGCCACCACGACGAACGGGAAGACCTGCATCCGATCAGCCTCCCTGCCTGATGAGCAGCGTTTGTTCCAGCAGCTCGGCGACGATGAGGATGAACGCCGCGGCTACCTCGATCCCGACGAAGAAGCTGATCAGCGCGATCGTCCCGGACGAGCTGACCGCCCCCGGGACCTGGCCCAGCGGCAGGAAGTCCTTCAGGTAGGCCAGGCCCATCGCGACCGCGCTGACCCCGATGGCGGCGTAGCCGCCCGCGCCCACCGCCTCCACGGCGTCGGTGATATCGGCCGGGCTGAACCGCTTGAAGACCAGGAACTCCCCGGACAGGTAGATCAGGACGAACGCGGTGGCCAGCATGACCCCGCCCTGGAATCCGCCCGAGGGGTCGGTCTGCGCGTGCGAGGCCAGCCACCAGCCGGCCAGCACGACCGGCCCGGTGAACAACAGCGCCACCATCCGGACCGCGCTGCTGGTGGGCGGCACGTTTCGGTCGGCGGCTTCGTCGACCGCTGACCGCTCTCGTTCTCCGCGCAGCATGCGAAGGACGATCGCGACCCCGGTCGCGGCGACGAACAGGATGAACTCCTCGCCGACGGTGTCGAAGCCGCGGTAGTCGAAGTTGATCGCGGACACCACACCCGTGGCGTTCGTCTGCGCGACGGCGATGCGCAAGATGGCGGGCCCGTACGGCCCGGGATAGTTGCCGAAGCCCGGCAGGCCGGACAGTCCCCACAGGTAGAAGGCCGCCAGGCCCGCGCCGGCGACCAGGAAGATCCAGCGCCGCTGCGACGGCGTCATTGCTCCCGCTTCCTGACCTTGGCCAGGGTCAGCAGGATCACGATGGGCAGCAGCACCGCCCCGATGGTCAGCTCGGACAGCGTGACGTCCGGCGCCTGGAAGACGAGGAACAGCACGGCCAGCAGCACGCCGTAGATACTCAGCATCAGCACCTGCCGGACCCGGGCCCGGATCAGCACCACGGCGGTGGCGCCGGCGGCCACCAGGATCAGCAGCGTGACCTGCAGCACGTCCATCATGGCGACCGGCACCGTGTACGGAGTGTTCACGGCCAGGGTGTTCACTGCTCTCGCTCCTCCCGTCCGGCCGTGTTAGCCATCTCGCGCCAACTGGCCGTCCCGGAACGCCAGTCCCCTTTCTCGCGGATCCGGATGGCGCGCATGGTCGCGTGCGACAGGTACGGCCCGGCGATCACCATGAAGAACAGGGCCAGGCAGGTCTCCCCGGTGTTCTCGTACAGCCCCATCTGCACCAGCACGGCCAGCGCGACCAGGACCGGCGCGACCAGCGCGGCCGGCGTCACGAAGTGCAGCTTCTGGTAGGCGTCGCGCATGAGCAGGACGCCCAGGGCGGCGCCGGCCACCGTCACCACGGCCAGGCCCAGGAGGACATCCGCGACGACATCCCGGACCATCACAGCCAGCGCTCCATGGCCCGGACGAAGACCAGCCCGCTGCCGAACATCAGCAGGGCGAGCAGGACCGGCAGCTCGAACAGGCCGGAGCGCTGGAACGCCTGCGCGAGCAGGACGAGCACCATGACGGTGACCGCGGTGATGAACTCGTAGGCCACGACCGCCTCGGGCAGGTCGCCGCGGGCCAGGACGATCCCGGCCGGGATGATACAGATCAGCATCGCGACCGCGGCCGCGGCGAACCCCAGGACCATGTCAGTCGCCCCCTTTGGGCACCAGCTGGTGCAGGACCATCGTCTCGGTATCGGCGTCGATGCCGAGCGCGAACGCGTTCGGCGCCAGGCTCCGCGCCCCGATCAGCAACACCCGCCGGGTGACGCCGGCCGGCGTGTCGTCGCCGAACCGCACCGGCTCGGTCACGAACCTGCTGTCCGGCTGCTCGCCCCGGACCAGCCTGCGCCACAGCGCGGCGGACACCGTCGCCATGTCGCTGATCACCTGGCCCGGCAGGCGCAGCGCCGGGACCAGCCACTCGATCCGCATCTGGAACCGGGTCGCGGCCTGGTAGCCGACCAGCTCGGCGACCAGGGCCGCGAGCGCGGCCGCGCCCGCGCCGGCCAGCAGCTCATCGGTGGCCAGGGAATCATCCAGCATGATCCACAGCGACATCAGCAGGACCCACCAGACCAGCCACGCGCCTATCCGGGCGATCCCTGGCCGACGGTGCTTCCGCTCCCGCGGCTCGCCAGCGAGCGGACCTGGATCTGGCATCCCAGCCGACTACCCCGTCCACCACAGGCAAACCTGACCAGGCATATCGGGCGCGGCCCCGGGCAGATGGGTCTCGTCGGCAGGTTGGTGAACAGTTGAAGGGGCAGCCTTGGGCCTCAGCCGGCTTACGTGCCAGCTTATGTAAGAGCCTCCTCCAGGCTCGCATAAATCGCGATGACGCGGTCCACGCCGGTAAGCGCGACGACGCGGAGGATGGCCTCCGCGACGATGACCAGCCGAATCTCACCGCCCTCGGCCCGCGCCCGCCGGTCCATAGCCACCAGGACATTCAGCCCGGCCGAGTCGCAGAACCTGGTCCCGGACATGTCCACTATGACCAGGGCAGGCCCGGACCCGACTGCCTCGGACACGGCCGCCCGCAACCCGGCGGCGTTGGTGAGGTCGATCTCCTCCGGCGCCGTCACCACCGGCACGCCCTCGACCACCTCGACAGGGAAGCCGATCTCCGGCACCTGCGCCACCTCCAGGCAGCTGAGCCTACCCATAAGCGGACTGCGGCGACGGCCGAGGACACACGGGGCCGCGTGGCGGCCTGGCCAGACCGTAGCGCCACGGCCCGTTCAGATCATTATGTGATCTTTGCCGAACGGGACGTGGTGCGTGCGGACGGCCAGATCGGTGCGTGCGCTCACTGCGCCGCTACCCGCGTCGCAGCCAGCCTGGCCTCAGGGGGTGCCGAGCAGGCGCGCGAACGGTCCCTTGTCGTCCTCCGTGTCGACGTTGGCGCGGAGGGTCCAGCCGTCGATAGTTTCCAGGCTCATCCGCCACAGGCCTTCGGCGGCCTGGCCGTCACCCCGGACGCCGGGGGCCCGCAGGTGCAGGTGATAACCGGAGGCCGCCTCGGTCTCCTTGGCGTACTCCTTGCCCAGCAGGCCTGACGCCGGTTCCAGCGCGCTCATCAAGGGGTTGCCCGCGATGAGCTCGCTGAAGAAGGCCTGCTCGGCGATCAGGGCGCCGGTCAGTACGGTGCCGTGAACCGATACGGTGATCGGCGCCGCGGCGTGCCTTGACTCGTTGACGGCCCGGACCAACTGCTGGAGTACCGGGTCGATGTCGTGCTTAGCCATAGAGGCTTCCTCCTCGAGGTCGTGGTGAAAGACGCCCCCCTACCCATGCTCAGGAGAACAATCCCCACGAGATCCCCGAGATCCGGGGGCGGCCAGTTCATTTGGTCCCATGAGCGCCCTGCGATCGGGTGACGCGTTCGAGCAGCTGGGCTAGGTGCCAGCCCTCCTGGCCGGTTCGGCCTGCGGCCAGCTGCGTACGACAGGAGAATCCATCCGCCAGCACGACGGTGTCCTGGCCAGCATCCCGCGCGGCGTGGCTACCATCTCGTCGGCCGCGGCCTGGAGCTCCGCCTGCAGGTCAGTCATCGGTCTAGTCCGGGGCGGCGGACAGGCGGACGGCGCACTCCAGCATCGCGGCGTGCACGAAGGCCTGGGGCAGGTTGCCTCGGAGCTGGCGCTGGCGGACGTCGTACTCCTCGGTGTACAGGCCGGCCGGGCCGCAGGCCGCGCGGTTGCGCTCGAACCAGCGGGCCGCCGCGGTGGTGTCCCCGCAGGCCTGCGCGACCTGCGCCATCCAGAACCCGCACAGCAGGAACGCGCCCTCGCTCTTGTGCAGCGGCCGGGCGTCGTGGCGGAACCGGTACACGTACCCGTCCTCGGTGAGCTCGTCCTGGACCGCGCGGACGGTCGCGCGGTTCCGCGGGTCGTCGGCGGGCAGGCTGCCGCGGATCACCGGCATCAGCAGCGCGGCGTCGACGCGCGCGTCATCGGGCGAGCGCTGCCAGCGTCCGCCCGCGTGGACCGCGTCGCCTAGGCTGGCCAGCAGCGAGTCGGCCAGCGCGCTCCACCGGGCCGCCTGCCGGTGCCCGGGACCGCCCGGCGGCCCGCTCGCCGCGACGGCCAGGGAGCGCAAGCCGGACACGCACGCGAGCCGGGAATGCGTCCAGTGCCGGTCCTCGAGTTCCCAGATGCCCGCGTCGGGCTCGGTCCAGCGCTTCTCGATCGCCTCGGCCGCGACCGCCGCCGCCTGCCAGTTCTCCTCGGCCAGCAGGTCCAGACGGGCCGCCGCGGCGAACAGTTCCAGCGCCTCGCCCAGCCCGTCCAGCTGGAACTGGGTGGTCACCCAGTTGCCGGCCCGGGCCGCCCCGCCCGGGTACCCGGGCAGCCGCAGCGCGCGCTCACCGGGAATGGGCTCGCCCGTCACCGTGTAGGCCGGCATGAGACCCGGGCCGTCGGCCAGGAGGCGTTCCGTTACGAAACGGACAGTGCCCTCCAGCAGCGGATGCGGGCCGTGGGCCGCGACGGCCAGGCCCGCGTAGCACTGGTCGCGGATCCACGCGTACCGGTAGTCGTAGTTGCGTCCTCCTTCCAGGTGCTCGGGAAGCGACGTGGTGGCGGCCGCGACCATCGCGCCGCTGCCCGCGGTCAGCCCGCGCAGAACGGCGTAAGCGTGCCGGGCGTCGCGCGCCGCGGTGAGGTCGTCGCACGCGGGCACCACGTCGGCCCAGGCTGCTTCGGTGGCGGCCCAGGTCCGGTCCGGATCGGGCGGCGGAGTGGGCAGCGGCCGGTCGGAAAGCTCGAGGACGAGGTCGTGATGGCCCCCGGCGGGCACGGTCACGGTAAAGGTGAGCCCGTCGGCGCCGGGCCGCGCGCGGGCCGCGCCTGACCAGCGGAACCGCAGGCGCCCGCTGCGGCCGGTCCAGCACCCGCCGGCCCGGGACAGATCCGTCATCGGGCTGCGCCCGAACCCGGCCCGGACGTCGAGGACCACGTTCACCCGGGCCGGACCGTCGACCGCCATGATGCGCCGCAGGATCACGGCACGGTGCGGATCGGCCGGCATGGCCAGCGCCTCCCGGCATTCCGTCCGCGACGAGCCGACCCAGCGGCTGCGCCAGATCAGGGTCCCGCTCTCGTAGTAGCCGCCCCATACGTACCAGGGATCGGCGGGCGTGACGGCGTAGGTGCCTCGGCCGCCGAGCAGTCCGCCGAAGGTCGCCGGGCTGTCCCAGCGCGGCGCGCACAGCCACGCGATGGCGCCGTCGGGGCCGATCAGCGCGCCGCGCTCCCCGTCGGCGATCAGCGAATACTCACGCAGCACGTGCGGGCGGAACGATCCGTTCATGGCTTTGCATCTGTCCGGCAGAGCCCCGCCGAAACGGCGGGCTCCGGTTTAGCCGGCTGGATGCCGGGCAGCCGGGGATCTTGCTTCACACAGGAAGGCGTACCCATATGGAGACCCAGACCGTTGTCGTCACCGGAGCCAGCGCGGGAATCGGGCGGGCCACCGCACGCTTGTTCGGGCAGCGCGGCGCTCGCGTGGGCCTGATCGCCCGCGGTCAGGCCGGCCTGGATGGCGCGGCCCGCGATGTGGAGGAGGCCGGCGGCCAGGCGCTCGCCATCAGCGCCGACGTGGCCGACTACGATCAGGTCAGTTCGGCCGCCCAGCAGGTCGAGCAGCGGCTGGGGCCGATCGACGTGTGGGTCAACGTGGCGTTCACCTCAGTGTTCTCACCGTTCAGCGAGATCACCGCGGAGGAGTTCCGGCGGGTGACCGAGGTGAGCTACCTGGGGTTCGTGCACGGGACGATGGCGGCGCTCGCCCAGATGCGTCCCCGGGGCCGGGGCACCATCGTGCAAGTCGGATCGGCGCTCGGCGAGCGCAGCATCCCGCTGCAATCGGCCTACTGCGGAGCCAAGCACGCCATCAACGGATTCACCTCCTCGCTACGGTGCGAGCTGCTGCACGAGAACTCGGGCGTGCAGGTGACCGTGGTGCAGATGCCAGCGGTCAACACACCGCAGTTCTCCTGGGTCCGCTCCCGGCTGCCCAACCACCCGCAGCCGGTGCCGCCCATCTATCAGCCCGAGGTCGCGGCGCGCGGGGTGCTGTTCGCCGCCGATCACCCGGGCCGGAAACAGTACTGGGTGGGAGCGAGCACCGTAGCCACCCTGCTGGCCAACCGGGTGGTCCCGGCCGTGCTGGACCGGTACCTGGCCCGGACCGGCTACCGCTCCCAGCAGACCTCGCAGAAGGTCGCGCCGGACCGCCCAGATAACCTGCTCCATCCGGTCGACGGGACCACCGGGCACGACCACGGCCCGCACGGGATCTTCGACGACAAGTCCCATCAGCGGAGCCCGCAGCTCTGGATCGCCCAGCATGCCCGGGTGTCGTCCGGCCTGCTCGCCGGGGCGGCGGTCGCCGGAGGCCTCCTGGCCGGGCGGCGCGGACGTCGTCGGTGACGACGCCGGCACGGCGCAGCGCGGCCGTGGCGCTCCAGCTGGCCCGGGCCGGCTACGGGATGGCGCTAGTCCTTGCGCCCGGCCCGGCGATCCGCCTGGCTACCGGCCGTCTCCCCACCCGGCGGGCGTGCCGGGTAGCGCAGGTGCTCGGGGCCCGGCACCTGGTCCAGGCCACGCTGACCACCATCGCGCCGACGCCGGTGGTCCTTGCGGTGGGCGGGCAGATCGACGCCGTACATACCGCGTCGATGCTGATGCTCGCGGCGGTCAGCCGAGCCGGGCGCCGGGCCGCCCTGACCGACGCGCTGGCCGAGGCGGCCTTCGCCGCCGCGGGCTTCTCGGCGTCCGGGGGCCATGTGGGTCAGCCGCTATCGTTTCGCGGGTGACCGGGACGGATATGCCCGCGTGGGCCAGTGATCGCGGGAGGGTTTCGGCTGGTCTTTCCCGGGCAGTCGGCGGGGGTGAGTTTGCCGGTCAGCCAGCAGCGGGTCCTCGAGGGGATCGAGAGTGCCCTGGAAGGCGCCGAGCCCCGGCTCAGGTCGATGTTCGCGATCTACGCCAGGCTGACCCGAGATGAGGGAGCGCCGCGTACCGAGGCGCTCCGGGCGGAGACGCTCCTCAGGCGGGCCTGGCCCAGCAGCGGACTGACCGCCACAGTGCGCGCCGTTATTGCCGTCCCGCTCATCCTGGGCCTGCTGGCGCTATGTGTCTTTATGGCCGTCAACGGTTCTGCTGCGCATAGTTGCCAGCCTGGATCAGGGCTGGCCCGAACTGACACTTGCCAGTCGGCGCAGCTACCAGACGGGCGCATGTAGCAACCGGCTGACGATGGCCGTCAGTCGCGGCGGTAGCGTTCGACGTCGGATTCCCGCAGGATCAGGCCGAGTCCTGGCTGGTCCGGGTCGGGCGTCAAGACCCCGCCGGCGGGATCCAGGGCGCCGTCGAAGAACATCCGCTCGATCCGCTGGTGATCGTGGAAGTACTCGACGTGCCGCAGGTTGGGTACCGCGACGCCGACCCGCGCGTGCAGGTTCGGCGCACAGTGCCCGGAGACCTGCAGGTTATGCGCGGCGGCCAGGGCCGACCCGCGCAGGAACTCGGTGATGCCGCCGCAGCGGGTCACGTCCAGCTGCAGGCAGTCGACCGCGCCAGCGTCGATGAGCCGCGCCGAGTCGGCCAGCGACCAGCTGTACTCTCCCGCGGCCACGTCGGGTCGGACCTGGCGGCGCACGGCCGCGAGGCCGGCCAGGTCCTCCGAGGACACCGGCTCCTCGAACCAGGTCACGCCGTACTCCGTCAGCCGGTCCGCGACCCGCACCGCCTGCCCGGCCGTGTAGCCGCCGTTCGCGTCCACGTAGAGGTCGGCGTCCGGCCCGATAACCTCCCGGGCCAGGGCGACACGCTCAAGGTCCCGGTGCACATTGGTGCCCCAGCTCTCACCGATCTTGATCTTCACCCGCGGGATACGTTCCTTGTTCACCCAGCCGGCCAGTTGCTCGCGGGTCTGGCCATCGTCGTAGCTGGTGAAACCGCCGCTCCCGTAGACGGGCACGTCATCCCGGGCCTGGCCGAGCAACTGGGCCACCGTGGAGCCGAGCAGCCGCGCCTTGAGATCCCACAGCGCGATGTCCACCGCGGAAATAGCGGTCGCCGCGATCCCGGGACGCCCGATGTTCCGCACCGCGCGGGCCATGGCCTCGGCCGCCCCGGGCACGTCCAGCGCGCTGCGGCCGATCACCACGTCGGCCAGCACGTCGGCGATGACGCTCTGCGCCGCGGCCGCCGCGTAGGTCCAGCCGATACCGCGGGCCGTCCCGGCCCGGGCGGAGGCGAGCACCATTGTCGTCTTGTCCCAGGCGAGTGTCCCGTCTGCCTCGGGCGCATCGGTGGGAATCACATAAACCGCGGTCGTGATCTCCCGCACGATCGGCTCGTCATCGCGCACGGCTGAACCCCCTATGCGGTCATGCTCCGTCGTTCCTGGCTGACTGCTACCTGCCCTGGCCAGGATCAAACCGCTTCAACGGTGCAGCCGGGCGATACCCCAGTGTTTCCGGGGGCGCTGTCGAGGTAGAGACGGGTATGCACACAGCATCTGTCACCGGCGTGACACGAAAAGCCAGGCGGGCTTCTGACAGCCCCGCAGCGCACCTCTTGGCCCGGGTCGGCCTGACCGCCCGGGGTGTCATCTACCTGCTGATCGGCTGGGTGGCCGTGCTGGTCGCGCTCGGCCACAGCTCGCGGGAGGCGGATCAGCAAGGCGCCCTGCAACTGCTCGCTGGTAAGCCCTACGGGCTGGTTTCGCTCTGGCTGCTCGGCATCGGCTTCGCCGCCTACGCCCTGTGGCGGCTAAGCGAAGCCGCCTTCGGCGTCACCGGTGAACCGCCCGGCGCGGGCCCTCGGCTGATCTCGCTGGGCCGGGCGGTGATCTACGCGGGCTTCGCCTACCTGACGTTCACCGTGATCTCCGGTTCGCAGCACAGTCAGACCCGCCAGCAGCAGGACATAACGGCCACGGCCATGCGGCACACCGAGGGCCGGTGGCTGGTCGGCCTCGTCGGCCTCGCCGTCGTCGTCGGCGGCCTGGTGCTGGTCAGCCAGGGCGCCCGCCGCAAGTTCATGAAGTACCTGCGGACTTCGCAGATGAGCCCGAGGACGCGCCGCGTTGTGGAACTGCTCGGGGTGATCGGCACCATCGCCCGCGGCCTGGTCTTCGCGCTGGCCGGCGTGCTGGTGATCGACGCGGCCGTCACCCACAAGGCGTCGGAGTCGGGCGGCATCGACAAGGCGCTGCTCACGCTGCGGAACCAGCCGTTCGGCGAGTTCCTGATGCTGCTGGCCGCCCTCGGCCTGGCCGTTTTCGGCGTCTACGGGCTGTGCGAGGCCCGCTGGCGGAAGGTCTGAGGAGCTGAGCATGGCTGATGTCGCTGTAGTGGCGCACTCCGGTAAGAGCTTCGGCGGTGGCCTGAGCGAGCTGCGCACGGTCCTGGCCCGGGAGGGCGTCACCTATCCGCTCTGGTACGAGGTGAACAAGAGCCGTCACGCACCCGCGTGCGCGCGGCGGGCGGCGGACCAGGGCGCCGAGGTGATCTTCGTCTGGGGCGGAGACGGCACCGTCCAGCATTGCATCGACGCGGTCGCCGGGACCGGCGCGGCGGTGGCTATCCTGCCCGCGGGCACGGCGAACCTTCTGGCCTTGAACCTCCGGATCCCCGATGACCTCCCCGAGGCGGTGCGGATCGGGCTGCACGGCGACCGCCGGCGGATGGATACCGGGTCAGTGAACGGCGAGCACTTCACGGTGATGGCCGGCGCGGGATTCGATGCCCGGATGATCTCCGAGGCCGGCCGGGGCCTGAAGGACCGCCTGGGGCGCGCGGCGTACCTGTACACCGGGATCAGGAACCTGTCCGCGCGCCGGGTCAAGGCCACAGTCGACGTGGACGGCGAGCGCTTCTTCAAGGGCCGGGTCTCGTGCGTGCTGGCCGGCAACGTCGGCCGGGTCCTCGGCGGGATCGAGGCGTTCCCGCAGGCGCGACCGGACGACGGGCTCCTGGAGTTCGGCGTGGTCACCGCGAAGAACCCGGCCCAGTGGGCCCGGACCTTCAGCAGGCTCGCCCTCGGCCAGGCCGAGCGATCGCCGTTCGTCGAGATCACCCACGGCACCAAGCTCAAGGTCCGGTTCGACCGGAAGATCCCATACGAGCTGGACGGTGGCGCCCGCCCGGCCTGCCGGGAACTGCGGATCAAGGCCCGCCCCGGCTCCATCACGATCTGCGTCCCGGCGGAAGCCACGGCCGGTCCGGCCGCAGCCGCGGGAGGCGGTCACCCGTGAACCTCGCGATCCGGCAGCACCGCCTCACACCGCTGGTCGCGGTCACCGCCGCGGCGCTGGTCTTCGTCATCCTGCTCATCGCGGTGCGCCTGCAGTGGGCGCCGCTCGAATCGGCCGATCACGGGGCCGCCACCAGCATCAACAGCCTGATCGCGGGAAACGCCACCCTGGTCAGCATGGTCAAGGCGGTCACCTTCCTCGGCAGCAACGGCGTGCTGTGGGCCGTGATCGCGGCCGCGACGGTCATCCTGGCGATCCGGCGGCGCTGGCGGCTCGCGGCCTATCTGCTCGTCACCGGCGCGGGCGCGCTGATCCTGGATCCCATCCTCAAGTCGCTCGTCGGCCGGCTGCGTCCCGTGGTAGCGCATCCGATCGCCCACGGCACCGGGGACAGCTTCCCCAGCGGCCACTCACTCGGCTCGATCGTCTGCTATGGAGCGATCCTGCTGGTCTTCCTGCCCGCCGCCCGCGGCCGGTGGCGGCCCGCCTTCGTCACCGTGATCGTCACGCTCATCGCGCTGATCGGGATCAGCCGGATCCTGCTCGGCGTGCACTACCTATCCGACGTGGTGGGCGCCTGGGCGGTCGGCATCACCTGGCTCGGGGTCACGGCGCTCGCCTTCGAGCTCACCCGCAGCGCGGCCGGCCAGCCGGTAACCGACCCGGTCACCGAGGGACTGGAACCCGAGGCCCGCGCCGACCTCAAGCCGGCCCAGCCGGAACCCGGTGCGGGTCGCCGCTCCGGAGGTCGCTCTGTGCACCACCGGGGCCGCATCGCCGCCGCCGTCCTGGTGGCCTGGGTGCTGATCCTCGGCATCATCGTCGGCATCGGCGAGCTGATCACCAAGGACGGCCACGGCAACCTGCTCGGCGACCGGACGATCCCGCACTGGTTCGCCGCCCACCGCACCGCCGGCTTGACCCACTGGAGCCTGATCTTCAGCACGCTCGGCGCCACCCAGGCGATTCTCATCGCCGGCCTCGCGACCTGTGTCGTGTTCCTCGCCGTCACCCGGCACTGGCGGCCGGTCATCTTCGTGGCCACGGTCATGTTCGGGGAACTGGCCGCGTTCCTCGCGGCCGCCGCCGTGGTCAAACGGCCCAGGCCGGACGTCACCCAGCTTGACCAGCACCTGCCCACCTCGGCCTACCCCTCCGGGCACGAGGCCGCCACCTGCTGCCTCTACGTCGCCATCGCGATCCTGGTCATCGGCCACGCCCGCGGCTGGTGGCGATGGCTGTTCCTCATCCCGGCGATCGCCATGCCCGTGCTCGTGGCCCTGTCCCGCATGTACCGGGGCGAGCACCACCCGACCGACATCCTCGCCAGCCTCCTGTTCTCGGCGCTGTGGCTGACCGCGACGGTCTTGCTGATCAAGCCGAACGCGGACGGCCCGCCTCGCCAGCCCGAAAGGCCCGCTGACCGGCAGCTCGAGGAAGTCAGGGAGAGAGCATGACGGCGACGAACCCGCGGCGCGGCCGGCACTCGGCCCAGGAGACGATCCCGCCGAAGAACGAGGTGTCGGGCGGCCCCGGGACACCGCTCGAGCTGGGCGGGACCGGCTGGAAGAACACGCTCAAGCGCACCGGGAAGAAGTTCACCCGCGACCGGTGCAGCATGACCGCCGGGAGCCTGGCCTATCACTGGTTCCTGGCCCTATTCCCGGCGCTGATCGCGCTGCTCGGGGTGGCCAGCCTGATCCGGATCGGAAACAGCGGGCTGCACCGGCTGGTCAACGGTCTGGACCAGGCCCTGCCGCCGGGTGCGTCGACGGTATTCAGCCAGGCCGTCCAGTCGGCCACCACCCGGTCGGCGGCCAGTTCGCTGACCGCGCTGATCGTCGGGGTGGTGGTCGCGGTGTGGAGTGCCTCGGGCGGCATGGCCGCGCTGGAGACCGGCCTCGATATTGCTTACGAAGTCCCGGTCGACCGCACGTTCGCGGCCAAGCGGCTCTACGCGATCCCGCTCATGCTGGCCACCCTGATCATCGGCGGCCTCGCCTCGGCGCTGATCGTGTTCGGGCCCCCGATCGGCCGGGTCATCGAGGGCCACGTCGGCATCACCGGAACAGCCTTCACCATCGCCTGGACCGCCGTGTACTGGGTGATGGCGATCGTGCTGATCACCCTGCTGTTCTCGGCCTACTACTTCTTCGGGCCGAACCGCGAGACCCCCCGCTGGCAGTGGGTCAGTCCCGGCGGCCTGCTGGGCACGGCCATCTTCCTGCTCGCCTCGCTGGGCTTCCGGTTCTACGTGGGCGAGTTCGGCTCGTACGGCAAGACCTACGGCGCGTTCGCCGGAGTGGTGATCCTGATCTTCTGGCTCTACCTGGCCGGGATCGCGATCCTGCTCGGTGCCGAGCTGAACGCCGAGTCCGAACGTCAAGCCGCCGCGCTGGCGGGTCACCGCGGCGCGCAATCCAGCGCCGCCGCACTCCAGGGCGAGCCGTTGCCTAGGCGCTGACCTGCCCCGGCAGGTTGAAGGTGACCGTGGCGCGGGTACCGCGAGCGCTGGACAGAACCCGCATCCGGTCGGCCAGCCGACGCACCACCCACAGGCCGTGGCCTGGCCTGCTGGGCAACGGGTTCAGCGCGGCCTGGCCGCAGGCCGCTAGCGGATCGCCGTCCTCGACCTGGCAGAGCAATGCCCCGGCTCGCCTCCAGACCCGCAGGCGGCCCGTTCCGGCACCATGGTGAACCGCGTTCGCGGCCAGTTCGTGGACGGCCAGCACCACGTCTTCGGCCCGGTCTGCGGACAGCCCGGCCCGGCGGGCGTGAGCCTGAAGGCCAGATCGCAGCGCGTGGAGCGTACCGGAATCGAACGCCAGATCCAGGACCGTGACGGCTGGTTCGCCTACCGGGCGGTCATCGGTCATTCGCTTCGCCACACTTCGCCTCGGGGCCTGGACCGGGCGGCGGCATCACGATCACCCGGGCGCTCGGCGTGCCGACGTCCATGCGATCGCCTCCCCACCGGCCAGTTCGGGTCTTCCCAGACCGGTTACGTGCGCCGCTCCCCACCTCAGGCTACGGATCATCAGCCTCAGGCCACGCAATCGACATGACCCCACTACCAGCGGGACCCAGGGGTAAACACCCAGGTGCCCGGCCGTCGGCGCCTGGCCGCGGCCATAACGTGCTTGCTCCGGCCGGTTAGGCGCAGGGGTTGAGGGTAGTGCGATGCGAACCGACAGTCCACACGCAGGGAGAACAGCAGATGACGGCTCGGCGCGCGCAGGGTGATGCCATGGACCGGACCGCACAGGGCATCGACCGGATGCTGCGCAATGTCGAAACCGGGCGTTTCGAGCGCAGCCTGTCGGCCCTGACCGCGGCCGGGGCGCTGGTGACGGCGGCGGAGATCTTCTTCGAGCACGACAGCGCCAGCTTCGGCAACAAGATGATGTGGGTGCCGGTCGTCCTGGGCCCGGTCGGAGCGGCGGCGGGCCTAGCCGGGTTCTTCAGCCGCCGGATGGCGAAGACGGCCCTGCCGGTCGCGTCGGCGGCGATCGTGGCCAACGGGGTGCAGGGCGTGTATCTGCACGCGCGGGGCATCGCGCAGAAGCCGGGGGGCTGGCGGAACGCCCGGTACAACATGGAGATGGGGCCGCCACTGCTGGCGCCGCTGCTGGTCACCATGGTGGGCGGGATGGGGCTGCTCGCGGCGATCCTGCGGCGGGAGAAGTGAGCGGCGCCGCCCCGGGAGCCCGCGGCTGGACCGGCCGGTTTCCCGGTTTCGACGCGCTGGATCAGGTCCGGCACTGGGACCAGATCACGGCCGAGGTCGTCCTGGCCAGGACGACGCCGCCCGCGGCGGTGAAGTTCTTCACCGAACCTGAGGAATCCTGCGCGCGAGCCCTGCTCAACCTGCTCACCGGCCAGGACCAGCGGGGCGGCGTGCCGTCTGTCCCGGTCCTGGAGATGGTCGACTCCCGGCTCGCGGCCGGAGAGACCGATGGCTGGCGGTACGCGGACATGCCCGAGGACGGCCAGGCGTGGCGGGACACGCTGGCCTTTCTGGACGGGGACGCATACGAGCGCTGCGGCACCCCGTTCGCGGACGCCCCGGAGGCCGACCAGAAGGCGCTGGTGCAGGCGGTGCAGGACCTGAAGTCCGCGGGCTGGCACCGGCTGCCCGCGGCGCACGTGTGGAGCTTGTGGACCCGGTACGCCTGCACGGCGTTTTACGCTCATCCGTTCGCGTGGACCGAGATCGGCTTCCCGGGCCCGGCCTATCCGCGCGGCTACAAGAACACCGGGGTGGGCAAGCTCGAGCCCTTCGAGGTGCGCGATGCGCGGCCGGCCGAGGACCCGGTCCGGGAGGGCGTGTAATGGGCCGGCCAGATGGCGTCCGGGCGCGGAACGAGTCGGCCTGGCTGCTGCCCAATGACGGCACCCGGACCAACCACCGCCTGCGGCGGGACATGCGCCGGTTCGCGGATGAGGACGAGATCGACCTGGTGATCGTGGGCTGCGGCGCGGGCGGCTCGGTCTTGCTGCAGCGCCTGGCCCGGGCCGGGTGGCGGGTGGCGGCCCTGGACGCCGGCCCGTTCTGGGACCCCGACACTGACTGGGTGAGCGACGAGGCCGGCTCGCACCACCTGTACTGGACCGACCCGCGGGTGATCGCGGGGTCCGACCCGGTGCCGATGGGCTCGAACAA